>WNFO01000483.1_pt1 | contig 30056 bp, 32 predicted proteins | sample 5400251 | NCBI WGS metagenome assembly WNFO01 (sample SAMN13153354, study PRJNA577476) | soil metagenome | isolation source: 100 cm saprolite under Madrone tree | place: USA:California | collected 2016-06-14
GACACCAAGGCTTGTAAATACAAGAAAATAAAGGAAGTGGCGGAGAGGGTGGGATTCGAACCCACGGTACGGTTTCCCGCACGCTCGCTTTCGAGGCGAGTGCTTTCAACCGCTCAGCCACCTCTCCGCGGTCGTTGCAGGGTTAATCGTAGCAGAGCGCTGCGTTTTTCGACAATCGGCACTCACGCAGTGTGACGAGGAAGAGCGGGCGCGCTCCTTTTCGACCGAGACGGAATCTTCGAGTGGCTTGCTCAGGATACAAAAGGCATACACCTACGCAAACGCGATCCTAGATTCGAAAGACGAGTAGGTTAGCGGCGTTCGGAGAAGAAAGACTGAAGGATCGCTGCACAGTCTGCGACCAGAACGCCCGGTATAACTTCTACCTGATGGTTGAGGCGTGGCTGGGAGAGGATTTCGAAGCAGGAGCGGACGGCGCCGCCTTTGGGGTCGTCGGCTCCGTAGACGAGACGCGGGACACGAGCCTGGATGATGGCGCCTGCGCACATGCTGCAGGGCTCGATGGTGACGTAGAGCGTGGTATCAGCGAGGCGGTAGTTGGCGAGAAGGCGGGCGGCTTCGCGAAGAACAACCATTTCCGCGTGGGCCGTGGGGTCATTGTCGTGGATGGTGCGATTGCCAGCACGAGCAAGAATCTTATCGTTGTGGACGAGCACGGCGCCGATGGGGACTTCGCCGGCTTCGGCGGCGGAGCGGGCTTCCGCCAACGCTTCCTGCATGAACTGAACGTCAGTTTCCATCTGCCGCGAGAGGATAACATGTTCCACGGAACTCTTTACCAACTGAGCGTAAGGTGGCAAGATTCAGGTGAACCGTGGCTGAGGTATCTCCTTGAAAATCCATGAAGAAACGCTGCTCTTGGTGCATTCGGTGTTGTGGGCCTCATCGTTTTTTCCCTCACTATTTATTCTGGATTTGGGCTTTACCGCCTTGGAATACTCTTGGGTGTAGTCTCGGTTGCGTTTGCAGGGCTCATTCTGTCCGTCTTTAGGAGCCAAAAATCGAGGAAGCGCGCGGACCGTTTGCGGTGATTGCTTGACAATTGGGGAGGGGAGAAACAAACTAAGCGCATGCGGGAACTCCTGGAGCGATTGTTTCAAGTAGATTTTCTGAAGGGCCTCGCGGTCACGTTTCGAACGCAGCATCCGAAGAATATTGTGACGGAGCAGTATCCGCTGGAGCGGCCAATGGTGGCGGAGCGGTACCGCGGCGCGCCACGGCTGAACAACAATCCGGAGACTGGCGAGACGCTGTGCATTGGCTGCAATTTGTGTGCACTAGCCTGCCCGGAGAACCTGATTGTGGTGGGCTGGCAGCGCGACGACGCCACACGAAGGAAAGTACTGACGACTTTCACTTATGACACATCGCGCTGCATGTTCTGCGGACTTTGCGAAGATGCTTGCCCTGTGGATGCGCTGGAATTGACGCAAGATTTCGAAATGGCCTACTTCACGCGCGAAGGCGCGATCTGGGATCGTCACCGCCTCGAACAAGGGCCAACGCCTGCACGCTACACCCGCTAAAGACATCGAATGGAACTTCGCAAAGATCCCATCACACAAAGCTGGGTCATCCACATGGCCGGCAGAGGGGGCATGGCAAGTGCGTGTGCTGCCGCATCCGGATCCGCTCTATCACATTGAAGGAGAACCGGGGCGCGTGGCCGAAGGAATGTACGACAAAATGGTCGCCCTGGGGGCCCACGAGGTTGTGGTAGAGACGCCGCTCCACGACAAACGAATGGCGCAGTTCAGCGACGAAGAGATTGAGCGGGTGCTGTGGGTGTGGGGGTCGCGTATCGCCGATTTGAAAAAGGACGCGCGGTTTAAGTACATCAGTGTATTCAAGAACCAAGGCGCAATGGCGGGAGAAGAATGGCAGCACGCGCATTCGGAAGTGACGGCCACCATTTTCGTACCGCGAAGAATCAAGTATGAGCTCAGTTCCGCGCACGAATGGTTCAAGGATAAAGAGCGCTGTATCTTCTGCGATACCGTCCGACAGGAAGAGAAGCAAGGGAAGCGCATCGTGGACGTGCAGGGAGATTACTACGCGCTGTGCCCGTATGCGTCACGCGTGCCGTACGAAGTATGGCTGATGCACCGGCGGCACAACCATTTGTTCGAGCAGCCGCGGCCTGGTTCGAACCGCAGACAGTTGGCCGCGCTACTTGGGCGCGTATTGCGGCGACTAGAGAAAGTTGCGCCGGCATATCATCTGGTCGTGCATACCTCACCCAATACCAAGAACAAGAAGGGTGAATTGGCCGGCTACTGGAAGACGCTGGCCGATGATTATCACTGGCACATCGAAATCCTGCCGATCGTGGAAAAGACCAGCAAGTCGTACAGCATCAAAGAAGTGTACTTCAACGCAGAATTGCCGGAACAGGCGGCTACGAACCTGAGAGCGTTGGACCCCAATTCATGAAGCATGGCCATGCGAATCCAGGCGAGCCGGGCCGGATCTTCCTTAACTTGATTATTTTGCTGTTTCTTGTGCTTTTTTGTTTCGCACTGTATTTGGTGCGACGCCCCCTCCTGCGCTTTACGGCGGATTCCTGGATTATCGAGGACACGCTGGACAAAGCGGACGCGCTCATCGTTTTAGGGGACGACAATTTTTATGCCGATCGGGTTACGCGTGCAGCGCAATTGTTCCGGGAAGGGAAGGCGCCCTTGGTTGTAGCCAGCGGAAGACGCTTGCGGCCGAACGCGGGCATCGCGGAGTTGATGGAACATGATCTGATCGAGCGAGGGGTGCCAAGAGATAAGATCATTCGGTTTTCGCACGATGGAGATAGCACGCTGGAAGAGGCGCAATCCCTCGTGCGGCTCGCAAAAGAAAGAAAATGGCACAGCGTGATCGTGGTGACGTCAAATTTTCATACGCGGCGCGCGCGCTATATTTTTCTTCATGTTTTTCCACAGGGTATGGAAGTGCGCGTGGCGAGCGCACGAGATGGAGACTTCGATCCCGAGGATTGGTGGACAAGGCGTAAATCCATCAAAAGGTTAACCAGGGAGTTTGCCGGGATGGTGGTGACGTGGTGGGAACTGCGAGGAAAGAGTGAGACAAATGAGACACCGCAATCAGTAGTGCAAGGGGGAGGACCAATTCCACAAGCGTTGGTATAGCCTCTTAGGAAACACGCTACATTTGCTACCCGCCATTCTTGTTTACTCCGGCTAAGTCGTGTACTATGTTGACTCTTCCTAGTCGCAGTTCCAACCAGCCCTGCGATAAGCGGCTTCGAAAATCCAATTTTCGATGTCGAGGTGCCTGATGTGGAAAAAAGAAGATGCCAAGCCGGAGGGAGTTTCCGGCAATTCTGCAACTCCTGTAAATTCTGCGACTTTATCAAGCGCTGCTACTGCTAGTACGCCCTCAATTTCCAGTGCACCTCCAAGTTCCTCACGGGCGGCAGCGTGCATCAGCCAGGGAATTAAGATTAAGGGAGAAGTGACGGGCAGTGAAGATCTCTTCGTTGATGGCGTGGTGGAAGGAAAACTGAGTCTCACGACAAACAGCTGCCTCACGGTTGGACCAAACGGACATGTGAAGGCAGACGTGCTCGCGCGTGAGGTAATCGTGCGCGGAAAAATCGAGGGAAAAGTCACGGGGCGGGACAAGGTTCAACTGTGGAGCACGGGGCAAGTTACAGGAGAGGTGCAGACGGATCGCCTGGCAATCGAAGACGGTGCGCTGCTACGCGGAAAGGTCGAAGCGGGAAGGCAGGCGGTCAAGAGCCCAGAGATCAAGGCATCAGCAGCCACGGCATCAGCAACGGGCAAGCCGGCTGACACAACTTCCTTAGGCTCTGGAACGGCGGCAAACTGAAAATGAGCTTTTTGCACAAACTGGGACTCGGCATCGGGAATGGGACGAGCCGCGGCATTTCGCTCCCGCTCCATTCGAGTTCGCGCTCACGCACTCCGGGCGCGCCGGTCTCTGCCGTCGGTGCCACTCGGGCCCCGGAATCGCCTGAAGCGACGCGTATCTCGAACGGGTTGAAGGAATTCTTGTGGAATCTCGACGGCCTTGGGCGGGGAACGTTGCTTGATTTGGGACCCGCCTGGCAGACGACTTTGAGCTTTTTTATCGAGCGGGGTTTCCGCGTCTCATCGGAAGACTTCCTTCGCGGGTGGAAAGCATTTCTGACCGAAGAGGAGAAACGATTACGCGAGGACCCTGATGCGCGTGAAAAGCTGGACATGACCGCTAATGGGCGCGCGACGCGCTTCCTGGCTGAAAACCTTAAATACCCGCCCGCATCCTTCGACGCCGTACTCTTGTGGGATTTGTTGGACTATCTTGAGCCTGCGCTGGTGAAGCAGATGGTAGCGAATCTTACTGAGCTGTTGCGGCCCGGCGGCGTGATACTGGCGATGTTTCACAGCAAGAAGCCTGAGGGCTTCCAGCGGTACCGGGTGGCTGATTCGAACACATTGCAGGTGATCTCGGCTGCGGTTCTCTGCCCGGCACAAAAGGTTTATCAGAACCGCGAGATTCAGGATCTCTTTTCCCGCTTCCGCACGATGAAATCGTTTGTCGGCCGCGACCAACTGCGCGAAACACTGTTCATCAAATAATTATTGGAAGTTTCCAACCTAGGGGGCGCCTTGGGATTGCGTGTTCACCCCCTATTCGCTTGCGTTCCGCGAAGCGGAGGAGTACAAGCGAGGCGTGAGCTCAAGGAGCTCCGGAAGGACGGATCATGACTCCACCGGGCTTAGAGCCGCACTACAGCTGATCACACCGCTTTTGCGGTGCGCGTCGCTCGCGAAACATACGTGCTTCTAGCGCGCTTCCGAGACGACACAGTCAAGAAGCAAAAGGGGGAGCCGCCTGGCTCCCCCTTTTGTTTTGCGCATTGATAATTTCGAATCAGTGCTGCGTCGTGGCTTTGTGATTATGGTGATGACGTTTGAGGCTGCTGTGTTTGCGATGGTGACGATCATGCGAGGATGCCGGGTTGGCCGACTGCGCCTGTGTGGGAGTCGCACTATTTTGCGGAGTCGCTTGCTGGGCCGAAGCTTGCTCCATCGAACCGGCAAGCGCCGAAGCTGACATCAGCAAGAGGAATCTAACAAAACGCCCCATGGCAATTCTCCTGGATTAAATTCCCTGTAGTGCTATTGAATCACAGGTCGCCGAGAAAGTCTCTGGAATTTGGCACGCTTGGGTGTCGGGAATCAACGGGGCGGAATCGCTTGACGCGGCGTAATTCTTTATCAATAGCAGCGGTAAATTTTGAGGGGTAGGGCGAGTCGACCATGAGGGCGGGATTAGCCGCCGAACCTCACGCTTTGGAGCCATTGGATAGCTTCGCGCTGGCCGTCGATAATCTGTGCCTGCCAGACCAAGGCGACCGACATCAAGCTCATGGAAACAACGCAAAGCATGAGAACGAGGACGACTTTCGACTCATGGACGGGAAGGGTGAAGGCACGCCGAAGCCGAGACATGGTTAGGTATCTCCTAGTACTCGGTTCGACCTTTTGAGTGTTCTGTTTGCGAAGCCGAGTCGGCAGTGCCAGAGGCGTAGCGCATGCCGGATAATCTGAGGGCAATCGAGAGGCCAGTTCAATGCGATCGAGCGGAGCCTCTTATCTCGCGGAAAATAGAGAGTTTGTCAAATAGACGCAGGGATTCCCTAATTGGGCGTTATGGGAGAGTGCGTGAATCAACACGCTTTTGGGCAACATTTTTCCCAAGCTTCTAGTTTTTTGAAGTGACCGCTGCAACCAGTTTCTCCCAGACATCGGGATCATGAAGAGAGAGTTGACGCGAGTAAGAAGCGTCAGGCCGGTCTTGGTGAACCTCTTCTGCTTTGCGATCGCTAAGAAGAATGGTGCGCTCGCAAAAAAGGAATAATCCGGCCGCTAAGTCAGGCGTGGCGACACCGAGGGTGTGGGCATGATAGCGGAATGCCCGGTCGTAAAGCTTAGCAAGCTCACGCATGCAGCGCTGCAGGCTGGGGCCTATAGCAGCTGACCAGAGAACGCCATGCTGGCGGAATTGCAGGTTGCGACTGCGCCCCTGTGCCAAGAACGTCTGCACATCTTCATCCGAGGCACCAGCGAAGAAAAAGAGTTCGTCAAAGTCGCGTTGCCGCGCAAGTTCGGCCTCTCTTTGTGGCAGGCCCACGTTCTGCATGAGTTCGCGTGGAGAGAGGGAGCGCAAAGTTACAATCGGCACGCCGGTATCGTGTGACAGCGTTTCCAGGGCATCGGCCGCCGCCGGTAAGGCTTCAGCGACCGGAATACACGTAAAGCGCCCGAGCCGCACCGTTGTGGCCTTCCTGGCGCGAGTAGGATCAGAGGCAGGCCGAAGATGGAAATAGCCTTCCGGCAGATAAACGGCGCAACCGTCCTCCGCAATGAACGGCTGGGTGTGACCGTGTTTGCGACGGGCATCGTCGAATTGGAGGCGAGAACGGGTAGTAAGCCATACAGCGGGAATAGCTTCGTGATCGAGCGCAGCGGTGAATTGATCGAAGCCATGGAAGCTGTGTCCGCGGAGGGGAATCAGCGTGTCCACAGCGATATGAAGGACATTGGATGTCTGGCGCAAGCATGGCTCCAAACAAGCGGAGTCCATTCTAGCGGAATCTGCAAGGTCGCTGTTCCCCGGAAAAGAAAAAGGTGGGCAGATCGCTCTGCCCGCCTGATTCCGTGCCCGGCAATTTCTCCGGGGATGTGTGCTTAGCTGCCAGACTTAGTAGCCGCAGCAGCCGTCTGCGAATTCGCCTTCGGGATGCTGAGGTAGCCGCTAATCGTGTTCTTGCCAATCTTGTTGATGACGATTTCTTCGGGAATGTGCGTACCCGAGAGATAGAAGAAGATCGGCTCGTTCATGGCGCGATTCTTCTTTTCGAACCGCCGGTCTTCGACGGTTACGGCAGCGCTAAATTGGTTGTGCTTTTCGTTGACGCCCCGCAATTCGACGGTGACGTTCCCGACCTTCTCAGGCTTGCCCCTGCCCGCGATGGTGAATTCAACGTAGTCCCGTTCGCCGAGGCGGCGGAGCTGGTCAATTTCGTCGTGGTTGCGCGCGATGAGCGTACCCATCTCGCTGCGGGCCATCTTCAAGTCCTCGCGGGTTGCATCCAAGTCCGTCTTGACGCCGACAACCTTGGTGTCCACGGTCTTGACGTCATCGCTAGTGGCTTTAGTAGCGAGTTCAGAGTGGACCGAGGTGTCTAACGCGGCCACCTTTTCGGTGGTCGCATCGTTGAGTTTTACTGCTTCCTGGCGAGCCTTCTTGAGCTGGCCCTGGGTAATCTTGAGCTTATCGGTGACAACCTTAAGGTCGCCCTGCAAATCGGTGTTAGCCTTTTCGTCTTGGGCAAGACGATCCTTCAATGAGGACATGTCCTGCTGAACAGTCTGCTGCGTGCCTTTCAGCTGGGTCGCAACCGACTGTTGCGTGGCATCCAGCTTTGAAGAAGCATTCCAGCCAAACGCCAGCCCAGCAATAGCGATCACACCCAGTACAACAACCGCTGGCAGCGTCCAAGCTGGTGATTCCGTGCGCGTTTCAATTCTATCGTCCGACATAGTCAACCTTTCTCCTCACCCCGGTTAGGGGAATGCCGCTTTAAATCGGCCTGTAACCGGGAGATTGCATGCAAGCAGCCAAAGAAGGTAAGGCAAGGCTGGCCGTAAGTATTGGAGGAATGGACGGTTGTGGCAGACACAGAAACAAAGGGGCAGTACTAGTCCTAGCAAAGTTTACGCGAACAGCGAGCGAACAGCGGATTTTTTGCTTGAGGGAGAATCAATCAAATCGGATTCCGACAGTGCGGAGGTCGGTTTGGAGCTGCTCGGGCGACCGGAAGACAATCCCGGTCATCCCCAGGCGGCGGGCCGCCTCCGCATAGGCGGCAACATCGTCAATATAGACGGCTTCTGCAGCCCGGACTTTGCAGGCGCGAAGAACTTCGCCATAGATAACCGGATCAGGTTTGCTAGCGCCGACGCGGTAGGAATAGATGCGGTTGGGAAAGAAACGGAAGAAGGGGAAGTGCGCCTCCGCATGGGACATGTGGATGGGGTCGGTGTTGGAAAGCAAGGCGAGGCGGTAATTCCTCGAAAGTTTCTCCAGGAAGGATTCGGAATGGATTGGATCGGGGTCCAGGGCAAAGTTCCAGGCGTCGCAGAATTGCTCGAAAGTGAGCGAGGCCCCAAGACGCTTGGTTAAGTGGATGTGCCAATCGTACGGAGAAATACGTCCCTCTTGCCAATCCAGCCAGTGGGGATCTTTTTCGATCGCGGACCACACTTCTTGAGGCGTAAGAGCCAGTCCGGAAGCCAGGCCAATCATGGCGCGAGAGACGTCAACGCGGATCAGGACGCGGCCGATATCGAAGATGATGGCGCGAAACTTGGGGGCCGGCACGGCCTACTTTCTCTCACCCGTCGGCGCCGCCGCCTCGCCCCTGGCGCGCAGCAGGCTGATAATCACCGGAAGGATGGAAAGTAGAATCACCACCGCAATCACGTAATGGATGCGCGCACCAATATTCGGGACCGAGCGGCCTAGAGAGTAGCCACCAAGAATCATCGCGCCGACCCAAAAGATGCCACCAAAAATGTCGAAAAGCACATAGCTGGGATAGGGCATTTTCGCTGCGCCAGCGACTGGCGGACAGAAGGTTCGAACAATCGGAACAAAGCGCGCAAGGATAACTGCCCGGCCCCCATATTTTTCATAGAAGTCATGGGCGCGTTGAAGATGGCTTCGCCGGAAGAAGAAAGAGTCCTCGCGGCGGTACAAAGCTGCGCCCGCCGAGCGGCCGATCCAATAGCCGATCTGGTCGCCCACAATAGCGCAGAGCATCACAGGCAGGAGCAGCCACTTCAAAGGGATGACGCCGGCAGCGGAGAAAATTCCCGCGGTAACGAGAAGGGAATCGCCGGGGAGAAAGAATCCTACAAAAAATCCCGTTTCGACAAAGACGATCGCACAGATAAGGGGCGCCCCGCCCGAGCGGATTAGCTCCTTGAGCCCCTCTGGATTATAGAGCGAGTGGAAAAAGTGAAGGATGGCGTCGAGCACTCGGCGTTGTTCCTCGCGGCTGATGAATAAACTGAATTTCGTACGGGCACGGGAACGAACGCGCGTGACCGCAAATTCGCAAAGGCACCCAGACCTATACGGTAGCAGAAAAGGCCAACATCCTCCCCGCATTCATGCCAGAGAAGGAGTGGAAGGGTAAAAGCTGCAAGCCAGATGCCTACGCGAGTCATCAGTTCGCCTCCGCGAGCCAGAGATAACTCCTGTCTTCAGCTTCGAGCCGGGCTTGAAGATGTTGGGCGGCATCTTGTTGCTGCCCCAACAGTTTTTCAATGCGCGGGAGAGCGCGGAGCGCGGCAGCGGCGCCTGCGGCGATAGCTTCTTCAGCACGATGAAAATCATCCCAGGCTAGTGACTGCACGTCAGGCCGGAGAACCAGGTCGGCGTAGCGTTCCCAGACTTCCAGCTGGTGTTTTTGCGCCGCGTTTACTGCCCGGCTGACGACTTGAAAGATGTTGGTCGGAGCGCCGCGGTGGCCGTCCTGCATGCCCACAGAAACGCCGATTACCGTAGCGGCACCGAGGTCCCGTGCGGCACGCGTTGGAACCGGGGCGACGAGCCCGCCGTCCGCAAGGCATCGTGTTCCAATTTCGACCGGTTCGAACAAGCCCGGGAAAGCGCAACTCGCGCGGATGGCATCCACGAGATTGCCTTGCGTGAACACGACTGGTTCGCCGGAGGTGAGGTCTGTGGCTACCACTGCCAGAGGAATGCGGAGATCCTCAAACTGCCGAGATTCGAAAACCCGCTCAATCAGATTCTCCAGGCGTTGATTGCTGGCCAAGCCGAGGCGCGAAACGCGCCAGCGGGCGATGTCCCGGAAGCGGAGCGTGCGGCAGGTCTCAATAATGTGTGAGAGCGGCGCACCACTGGCATAAGCCGCGCCCAGGATGCTCCCTACACTGCTTCCTGCGATGTGCGAGATGGGGATGTGGTTCTGTTCGAGGACTTGGAGGACACCCAGGTGAGCGAAGCCGCGCGCGAAACCTCCGCCAAGGGCCAAACCGATGCCTGCCCGCTTGGACATGGCGGCTGAGCCTTCGTTCCGGGTCTTGCGCACAGCGTTACCGTGCCTGGTCATGCCCGCAGGATCGCAGGTGGGACGTCCTTATCCTATGGTTCGCACGTCCTGAAAGAGCGGTACTTCCGTACTGCCATGAAAACGTGGTCTGCTTTCACGTCACCAGCCTAAACAGTACGAACTTACTAGTCCGGTGCCCTCTCTGTACCATTGTTAGCGACGGCGCGCTGCGCGATTCTCTCTCCCGTCAGGCTGATTCATTGAGGGGTCGGTGAGTGGACAACGCGTTCAAGGCTTGGGTCGGGCACCCAGTGGTCCTGCAAGTGGCCCTCGGAGACATCAAAGTGCCGCTGCGCGGGAAACTGCTGAAAGATGGCGACGACACTATACGGATGCGCATCGGCGATGCCTGGGACGTGGATATCTACAAGGCCATGATTCTGGCGGTCGAAGAAGACTCCATGTTTCTACTTCCTGCGTGAGGGAGCTGCCATGAAAGCACAAGAGCTCAAATACGTAACCCGGCGCCGAGCGGCCGTGCTGCTTGGCCTGTCGGAAATGGAATTGAACCGCATCTCGAGCGAATCGGGATTCGGGCACAAAGAAGTCGCAGGCGAACAAGAAGAGACGTATTTCACCTACGAAGAGCTGCGACAGATTTGCATGCTGGCCGTGCACCAGGTGCACTAGGCAAAGACGAGTTTCCTCCGGCCCCCCTCAGCAACACCCCCACCCCGGGTCGCTCCCCCCAGCGATCCGGGGTTTTTCTTTTGCTGAAAAATTTCACTAGAGCAATTCTGGCTTACGGAAATCGGCCTAGAAAACCTTTGACAGACGGAGCCTGCGCGAAGAGACTTAGCGCCGCACGGGAGGGGCACCGGTCACATGTCACGCTCAATCGTTCATGGATGGTGGAAGTGGGCTGTCGCAGTGGCGCTACTGGGTGCCGCGTTCGGGATGTCCGCAAGAACCGGCGTAACCAACGGCGCCGAAATCTATGAGCTGGTCATCGCCAACGGGCGAGTGATAGACCCGGAGTCGGGGTTGGATGCAGTCCGAAATCTTGGGATTCGCAGCGGGAAAATCGCGGTGATTTCGACCGAACCGCTCCATGGGAAGCAGACGATTGAGGCCAAGGGGCTGGTGGTTGCGCCGGGGTTTATCGATCTGCACCAGCACGGGCAGGACGCAGAGAATTATGCCGCGAAAGCTGCGGACGGCGTTACGACGGCGCTGGAACTGGAAGTCGGCGTAGCGGATGTCGATCGATGGTACAGCGAGCGGGAAGGGAAGGCGCTTATCAATTTTGGAGCGAGCGCGGGGCACATCCCGGTGCGCATGGCTGTAATGCACGACCCTGGTGGATTGCTGCCGAGCGGTGACGCAGCCCACCGGGTTGCGACAGCGGCTGAACTGGAAGAAATCGGTGCGCTGCTGGAGAAAGGGTTGAAGCGCGGCGCGCTTGCGGTGGGACTTGGACCTGCGTACACCGAGGCGGCGACAAACGAGGAAATCGTGGACGTATTTCGCGTGGCAGCAAAGTACAACGCATCGTGCCACGTGCACATTCGCGCGCCGCTTACGCAGGTGGCGGGGAATTTTAGCGGGTTTGAGGAGGCGCTGGCGGCTGCGGCGATCACTGGAGCCCCCCTTCACATCGTGCACATTCAAAGCACGGGCGGACCGAACGTGATCCAGGAACTGCAGATGATTGCCGATGCTCGATCCCACGGCATGGACGTGACCACTGAGAGCTATCCATACACGATGGGAATGACCAGCATCCAAGCCGCCATGTTCGATCACAAGGAAGATGAACCAGCCACGTATTATTCTTCGCTTCTGTGGCCTGCTACCGGGGAGCACCTGACGAAGGAATCATTTTTGCGCTACCGCAAGCAAGGCGGAATGGTGATCGTCCCGGGAAATACAGCCGAAAACGTTCATGCAGCGACGGTAAGCCCACTGACGATGATCGCCAGCGATGGATACATCGCGAAAGCGCAAGGCCACCCACGAACCGCCGGCACGTACGCGCTAGTGCTGGGACGTTATGTCCGAGAGGAGAAGGCGCTGGACTTGATGACGGCGCTGAAGAAGATGACGCTGATGCCCGCGCAACGGTTGGAAAAACGCGCGCCCATGTTCAAGGACAAAGGGCGAATTCGCGTTGGGGCGGACGCGGACATCACGGTGTTCGACGCGAATCGCGTCATCGACAAAGCTACCTATGAGAAGCCGCTGCAATACTCCGAGGGGATTCAGTTTGTGCTCGTGAATGGCGTTCCGGTCGTCAAGGATGGGAAGCTCGTCGATGGGGTTTTCCCCGGCCGGCCCGCGCGCGCCGGTTTCTCAGTGATCTTTCAGAATCTCGCGATGTGCCCAAATAAACGTGCCCAGGAAGCAGAAAAGACCATGATGCCGATCCACCGGAAGTGCTATATAGTACGGCGCGCAACCGCCTCATCGAGAAAGGACGCCCTTTGACACTTGCCGCCTCGGATTGGGCCGCCATTGCGGGCTACCTGCTGATTACCCTGTTTCTCGGCTTGTACTTCCGTGGCCGCTCCGGCAAAAGCACCGAAGACTATTTCGTGTCCGGCCGTAACGTTTCCTGGTGGCTCGCCGGAACATCGATGGTCGCGACGACGTTCGCGGCCGATACTCCACTCGCGGTGACCGGACTCGTCTACGCCAACGGGGTCGCGGGTAACTGGTTATGGTGGAGCTTTTTGCCTTCGGGAATGATGACGGTGTTTTTGTTCGCGCGGCTGTGGCGGCGTTCGGGACTTATTACTGACGTGCAATTTGCGGAGATGCGCTACGCCGGCAAGCCTGCGGCTTTTCTCCGCGGTTTCCGCGCTGTCTATCTCGGCCTCCTGATGAATTGTTTGATCCTCGGCTGGGTAACCAAGGCCATGGTGAACATCATCAGCACCTCGCTCGGCGTGAGCGACGCAAAAGCGCTCGGAATCTGCGTGTTTTTTCTGATGCCCTTCACGGGCATTTACGTTTCGCTCGGAGGACTGTGGGGCGTGCTCTGGACGGACCTGTTTCAATTTGTTCTGAAGATGGCCATTGTGATTGGCGTGGCGTGGTACGGCGTTCATGCGGCTGGAGGTATGCAGCAAATGCTCGCGACTCTGGCGGCGAAGCGCGCTGCTGCCGGCCCCGGAGCAAGCGACATCACGGCACTCTTGCCTGACTTTTCCCGCGGTTTCACGAGCGAAGCTCTGTGGACGCTGCCGGTGATCACCTTCGTCGTGCATTTGGCCGTGCAATGGTGGGCTTTCTGGTATCCCGGCGCGGAACCGGGCGGCGGCGGCTACATCGCGCAGCGGATTTTTAGCGCCAAGGATGAGCGAAACGGATTGTTGTCGGTGTTGTGGTTCAACCTCGCGCACTACGCACTTCGTCCCTGGCCGTGGATTTTGACGGCGCTCGCCGCAGTCGTGCTTTACCCCGGGCTTGCGCAGCCCGAGCGTGGCTTCATGTTGGTGGCGACGCGACAAACCCCGCACGCGGTCCTGGGGATTTTGCTCGCCGGATTTATGGCCGCGTTCATGTCCACAGTGGCGACGCAACTCAATTGGGGCAGCTCTTATTTGATCGAAGACTTCTACCGGCGTTTTCTGAAGAAAGAGGGAAGCGAAGCGCACTTTGTAAATGTTTCACGCTTGGCGACGGCGTTTCTCGTATTGGCGGCTGCTGCGGTCGCCTGGCAATTGACCTCCGTCTCTGCGGGCTGGAAGATCGTGCTCGAACTGGGAGCGGGAACAGGCGGTGTCTATTTGCTGCGCTGGTACTGGTGGCGCGTGAACGCTTGGAGCGAAATCTCCGCCATGGTCGCGGCGCTGGTGACGACGCTCGCGCTGCATAGCAACGCTCTCTGGACTGCCATTGCCGGAAGGCCGCAACCCTTCAGCGGCTCTGACCCAGTCATTTTCGCTAAGACGACGCTTTGCACCACGGGAATTACGACGTTCGTGTGGATTGCTGTCACGCTCTTCACTGCGCCTGAGCCCAATGACACGCTCGTCAGGTTTTACGCGAAGGTGCGTCCGCAAATCACCGGCTGGCTACCGGTCGCCAAGATTGCCGGCGATATACCCGCCACGCGCGATCTGGGCAAGAATCTGGTGAACTGGCTGCTGGGCTGCGTCCTTATTTATTCCGCACTCTTTTCCATCGGTGAACTGTGTTTTGGCAGGTACCAGGCAGGCTTCCTCCTTGCCGTCCTGGCCGTCGTCTGTGGGGTCGCCATCTCGCGGCTGATGCCCAAGCCGGCGGAGTGGCAAGCGCACTAAAATGGCGGACGCCGCGCAGCCGGTTCGTTCAGGTGCGCCTCACGCAGTGCTCGCCGGCTTTCTCGGCTGGACGCTCGACGCGTTCGATTTCTTCATCGTTGCATTCGTGCTGGCTCCCATCGCCAAGGAATTTGGGACGAGCATCCCGGCGCTGGCACTAACGATTACCGCGAGCCTGGCCACTCGTTGGATCGGCGCGATTTTGTTCGGTTTGCTTGCCGACCGCCACGGACGCCGCATCCCGCTCATCGTCAACATTTTGTACTTTTCCCTGATCGAAGTTCTTTCCGGACTCGCGCCGAATTACCGAGTTTTCTTCTTTCTGCGATTGCTCTACGGAATCGGGATGGGCGGTGAGTGGGGCGTGGGAGCATCGCTCACCATGGAATCCGTTCCTGTCCGGTGGCGCGGATTTGTTTCCGGCCTGTTGCAAGAGGGCTACGCGCTTGGATTTCTGCTGGCCGCCGGAGTGTACCGGGTCGTCTATCCGCACTGGGGCTGGCGGCCGCTGTTTTTCATTGGCGGACTGCCGGCGCTTCTCACGTTGTTCGTGCGCGCCAAAGTGAAAGAGCCTGAAGCTTGGCGCCGTTCGCGCACGGATTGGACAACCTACCAGCGCGCCATATTTCTCAACTGGAAGCGATTCGCTTATGTCGTGGTTTTGATGGCGATGATGAATTTCGTCTCCCATGGTACTCAGGAAATGTACCCGACCTATTTGCAACAGCAGCATGGATTCACGCCGCAGCGGACGTCCGATTTCACAGCATTTTCCATGGTCGGAGCGATTTGCGGCGGCCTGGCGTTCGGATATTTCTCCGACCAGCGCGGACGACGGCGTGCCATGGTGACCGCTCTGCTGCTGGGGGTTGTTATGATTCCTTTGTGGGTTTTCGCCCCCAATCTGCCGCTGATTCTGGTTGGCGGATTCTTGATGCAGTTCATGGTGCAAGGCGCATGGGGCGTGATACCAGCCCACATCAATGAGCTTTCGCCGGATCAATTGCGTGGATTCTTTCCCGGCTTGGCCTACCAGTTTGGCGTGCTGATTGCTTCCGGTAGCGCTTACTTTGAAGCGCGAATGGCGCATTTCATGAGTTATGGCCGGGCGATGGCGCTATTCGCTGTGGTGGTTCTCCTGCTAGGCGCGGTAGTAGTCTCCTTCGGTCCCGAAGCACACCGCGCTGAGTTCGGCAGGCGCGATACAGCGAATTCGTGATCCGCACTGCTTTGCGTCCCGTGGCCAGAGCTCGATGCCTTGTGTTAATATTTATTTGCCGCGCGCCCGTAGCTCAGTTGGATAGAGCGTCTGGCTACGAACCAGAAGGTCGGGAGTTCGAGTCCCCCCGGGCGCGCCATTTCCTTCCGGATGTGCTACCTTTACGTTCTTCGATCCAAAACTACATGGTGCCGGTACATCGTCCAACGCTAGATGACTGCAATCCGCCTCTGCTCTAGGATTTAGGTAGACTGCTGAGGCGGATCCTCAACGGCAATCATGGGACCGGTTCCTTTTAGTGAAAGAAGAACAATGAGTGAACAGACCAGACGACAAATGACCCTCGGCATGATTGTGGGCAATCGCGGCTTCTTCCCCGATCATCTGGCGCGCTCTGGACATCAGGAAATGCGCGCAGCGCTCGAATCGGCAGGCATAAACGTGGTCGCGCTCACGGAAGCCGAATCAAAGTTTGGCGCCGTGGAGACGAGGCAGGAAGCACGGCGCTGCGCCGATTTGTTCAAGAAACATCGCGAAGCGATCGACGGAATTGTCGTCACGCTGCCGAATTTTGGCGATGAGCGGGCCATCGCCGACACGCTCCGCATGGCGGAACTCCCCGTGCCTGTATTGGTACAGGCCACGCCCGATACACCGAGTCGAATGTCCATCCGCGACCGCCGCGACAGTTTTTGCGGCAAGATGTCGGCCTGCAACAATCTCGCGCAATACGGGATCCCTTATTCGCTGACGACGCTTCATACCGAGTTACCACAGTCGGATGTCTTCCGCCGTGACCTGGAGTGGTTCCTCAGCGTATGCCGCGTAGTGAAGGGACTGCGGAGGTTGCGCGTCGGGGCGATCGGCGCGCGCCCTGCGGCTTTCAACACCGTTCGCTACAGTGAAAAAATCCTCGAGGCCAACGGCATCTCCATCGAGACCATTGACCTTTCAGAGATTCTTGGGCGCATCGCGCGCATGAAAGACGACGACGCCCTCGCGCAGAAGAAACTCCAGTCCATCCGCCGCTACGTTTCCACGCAAGGCATTCCCGACGCCGCTCTTCTCAAGATGTCCAAACTCGGCGCGGTGATCGATGGCTGGATGCAGGATACGGAAGTCGCCATCAGCGCCATTCAGTGCTGGACTTCTCTTGAAGAATATTTCGGCGTCGTTCCCTGCACGGTGATGAGCATGATGAGCAACGAAGGGATGTCCAGCGCCTGCGAAGTCGATATTGCCGGCGTAGTGGGCATGCATGCGCTGCAACTGGCTTCCGAGACTCCCAGCGCCCTGCTCGACTGGAATAACAACTACGCGGATGATCCTGATAAGGCCGTCTGTTTTCACTGCAGCAATCTTCCCAAGCACTTCTTCCAGGACGTGCGCATGGATTTCCAGGAGATTATCGCCGGGACCGTCGGCAAGGAAAACACCTTTGGCACGTGCGTAGGCAGAGTCAAGCCCGGCCCCATGAGTTTTGTGCGCGTTTCAACGGATGACCGTGAAGGGAAAATCCGCGGTTACGTCGGCGAAGGAACTTTTACCGATGATTCGCTGGAGACTTTTGGCGGCGCCGGCGTCGTGCACATTCCTCATTTGCAGAAACTTCTCCGCTATATCTGTGAGCGCGGCTTCGAGCATCACGTAGCGGCAAACTTCTCCTCAGTCGCCTCGGCCGTCCATGAAGCTACAACTCGCTACCTCGGTTGGGACATGTACTGGCACAAACCATGAGCGCGCTCATGCTGTTTCCCTGCTTTTGCTGGCCGCGCCACGCTCTATCCGAACGCCAGCTTCGGTAGAAGAAATTGCCTTCATAATCCAGCTTCAAACGCGCGAAAACGCCGCTCGAGTTCCCACTGTTGGCCCGCTTTTTCGCTGGACTTCAAAAAATCGGCGCAACCTGAAGAAAATTTCTCGGCCCCCAGGGGATTTTCCGAGCACGCTGAAACAACATGATTGAAATCGTCTGGCCCGCTCCACAAGCTGGCGCCGCGCAAAAAACTGTGTTCCAGGCTCGTGCGCACCATCTGCTTAAGGTCAGCATAGTGAAGATCGTAGCTCTGGACGGCACGAACGTATTCATGCGTCAAGTCAATGCGCGAAACGCCTTCGTCGTCTGATGAGAGCGCCACCGGGACACCAAACATGCGGTAAAGCGGGAACGGGTGATTCTTGCCGCTTACCCCGAGGATCAGGTCATTGCTCGTCAGGCTGATTTCCACCATCACGTGATTCCAGGCCATCGCTTTCAAGAGCGCGTGAGGATTATCCTCGTACATGATGTCGACACCGTGGCCAATGCGCTCCGCGTGCGCTTGCTCGACGGCCAAGCGAATGTGGCAGCAGAGTCCTTCGTACGGAACAAATCCCGGCGCAATCTCGCCCGCGTGCAAGCTCACATGAATCTTCGGATAGAACGTGTGCAGGAGACTTACCATGCGCATGTGCAGCGCATAGTCATTCATGGCGGTGTAGCCGTCCTCGGGCATCACCAAATTGATGCCCACGAATCGCGGATCAGCCGTAGCCGTTTCGAAACACATTAAGGTTTGCCCAAAGACCTGCTCCTTGGGGAAACCGCGCAGGACCTGGCAGAGATAGCGAACTTCGACGTGGCAGGCGGCCGCCGCATCCGGCTGTCCGCAATGTTCATGCTTCATGCGAAGCGCCTCCGCTTGATCCATGCTCGTCTTGGCGAGCGAAACGTCGTCGCGCAATCCGTGGGCCAGCAATTCATCGCGCAACTGGCTTAAATTTTCGCGCCATCCGATTTCTTTGGAGATCGCCGCGGTGTGGCTGAAGTCCGGCGTGTGCATCAACTCGAGGTATTGTTCGTTCTGCGCCGCCGCGCGCGTCGCAACCTCGTCAACCCACTCGCCGAGATGGCGATGGTCGGTGCCGCCGAATTTCGCAAACGCGTCAAAAAAATGATCGTGCCCTGTTATCCCCGGCGAAGGCACAAATCCGCGCATGGAAAAGGCATCCACTAGCGCATCGTAGAGTTCTTGATCTTTGAATGCGCTGGCTGCGGGAACTTTGCCTTCACCGCACGCCGGTTGTTCCGCTCCGCCCTTTGACCCGGCTTGCGGTTTCGCAAAAGCGAGCTTGGCGATATCCACGCATAAATGATCTTCGGCCGCCGCGCGAATCCAGGACTCCGCGTAGACCGCGCCGCTCAGGTGATTGTGCAGATCGCCGCCCTTTGGCATATCTAGCAGAAAATGACGCAGCTGGAGCGGATTTTGCCGCGCTGCCTGGAGATTAAGTTCGGCCCGTTGTTCGGGACTGTTCTGCGCACCCGGAGGGGCGGAAGGCTTTTCTTGCGCCAAGGCAGGCGAAGCGGTCAGCAAGATGAGAGTTAGAACGGGCCATGAACTGGAATGCGGAAGGCTCCGTGAAGAATTTAGTTTCGAGTTTTTCATAACAGTCCTCTCCAGGAAATGCCGAACGATTGGCCGCCCCAAGCAACAATCAAATTTCTGCAGCGGCAAGCTGTGATATAGATTCTCGTTCGCGCGATGCACAGCATATCAGGCGGACCAAGTGGCCGGGGGATTTCATGAACGGGCTCGAGCGCGTATTTCATCTTCAAGAAAATCAGACCACCGTGCGGCGCGAGTCGCTCGCGGGCCTGACCACTTTCATGACCATGGCCTACGTGGTGGTGGTCAACCCGCGCATTCTTTCTGAAGCGGGCATGCCCGTCGAAGGAGTTCTCTTCGCGACTTGCATTTCTTCGGCGGTCGGCACGCTCATCATGGGACTGTGGGCCAACTATCCCATCGCGCTCGCGCCGGGCATGTCCCTCAACGCCTACTTCACGTACTCGATTGTTCTTGGCCGCGGCGTCCCCTGGCAGACCGCGCTCGGTGTTGTTTTCCTTTCCGGACTGCTCTTTCTCATTCTCACGCTCACCAATATCCGCGAACAAATCGTCAACGGAATTCCCAATTGCCTCAAATTCGGCACCGCCGCCGGCATCGGCTTGTTTATCGCCTTCATCGGCCTGCGCAACGCGAATATCATCGTCGCGAATCCCGCGACTTTCGTAGGACTGGGAAAAGCCTCCGACCCGCATGTGCGTCTCGCCGCTGCGGGACTCGTGCTCATCGCCATCTTAATGGTGCGGCGCGTGGGCAGCGCCATTCTTATTGGAATTGTCGCCATCACCCTCGCTGGAATTTCTTTTAACCTAAGCCACTGGCCTGCACACTTTTTCTCCCTTCCGCATCCGGCTGGCACGTTCTTGAAATTAAATCTTCGTGCCGCCGCAAGCATTGGTCTTGGCGAACTCATCTTCGTATTTTTCTTCGTCGATCTATTCGACAACGTCGGCACTTTGGTCGGCGTCTGCGAAGAGGGGGGCTTCCTGCGCGATGGAAAACTCCCTCGCGCCAGCCGCGCGTTGCTCGCCGATGCTTTCGGCACGATGTTCGGCGCGCTCACAGGAACGTCCACCGTCACCAGCTACATCGAAAGCGCCGCCGGCGTCGCGACCGGCGGGCGCACGGGGCTCGGCAACATCGTCATCGCGGCGCTATTCCTCGTCGCCATGTTTTGCGCGCCCCTCGTCGCCGCCATCCCCGCTTACGCCACCGCACCCGCGCTGATCCTGGTCGGCGCGCTCATGTGCGGTGCCGTCGCCCGCGTCAAATGGGACGATTTCAGCGAAGCCTTTCCCGCCTTCCTGACCCTGGTGGCCACGCCTCTAACTTTCAGCATTGCCACCGGCCTCAGCATGGGGCTGCTTTCCTTCACCTTCGTCAAACTTGGGACCGGCAGGCACCGCGAAATCAGCCCGCTCATCTGGGTCCTAAGCGCCCTCTTCCTCCTCCGCTACGCCTTCGTAGGAGCCGAATAGGCCAACCAACGGACCATTGCCGACTCTAGTCCCTACCCAGATAACTGTGCATCCGCCTACGCCTACAGGCCGCAGGGGACACGAACCCATTTTTCTTTCGTGCCTCCGAAACAGGGCCCTTGTGCCTCGGTAGGCACGGCTCGTCCATCTCGTATTTCAAGGCCCCCCCTGATCCAGGCGCGTTAGCCGTTTCAGCCCAATAGAGATACTTCTGACCCTCCACTAATGGCGGTGCAGATCCAACCTGCGGCTTTACCTGCGTATATCCGTCCGGCACCACGCCGTAAGTAATTCTTTTTAGTTCCTCAACGGGAGTACCAGCGAAATACCCTCCACTCGGCTTGATTTTCCAAAGAGCGTAGTTCTCATCGGATGGACTTTCTGCCTTCGTCATATAGTCCGGCCCGTAAACCACGAAGATCGCCAGTTCTCCGCTTCCCGACAGGACGAAAACGGGAGCTTTCCCGCCTTCAATTCTTATGCGCGTTGAGCGTTCGCACCCTCCAAAAAACCATGCGACCAGAAACAAAGCAAGACATGCCAAGGTTTTGTCCTTCGCCATCACGTCACTTGTCTCTCCCCTCCCAGTTTTGAACATTGCGCAGTGTATTCCTCTCCCAGTTCAAATGTACGCTCTGCTGGGAAGGAATTCTTCCGACGGGTCACAAAGTCGCCCCGCAAAGTGGGGATAGGTGGATCTTGGAAATTCTAGTTAACAATAACTCGACCCCCTCCCCCCGTTTTTTTGTAAGTGTTGCATCTAAAGGGCTTAGTTCCCGATGTAAGTGGTTTAGAATCAACACTTGTGGGCATCTCTATAAGTGTTGATTCTAAAGGGCTTGGAGAAAGAGAACATAGGCATGTATCGTGCCCTTTCCGATCGGGTCGGAACCTTCCCCGAGGAACCGCAGATGGGCAGTCGAAGCTCACGGTAAATAGGAGAATAGTGGAGAACGGAGTGACTCGGCGAGAGTGGCGTCGAACTATCAAAAACTAGGTTAATACAAAGTACAGTACTTGTCAAGATAAAGTTGAGGCTGGTGACAGTTTAGCGGCCGCGTCGAATGGCTCCGGTTTGCGTCCTGATTGAGTTGAACCTAAACTCCCACCTTTTGCATACGACAGAAACGCAAAGGATGGGGCGCCTGGCCTACTTTTTCCGGAGCCTGGTATCGGCTAGCTTTTTTGCCGTCTCCAGCGCATCGGCGGCTTTCACTTTTACATCCGGCTCGACGCCCGTCTCTGCCCAGTCGAACTGGGAAAAGGGATTGATCGGCCGCGTCTCAGGAATACCCATCCCGAAATGGTCATCAATGCGATGAAATACGCCTGAATGCGCGGCGCCACCTGTCGTTTCACCTACCAGAGTGGCGCGTTTCAGCATCTTCAGGTCGTAGCAGAACTGCTCAGCGCCGGAAAGAGTCCTGGCTGACGTCAAGACATATGCGGGCTTGTCAGCCAGTCTGTTTGCTGGAACAGGCGACTGGGTCCAGGACTGCTCTGTCGTATTTTCCCTGGGGTTATACCAGTATTCGGGGTGGTCGAAGAGGTAGGCGGCCATCAGGGCGACCATGCCTGGTTCGCCGCCACGGTTGTCCCGCAAATCAAAGATAATGGCGTCCGCGTGGTTCAGAGACGCCATGGCTGCCGTCGCGGTTGTCCGGCATACTGAAGGATCAGGGAAGGAATTGAGCTTCAGATAGCCAATACTGCGCGGTAGGATTTCGACCTTTTCGAAGGTGCAGTTTTGCTGCTTCATGGTCTCCCGATAACGTGCAAGCTCCTCCGCGGTTGGTCCTGACGGGTTCCGAGGCAGAGGGTCTTGGCTATAGACCAGGACGAGGTGCCTGTCAGGGCTCACATCCCTCATCTGTCTTGTAAGCAGATTGGCGAAGGCGACACCATCCGTCACGGCGTCGTCATCGCCGCTCTTCTCGTGCGCCAACAGCGCATCCGCCATCTTCTGGGCAGCGTCCCGATAAACGTAGTGCTGCTTTAGATTCGCGATCGCCGCGTCAATCACTCGTTGCCGCTCCGCTGCATCCAGCTTCATGCCTTCGTCCGCTGCTCGAACCATCGCACTTGCCGTTTGCTGTCGGGATGCCAGTATCATTTCTTTAGAACCCTCAGGAGGCTGTGGCGCCGCGCGCCCAGACGCGGAAGAGTGCGCACCGCTTGGATGTTGAGGTCGGGCGACCCAAACCGCTAGCGCGCGGTACGCTCCGTCCTGCCCGATCAAAATCGGGATCGTGACAAAGGCGACCAGCGACAGCAAAGCCGCAGAAAGCAGCGCATCGGGACGCGGCGATTCCCCTTCAAGAACCCAGAATGAAGGCGTGCCGTCCAGACGGCCCTGTACTGAAGCGCTGATGAGCGCGGGTTGCCCGCGGCCGTACTCGCGCGGCAGCGAAACTGCTAAATCGGCTAGCAGGTCCAGCCAAAGCCGGAAGCTTGAGAAGAATCCGTTTTCATCGCGAGAGCGGTCGCGAAACAGCTGCAGAGCGTCATCGCCATATGTCTTGCGAAAATAGGAAGGATAGAGGCGCAAAAGCCAGGCGTATATCGTGTCAGACATAATCCCCTCGCAGAATCTTCCTGGTGCGCGCCACGCGCAACAGGCTGGCAAGCCTGTCGGCCTCGGCGCGCGCCAGTTTGCGTCCGGCGGCAGTCAAGCGGTAATAGCGGCGCCGCTCGTGGCCGAGCCTTACGTCCTCGCGGAGGCCGACCTCTTCGATAAATTTCTCTTCGAGCAGAGATTGGATGGAGCTGTATAAAGTGCCAGGGCCTAGACGCATGCGGCCACCGGTCTGGTCCACGACTTGGCGCATAATGCCGTAGCCATGGAGATCTTCCTGCGCGAGCGCGAGCAGGATTTGGAATGCAGCGGAAGGCAAAGGATGGAGTTTTCGTTTTGGCATAAGCAATCGATAATCGGTATATCGATAAACGACTATACTTGGTCAGATCCCGATAGGCAATAGCTTTTTTTCCAGAATCTTCAGGTTCGCAAAGTAACGCGCCGGGAACATGAGCCTGCAGCTTGAGGCATCACGGCGTGAATCAGGATTCGCTGAGGACGCGCTTGTAGTAGTTTTCGTAGGCGGGGATGACGTCGTTGGCGCAGAATTTTTTCTTGGCGTTGATGCGGGCGGTTTGGCCCATTTCGCGGCCGCGGTCGGGGCGGGAAAGGATTTCGATGGCGTAGCGGGCGGCTTCTTTGACGTCGCCGGGTTGCACTAGGAATCCATCGACGTCGTGCTCGACCACTTCGGGGACGCCGCCGACGTTGGTGGCGATTACGGGGACTTCGCAGGCCATGGCTTCGAGGGCGGCTAGGCCGAAGGATTCGAGCTGGGAGGGAAGAAGGAAAAGATCGGCGGCGGCGAGCTTCTCGTACACAGCGTCTTGCTTGCCGAGGAAGAAGACATCTTTCTGGAGGTGATATTTGCGGACGAGGTATTCGGCGGCGCCGCGGTCCGGGCCGTCGCCGATGAGGACTAGCTTGGCGGGCATTTTGGCGCGGACGATGGCGAAAATTTCGACGACGTCGGTGAGGCGCTTGACGGGGCGGAAATTGGAGAGGTGCATGAGGATGGGTTCGCTGTTGGGAGCCCATTGGGCGGCGAGGCCTTTGTCGGCGGTGCGATTGTAGAGATCGCAATTCACAAAATTGGGAATGACTTCGATGGGGCGCTTGATGTCGAACTCTTTGATGGTTTGATTGAGCAGATAGTTGGAGATAGCGGTGACGCCGTCACTCTGCTCGATGGAAAAGCGGGTGATGGGGAGATAGCTGCGGTTGCTGCCGACGAGGGTGATATCCGTGCCGTGAAGCGTGGTGACGAAAGGGAGGCGCCGAGGCGCGGCCATGGAACGCGCGAGCAGGGCGCTGACGGAATGGGGAATAGCGTAGTGGACGTGGAGCAGGTCGAGCGATTCGGATTCGAAGACTTCGAGCATTTTTGTGGCGAGAGCGAGAGTGTAGGGGGGGTGATCGAAGAGCGGGTAGGAGACGACTTCGACTTCGTGGAAATGGATGCGCGGATCGTTGGGGTTCATGCGGATGGGCGGGGCGTAGCTGATGAAATGGATTTCGTGGCCGCGCGCGGCGAGTTCCATGCCGAGTTCGGTGGCGACCACGCCCGAGCCGCCGTAGGTGGGATAACAGGTGATACCGATGCGCATAGGATGTGCTTTCGAGTCTCAGCAATTTCCTGAGAATTGAGCTTCCACCATATCTTAAGCTGAGATTCTTCGTGCATCCTCGTCGGATGCACTCAGAATGACAAACTCTCGCACATGCGCCACCACAAGAGTCCTTCCCAACTTGGATGCTTGTTTTAACGGCTCCCGGGGGAGTCGTTACGATGCAACAACTTCCTGCCAGACCAGCTTGCAGGGCAGGGAGCCGAATGCTAGAGTCGCGCGCACCGCTCGGAGCGCAGACTCAGTTTGCGCGCCGCGTAGCATCACTTGGAACATGAGGCGGCAGTGCGACGCTCCTATTAGACGCGGGGCTGGGGAAAACCGTGACACGACTTTCTGGTAAGGTGGCGCTGATAACTGGCGGCGGGACGGGGATTGGGCGAGCGATTGCGCTAGCGTTTGCGCGTGAAGGCGCGAGCGTGGCGGTGGCGGGACGGCGGCTGGAAAAGCTGCGAGAGGTGATCAGCGAAATTCAGAAGCAGGGCGGAGCGGGATTGGCGATGGAGTGTGATGTTACGCGCATTCGGGAGGTCGGGCGCGCGGTGAAGGGCACGGTGGAGCGATTCGGGCGGCTGAATGTGCTGGTGAACAATGCGGGGACGCTGCATGTTTCGACGGTGGAGGGGATCAGCGAGGAAGAATGGGACCGGATGATGACAGTGAACGTGAAGGGGCCGTTCCTGATGTCGAGGGCAGTACTGCCGGAGTTTCGAAAATGCGGCGGCGGAGCGATCGTGAATATCGGCTCTGTGCTGGGGCTGTTCGCGGTGAAGGATCGGGCGGCGTATTCCGCTTCGAAAGGCGCGGTGACGATGTTGACGAAGTCCATGGCCCTGGACCACGGGCATGAAAAGATTCGCGTCAATTGCATTTGTCCATCGGTGGTGGAAACGGATTTGGTGAAGGGAGTGTTCAATGAGACAGAAGAAGGGCAAGCAAAGCTGAAGGCGCGGCTAGCGACGATTCCGCTGGGGCGATTGGGGCGGCCGGAAGACGTCGCGGAGATGGCGGTGTATTTGGCTTCAGAAGAATCGTCGTGGCTGACGGGGGCGGCGATTCCGTTGGATGGAGGGGTTACGGCTTCGTGAGTTTTCGGTGGTCAATTTTCAGTAAGAAAAGATGAGAAATAATGAAGTAACGAAGTAAAGAAACGAAGAATCAAGTAACGACATACGGAGTAACAAGCAGCGGAAGAGAAAGGATAACGCAGAGACGCAGAGGAGCAGCGAATCGCAGAGAAGATTGGGATAGGTAAGGGCTCGGTGGAGAACGACGAAACACGATGACGAAGAAAATGTCGAAAGAAGAGAAACGGGTCACGGAACTGGTTCGGCAGCGGATGAAAGAAAGCCACTCGATGGAGATGCTGGGATTCGACGTGGAAAGCGTGCGCGAGGGGCGAGCGATTTTCGGGCTCGACGTCAAACCGAACCACAAACAGATTCATGGCGTGGTGCATGGCGGAATTTTGGCCGCGTTGGCGGATACGACGGCAGCGATCGCAGCGTATACCGTGGTGACCAAGGGGACAGAGATCGCGACCGTAGAGCTGAGCATTAATTATCTGGAACCGGTGCCGGGCGGGCGCATCAAGGCGGACGCACGGGTGCTGCGCGCCGGGAGAAATTTTGTTGTGACCGAATGCGAGATTTTCAACGAGAACGGGTCGCTGGCGGCAAAGGCCTTGCTGACCTTCGGAGCAAAGTCCGGCCATTCCCTGCACAAATAGAGAATTTACTCGTCGCCGCCCTGGGCGGATTCTTCGCCGTCCTTGTGGACGTACTTAATCACGCGCTTAAAGATGAGCAGGTTCGGGCTGCCATGGCGGGTGAGCTTGATGCAATCGCGGTCATACCATTCCACCGTCCCGCGAAGGACTTCACCACCGTCTAGAACGACAGCCATCGGCGTATGAGACTGCATCTGCTTGACCCAGTAGAAGTTCTCGGCATGGGTGATCTCCGGTGGCGCGGGTTTTTTGCTCGGGATAGGACCGTTGTGCTGAGGGCGGGGGATGCTCGGCTCCTTGACGTCCGGGAAACCCGGACGAAACATACGACGGTTCACCATGACTGCTCCTTCTAACGGAGGGTGGAATATCTGTCTCTATGATGCGTATCGGAGCCGGTGGGTTACAGTGTAGCGGTTTAATTCTGAGATGGCGAATATTGGGGGACGAATCAGAGGCGGGGCGTGGAAGTACGCGAGAGTGCAGGCGCAAGAGATGCGGCCAGCGCATCCAAGCCCAGCTGACGGTTCAAATTTCGGCGCGCGCCGAGGTAAAGCTCGTCAAAACCGGCGATGGCGCGGAGAACCCAGGTAGAATCCACAGATCTACCGAGCGATTGCAGTTCTTTTGCGAGCGGAGCATTACGCAAAACGGGTTCTTTCACCTTGGACGTGAGTTCAAGGAGATCGGTGAGCAGGCCATAGAAAACCCCGATCTGATCCTCGAACGAAGAATCGCGGTCCTTGGCGAGAGCCGAAGTGTCTAAGAAGAGCTGGGCGAAACCTTGGCCGTGCGCCGCACGTTCGAGGATGCGCAGCGCGCTTCTCCGGCGCTGGGCAGCCGCGTCGACATCCATTTCGATGGCCAGGCCGGGGCTGCCCTCCGCGAGTTGCGCGGCGAGCTTGATTTCGGCGGGTTTGCGAGCGGTCTTTTCTTTCAGGATTTTCTCTACGGCCGACTGTGGGAGAGGCGCGAAATGAAATTGCATGCAGCGCGAGACGATAGTTGGCAAAAGCGCGTACGGCGAGGGCGCGGTGAGGATGAGCGTCGCTGAGCCGGGAGGCTCCTCGAGAATTTTCAGGAATACGTTGGCGACATCCCAGCGCATGGTGTCCGCGCCATCGAGAATGAAAACGCGGCGGCGGCCCATGGGTTGAAAGTAGGCGGCACGCTGAACGGCGCGCAATTGGCCGACACGCAACATCGGGCGCGCCACTGGGCTTTTCAAGCGGACAGGATCGGGCACGAGCGCCCAGACGTCCGGGTGCGACTGCAGAATCAGAGGAACGCGTTCGACGGTTGCGGCGTCTGCGCTTTCGCCACGCTCGGTGAGACCCTGCTCGAGCAGCGTTTGCGGATCGGCGAGCTGGGAGATACGCCGGCAGGTGGCGCATTCGCCGCAGAAGTCGTCGGCGAGGCGTTCGCAATTGGCGGCTTGAGCGAACATTCGCGCGAGAGTAAACTTGCCGACGCCGCGCGGGCCGGTGAAGAGCAGCGCGTGGGGCACACGTTCGCTGCGGAGCGCGCCGCGAAGCGCCGCGACGATGCGTTCGTTGCCGAGAAAATCTGCCAAGCCCACCGGTCAGGCCCCTTCCTTCCGGGCGGATTGCGAGAGCGCGAGTAAGACTGCGCCCAGAACTTCTTTAGCGATGTCTTCAGCTGCGCGCATCTGATTGCGATTGGGGTCGAAGCATTCGATGGTGTTCCAGTTTTGGCGCTTGGAAAGAAGATCGTACATGCCCGCAGCGTCCTCAAGATGGCTTAGGCTGGCTTCCAGCAGATCCTGCTTGACCGCCGTGTAGCTGCGGGCGGACTTGCGAGCAACCAGGGCTTGAGCTTCTGGTGGCGGAACACGCAGATAGAGCACCAGAGTTTCGCGCGGCAATCCGTAAATTTTGTATTCGAGATGTTCGATCCACTTTAGAAATTCCGAGCGCTCTGACGGGGGAACGCGAGCGGTCTGGTGAGCAAGGTTGGAGCCGATATAGCGGTCCACAAGAACAATTTGGCCGTTGTTCAGAGCGGATTCGAGTTTAGGCTTGGCTTCGAAGCGGTCCCCGGCATAGAGCAGGGCTGTGAAGTGCGGGTCAAGACTTTCAAGCGGGCCGAGATCGCCGTTGAGGAATTGGCCGACCATTCTGCCGAACCAGGAGTCGTATTGTGGAAAGCCGGTGGGAAAGACGGAGTGGCCGTGCGCTTTCAGACTGAGCGTCAGGAGTTCGACTTGCGTGCGCTTGCCACTGCCATCGATGCCTTCGACGGCGATGAGTTTTCCAGGAACGGTCATTTTTCAGTGTAACCGCGGATCAAATAGCGGCCGAAAGCCAGTCTAACCGCAGAGACTCTACGCCGCAATGCCGCGCATGCTAGGATTCGGATTCGAACATGACGCAAACTTCGGTGCGAGAAAATCTGCTGCGAATTCAAGAGAGGATCGCTGGCGCGGCGGCGCGCGCCGGGCGGAGAGCGGAGAAGATCACGCTGATCGCGGTGTCCAAGACGCATCCGGCGAGCGTCATCGTCGAAGCGTATGAAGCGGGGGTTCGTCATTTTGGCGAGAATCGCGTCCAGGAGTGGGATGGGAAGCGCGCGGGCACGGAAGGATTGGCGGCGACGTGGCATCTGATTGGACATTTGCAAAGCAATAAGACGGCGCGGGCGGCGAAGCTTTTTCACAGCGTGGATTCGGTGGACGACTTTGCGGTCGCGCAGCGATTGGACCGCGCGCGCGCTGAAGCAGGCATCACGGGCAAACTGCGCATGCTGATCGAAGTCCAGGTTGCACCAGAAGAGACGAAGAGCGGAGTGGAAATAAGCGAGCTTGGGCCATTGGCTGAGAGGTGTGCTGAACTGCCCCGTTTGCAGCTTGCGGGATTGATGTGTATTCCTCCCTTTTTGGAAAAGGCCGAGGATGTCAGGCCGTATTTCCGGCGGTTGAGAGAACTGCGTGACGAACTAGCTGGAAAACTTGCGATCGAACTACCTGTTCTGTCGATGGGAATGTCCCATGATTTTGAAGCGGCGATTGAAGAAGGCGCAACGGAAGTGCGGGTGGGCACGGCGCTTTTTGGGGCCAGGGAAGTGAAATAGGAAAACGCGAGCAACCGGATGCTGGAGGTTCAAGAGCGGGAAGGCGCGGTGACTTTTCTTGTGCGAGTGCAGCCGCGAGCCAGCAAGGATGAGATTGCTGGGGAAATAGGAGGCGCGTTGAAGGTGCGGCTGCGGGCCCCGGCGCTTGAAGACCGGGCGAACGAGGCGCTGGTGGAATACCTGGCAGAGCTTTTGAAAACACCCAGGTCGGCTGTTAGAATTCAGAGCGGCGAAAGAAGCCGCAGGAAACGCGTGGAAATCCGCGGTGTAACCCGGCAGCAGATCCTCGGCCTGTTGGTGCAAGAAGCTTGACAGTGAGTGTTGCTCGAGCAATGGAACTGATTCCTCAATGAGCGCAGACATCCGAAGCATTCAGAGTGATTTGCGGGCTGCCAAAATCGATGGCTGGCTCTTCTATGATTTTCGCGGACGCGATCCCATCGCGCAGAACATCTTGAGTCTGCCGGACGGGATGAGGACGAGAAGGTGGTTCTATTTCGTTCCGGCAAAGG
>WNFO01000461.1_pt1 | contig 29992 bp, 29 predicted proteins | sample 5400251 | NCBI WGS metagenome assembly WNFO01 (sample SAMN13153354, study PRJNA577476) | soil metagenome | isolation source: 100 cm saprolite under Madrone tree | place: USA:California | collected 2016-06-14
CATCCCGTCCCACACAGAGGGGCGTTTCGCGATCGTCACGGACGTAGGGCACGGGATGCGGTGTACGCGGCAGCGTTTTGCGCGCGATGGGATCGCAGGGCGGGTTCTTAGGGACTTGTGAGCGATCAACAGCACGCTGACGAAAGATGCTTTCGCGGACGGCAAAATCGTGTGGTCCTGACGCCCCGACGCTGGCGTCAAGTTCGCGGGATGGCAAGTCGGCCCAACCGGGCGCGGACAAGTCAGATATCCGCTGACGACGGTGGCAAAAGAGCCCGGTCACCGGGGAGAGCGCGACATAAGCCGTAAAACCATTGCGTGCGGGAATGCCGGGTGATGCCGGTGTACTCGTTGTTACTCGTGTGCTTTCTACCAATACAAAGTGCACACGAGGCCGCGGGTGCAGCGGGCGCCCGGCATTCCCCACGCCCTCCATGGGGGCGAGAGATAAATGCACAGCTCGGGCGCATCGCGCCGCGGGGGCGTGAAGGCATGTCTGAAATCGTTTTGGCTGTTTGAAAATTGAAGTTGGTGCGTGTGAAGCGATCCTCAACCTCACCCCTCGAAACGCACTCGTCATGCCCGGACTTGATCCGGGCATCCATCAATCTTCGTCACAAGTTTTTCGAAGATGGATCACCGGGTCGTCTAGCGCGAAGACGCGCTTCGCGCTTTCGCCCGGTGACGACGATTTCAATTGGTATGAAGGTCATCGCGAGGAGCGGAGCACCGGGGGTACAAACAACGAAAAACCCCGGCCGCTTCACGCGATCGGGGCTTCTCGAAAGCGAATGCAAAGTTCAGATCAATATCCGCAGACGTTGATGGTGCGCAGGCGGTAGCCGAACGGGGTGAGGACGGGGCGGGTCACATAGCATCCGTCGTCACCATAGCCGCCACCGATGTAGCCGATGCCGAAGCCGGGGCCGAAGTGGTGATGATGAAAGCCACCAAAGCCGCCGCCCATTCCGCCGCCCTTCCAGTGCGCCGACGCGGCGGTGGGAGCCAGCGCCATCGCGCCGAGAGAAGCTGCGGCAACAAGTGTGAGGGTGAGTTTGCGTAACATTTTCTGAACGAATATTCAGATGTGAAAAACATCACATACTTCTGGCGCGCCGCCGCTCAGGCCGCGACGACATCCAATTCGTTAACCAATGTGGACAACGCGCTCGCATTGATAACGGTGCGGACGATCATCGGCTCGCTGCGCCCGCGGATCGCGACTTCCTGCTCGGGCAAGCCATCGGCCCCAAGTCCGGCGGTGACGCGAACCTCTTCCGAGAGGATCGCTTCGCAGGCGAGGCTCTTGGTCATGTCCTGCAGCCGTGCTGCGACGTTGACCGCGTCGCCGAGCGCGGTGAACACCATGTGATCGCGGTAGCCGATGTCGCCGATGATGACTTCGCCGCCGTGGATGCCGATGCCGAAGCGGATCGGTTCGCGCAGATCATGCTCGAGGAATTGATTGAGCTCCTCGACATTGGCGGCAATCATGCTGGCTGCCCGCAGCGCCTGGCGGCACGCCGTTTGCGGGCTGGCGTTGAGCCCGAACAGCGCCAACTGCCCATCACCGACGAACTGGTTGGGCTGGCCGCCGCATTCGATCACCGCCTGCGACACCGCGCCGAGGAAGCGGTTGACGATGAACACGGTATCGAACGGCAACCGGTTTTCCGCGAGCCTGGTCGAGCCCCGCATGTCCACGAACATGCTGACGAGATAGCGCTCCTCGCCGATCCGGGCCGGGCTCGATGTCCGCAGCGTGGCCGCGGTGATCTGCGGCAGAAAAATCTGGAAGAAGGAGAGATCGGTTGCGGGCCTGAGCTGGCAGGCAAGGCGGATCGCGGGATCGGAACTGGCCCCGACCCGGTTGAGCACGAATGCCTCGCGCTGCGACGGCTCCGGCAGCGAGGCGCAATCGCCGATCACGCGAATGCGGCAGGTGGAGCAGCGGGCTCGGCCGCCGCAGACGCTGGCATGCGGGACATTGTTGCGCAGGCTTGCCTCGAGCACGCTGAGGCCCTTCGGCACCCGAACCGTCCTGCCATCGCCGTACGACAGGGTGATCATGCCGCCGCGGCGCTCGTGCAGGGCGCGCGCGCCTTTTCCCAGCAAGACCAGTCCGACCAGGCCGAGATAACCGATCAGGAAATAATCCTCGATGCTTGACAGTAAGGCCTGTTGGGCCGGCGTGCCGACCCGGTCCGGCGAAAGATTCTCCGCCCGCCATTCGACGCTGTCGCTGTCAACAACGCTTCGTCCGCCCTGATAGAGACCCAATATGGCCAGCGTCGGAACCAGCACCGCCGCGCCAAGCAAGAACGGCCCCGCGATTTGATAGAACGGTTTCATCCGGAGCCAGAAATTCAGTCCGATGCAGCCATGAATCCAGGCGATGATCATGACCGCGTACATCAGCCACATTTTGGGCGGCCAAACGATCCAGTAGGCAAAAAACACCTGCGGATAGAGCTTTTCGTGTCCGAACAGCGTCTGGCTGAGCCGCACGCCGATAATATGGGTGATGATGAGCGCCGGGATGCTCAGGCCGAGCACGAGCTGCAACGGCTCGATCGCCTTCCAGCGAAATTGCCGGCGCTCGTAAAGCGCCCAGATCCCGAGACCGGTGTGGACCAGTGCCGAGGCATAAAACACCATCCCGACCGGTGGAAATTGCCAGAACGCGACGTGGTAGTAGACACCGGCGGCAAGGGCATCCATCGAAATGTTGCCGAGCGCGTGGTTGAGGAAATGGCTGACCAGATAGGCGAACAACACCAGCCCGGAGGCGAGACGGACCTGCCGGACGCTGATGCCGCGGATGAATCTTGTCAGTCGTTGTTGAGAAAGGCTGGCCATGCGATCCAATCGAACAGTCATCTACACTAGATGACGATAGTAGAGTTTTATTCCGCCAGCGATCAATCTTTCCAGGCGTTGTCGGCGCGAACGCCGGGACCTTTCTTCCCCTCTCCCCTTGTGGGAGAGGTGGCTCGAATGAGCGTAGCGAATTCGAGACGGGTGAGGCGGACCGGTCTATCGGTAAGCGCGGCAACCCCTCATCCGGCGCGGACTTCGCGCAGCCGATGCAAAGCATCGGCGTCCTCTTAAAGGACGGCGGCCGAAGGCCGCCGATGGCCACCTTCTCCCACAAGGGGAGAAGGGAAGAAAGCACGCAACGATGGCTGCCTATGCCAACACGTTGACACCCTCTCCGGAGTCAGGAACAAAGCGCCCGTGACGATTGCCGCCCCCGATAGCAGCACGAAACCGGACAGTCTGGCCCTTCGGCGGCTGCTCGCGGTGGCCGCATTGATCGTCGCGATGACGGCGCTGCGGGCGGTCTATGCCAGCGTCATCGATCTGCGCACCGACGAGGCCTACTACTGGACCTGGTCGAAGGAAAGCGTGCTTTCGTTCCTCGATCATCCGCCGATGATTGCGTGGTTCATCCGGTTCGGCACCGCGATCTTCGGCGATACCAATCTTGGGGTCAGGTTTGCCGGCATCGTGGCGATGCTGGTCACGCAGCTGCTACTCGCCGATATCGTCCGGCGGGTGACGCATGACGCTCGCGCTGTCGTGATTGCGGTGCTGATGCCGGAAGCCGCCCTTTATTACGGGCTGCTGATGGCCAAGGTCTCGCCCGACGTGGCGCTGATCCCGTTCGCCGTCGCGATGGTGTGGGCGCTGATCCGGCTCAACGAGAGCGGCGATGCGCGCTGGTGGCTGGCCGCCGGCGTGTTCGCGGGATTGGCGCTGCTGTCGAAATTCACCGTGGTGATGCTGCTTCCGGCGGTGGCGGCATTCATGCTGGTGCCGGAGTGGCGCCGGCGCTGGCTGACAAGCCCGTATCCGTGGGCGGCGGCGCTGATCGCGATTACGGTGTTCTCGCCGGCTCTGGTCTGGAACGCAGAGAACGACTGGGCGTCGTTCAAATTCCAGTTCGTGCGGGCAACCGCGACCCACGAAGTGTCGCTGCGCACGGTTGGGGATTATATCGGCCTGCAGTTCGGGCTGGTCGGCTTCATCCTGCTGCCGGTGGTATTGTCGGGTCTCGCGCTCACGGCGTGGCGGGGATATCGCCAAGGGAACGCCGTGGCCATTCTGCTGTCGACTTGCGTCATCGTGCCCTTCGGATATTTCTTCTGGAAATCCCTGACGCTGCGGGTCGGCGATACCTGGCCGATGTTCATGTGGCCGATTGGATTTGCCGCCGCCGCCATCAACATCGCGATGCTGCCGCGCGAAGGGTTTCCGGCATGGATGATCAAATCGACCGTCGCCTGGGCTCATGCTGCGGTTGTTCCCGGTATTGCCTTCGTCGTTCTGGTGTTTCTTTACTACGTCGCCGCGCCCTGGAATTTCATCGGCAAGGCCGATCCGATCGGCGGCGAGGCGGGTTATGAAAAGGTCGTGGACCGGGCGCAGGCCGAATTGCAAAAGACCGGCGCGACCTGGATCGCAGCCACAGACTACCGGACCTACGCCATGCTGCGCTGGTATTTCAGAGACCGTCTGCCGGTGATCCAGATCAATGAGCGCGGACGATTTTTGGGCTTTCGCGATCCCGGCATGGACTCGATCCGCGGTCACACCGGTCTTTACGTCGCGCGCGAGCCGGACAATGACAATCCGTTGTGGGCTTCAACGACAGCGGTCAGGGAGCCGCTCGAACGGGTGGAACGCAGCTGGCGCGGAACCGTGATGGATACCTACGCGCTGGAGAAAATCACCAACTGGACCCCGGAGCTTTCGCCGCCGCCGGACTCGCCGCTGTTTCGCTGGCGCGTGCTGGCCGGGGATTTTTCACCGCCATTGCCCGGCGGCGATCGGCGCTTTGGTGTTGCCGCTTCGACGGACGATCATCAGCGACCACTCGGCGGAGCATCCTGAAAATGTTTTTTCGGATTGCCTCTTTGGCTCTCTCGGTTTGCGCGTTAGCGCTCCCGGCTTCCGCCGCCGATTACCCCGATCACGCAATATAGATGATCGTGCCGTTTGCCGCCGGCGGCGGCACCGATGTGCTGGCGCGCATCATCGCGCAAAACCTGAACAGCAAATGGGGCCAGCCGGTCGTGGTGGAAAATCAGCCGGGCGCCTCGGCAAGCGCGCCCATGGCGTCAAGAAGGCCGATGCGATGGATTATATTTCCGGCTTCACGCTCACCAACGATGTCAGCGCGCGCGAAATCCAGCAGCGCGAGGTCGCCTCCGGCAGCCGATTCTGGACCGCCAAGAACATGCCAGGTTTCGCACCGGTCGGCCCTTTCATTCTGACGATGGACGAAGTCGCCGACACCGATAATCTGTGGGTCACCTGCGACGTCAACGGCAAGCGACGGCTGCGCGCCAACACCGGCGATTATCTCTACAAGGTCGCCGATGTGCTGGAGCACTTTTCGCGTTATGTCGTGTTCGAGCCCGGCGACCTCATTGCCATGGGGGCGCCGAGCGGTGTCGCGGTAGGGCAGCCCAATGCGGCCGAACTCTATTTGCAGCCCGGTGACGACATGGTGATCTCGTTCGAAGGGCTGATGTCACTGCGAACACGGATCGTCGCGCCGGCTGGCGCTTCCGGAAAATAATTTTCCTGCTTGCACGCAGACTTAAGAAAGCGTTAATCGCGAGATGCATGATGGTCGGTATGGCGGCTCGTGAACGATTTCGCGGCTGCGATTGGAGAAACGTGATGGGCAAAATCGCTTCAGCTATCGTGGCTGCTACCTTGGCCGCGGCTCCGCTTGTGTTGCCGGCGCCTGCAAGAGCCGAGAACGGTCAAATAGCCGCTGGCGTCGTCGGCGGACTTATCGGCGGGGCGCTGCTCGGCGGCGCCCTGGCAGCACGTCCTGCGCCTCCGCCGCCGGTCTATTACGCGCCGGAGCCGGTGTACGTCGATGAACCAGCTTGCCGTCTGGTGCGCGAGCGCTACTGGGACGGATATGGCTGGCAATTCCGCCGGGTCCAGGTTTGCAATTGATCGCACATTCCTCGCCCAAGAAATCCCGCCATGGGCGCGTCGTCGCGCCCGGCTAGAACTCACTCCTCGGCATCGCGCTTGCGCAACAGGTCCTTGGCGAGATCGCCGAGGGCGGGCCGCGGCAACGCGGTGAAGGGCAGCGGACGGGTGACGTCGATGGCCGCAAGCCCAAGCCGCGCGGTGAGCAGTCCGTTGAGCATGCCCTCGCCAAGCCGCTGCGACAGTTTTGCTGCGATGCCGTGGCCAAGCACCTGCTGGACCAGGCTGTCGCTTGCCGCCATGCCGCCGGTGATGGCGACATGCGCGATGACATGACGCATCAGCCGGATCATGCCGAGCGCGCCCGGCCGTCCGCCGTACAGGCGCGCCAACTGCCGGATCAGGCGCAGCGATGCCGCGAAGACGAACAGCACGTCGATCAAGGCGCGCGGGCTGACGGCGGTGACGATCGAGACGCGCTGCGCCGCCGACGAGATCAGGCGGCGCGCCTCCTGATCGAGCGGCGTCATCAACTCGCGTTCCGCAAGGCGAATCAGATCGGCGCCGTCGATGATGTCGTCGGCATGTTCCTGCAGCGTGGCGCGGGCCCGCGCCAGTTGCGGGTTCTGGTGCGCAAGTTTCAACAGATCCTGCACGATGGTCCGGCTTTCCGCACGGTCATCGCTGAGCAGCGTCGCGGCAGCACGCAGATGCATTTTTTCGATGGTTGCAAGTCGCGCCAGGCCGAACGCCTCTCGCGCGGCGACGACGACAAGGGCGAGCGCGGCAGCGAGGGCAAGTGCCGATCCGAGATAGCCGAGCCCCTCGCTTCGCGCGAACAGATCCTCGATCAGACGCGTGGTGCTCAGCCCGAGCCCGAGCAGGATCAATCCGCCAACTGCGGCCCAGAACACCGCGCCCCACCGAAAGCCTCGACGCGCGGCAACGATCGGCGCCTCAACCGGCACCGGCAGCAGCGCAGGCTCGAGTTCCGGCGTGATGTGGATCGCGCCGCGCGACGGGCGGCTTGAATCGTCCGGATCAATCACGGTCACGCCGGGGTCGTCGAGCTTGAAGGTCGCCGGCTTGCGATGACGGGGGCGCTCGCTCATTGCAGTCTGTCTCCGATCAGGAACTGGAGGGCGCGGTCGAGGCGGATGTGAGGCAACATGGGACCGTCCGCATCCTGGCTCTCGAGATGCGGCGGCCGAAAACGAAGAAAGCGAAAATCGCTTTTTTCCGCGGTCGCGCTGGAAAGGCCCTGAAACGCGCTGTCGCCCTTGAAGAGCTCTTCGGGATCGGCCGGCAGATCGCCCGGAAAGGTCGCGACCTCGGTCTCACCGTCGAAGGCTTCCCCATTGGCCACTTCGCCTGATGCAGGGGTGCCCAGGATCGAGGGCAGTTTTTCACGGCCGCGCTGCACCTGGGCCTCGCGGGTGGCGCGCACCGCGGCCAGTGCAACGACGTCGATATCGGCTCCGGTGTCCTCGGCTTTCGCGACCGCCCTGTTGACGGTTCGCCGCAGCACCGCCTCGAGTCGATCGTGGCTGGAGTGGTGCAGGTGATCGGCCTTGGTCGCGGCGAACAGGATGCGGTCGATCCGCGGCCGGAACAGACTGCTGAGCAGCGTGCTGCGGCCGATCCTGAAGCAATCCAGAATTCCCGCCAGCGCTGCTTCCAGATCATGCAGCGCTTCCGGCCCTGAGTTGAACGCCGAGAGCGCATCGACCAGCACCACCTGGCGATCGAGTCTCGAAAAATGATCGCGAAAGAACGGGCGAACCACCACGTCCTTGTAGGCCTCGTAACGCCGCCGCATCATCGCCCACAGCGAACCATCGGGCGCGGTGCTGTCGGCCGGCAGATCGAGCGGCGCAAAGGTCAGCGCCGGCGAGCCCGCGAGGTTTCCCGGCATCAGGAAACGGCCGGGCGGCAACAGGCTCATGGCAAATCGTTCGTCGCGGCAGGCGCGCAAATATTCGGTGAACAGCCGCGCGGCGGCCAGCGCGGCCTGTTCGTCTTCGGGGCCTGAGGCGCTCAACGTCGCAAGATGCGCGTGCCATGGCTCGGCAAGCCGCGCGCGCGGACTCTCCCGTGACAGGGCGAGGCTCTCGGCGGACCATTGCTCAAAACCCTTGTTGAGCAGCGGCAAATCGAGCAGCCACTCGCCGGGATAATCGACGATGTCGAGCGTCAGCGTGCGGTCCGCGCCATTTTGCCGCTGGTAGTCGATGACCAGTCGCAGTTCGCTGATGTCGACCGTGGAATTCGGCCAGCGCCGCTGCTCGATCAAGGTGCGGACATGGTTTTCATAGTCGAAACGCGGCACCGCATCGTCGGGTTGCGGCGCAAGCCGGGCGCGAGCGATTCGTCCCGTCGCAAAAGCTTCGAAGATGGGAAAGCGGCCGCCGCGAGTGAGGCCGTGAATCAGCGCCGTGATAAACACCGTCTTGCCGGCGCGTGATAGCCCCGTGACGCCGAGCCGCACTGTTGGATTGAAAAAGTGATCGCTATAGTCCAGCAAGGCCCGCGCCGAAAGCCGCGCTTCTTCGACTATTTCGGAAAAGCTGAGGGCCATGCGGGCGTGAAAAACTCGATCTGGTGGGGGCAATTGGCTGCAGAACAACCCGTAAAGTGGCGATTAGAGCGTCAAAATCAAGCTTCACACTCCGGACGCCATTGCAGGCTAGGGATTGAACGTTCGTTGACCTCGCGAGACCCATGTTTTATGGCTTCGCGTGTGAATTCGCCGGGAGCGCTATGACCATTTTCAAGCTTAAGCAACTCGCTTCGACATCCGCCCATAAGGTGGCCGGCGCCGTGCGCTGGAATTACGACCGGGCCGAACTGATCGCGGACGGTGTCGTGCATGGAATCGGCGTGTTCGGCGGATTGATCGCAGCGACGGTGCTGGTCGTGCTCACCGCGGTTTATGCCACGGGGTTTGAAGTCGCGGTGGTGTCGATTTACGTCGCGGGATTGCTGGCCATGCTGGTGTTGTCCGCGACCTATAATCTGTGGCCGATCTCGCGGGCCAAATGGGTGCTGCGCCGCTTCGATCACTCGGCGATCTATGTGCTGATCGCGGCAACTTACACCCCGTTCATCACCCAGATGAAGGACAGCATTTTTGCCATCGCGCTGCTGATCGGCGTGTGGTGCGTGGCGATCGTCGGGATCGTGATCAAGCTCGTGTTCCCGGGCCGTTTCGACCGGCTGGCGGTCGGTCTGTACCTGGCGATGGGCTGGAGCGGCTTCATGGTCTACGACACCGTGGTGGCGTCGCTGCCACCTTTGACATTGTGGTTCATCGCGGCCGGAGGCGTGCTCTATACCTTCGGCGTTATCTTTCATGCCTGGCAGCGGCTGCGTTTTCAAAACGCGATCTGGCATGCCTTCGTGCTGCTTGGCGCGGCCTGCCATTACACCGCCGTACTCGATCTCGTTTTGGCCTGAGACTTTCAAACAACTGGTGTCACGATGCAGGTCGCCGGCAAAGTCGTGGTTGTCACCGGAGGCGCCAACGGCATCGGCCGGGCGCTCTGCGAAGCCCTTCATCGTGCCGGTGCCGCCAAAGTGGTTGTGGCCGATCTGGATCTGGCGGGTGCGGAGGCCGTCGCCGCCTCGGTTGATGGCGCGGCGTTCCAATGCGATGTCGGGCAAGAGAAAGATATTCTCAACGTCATCGAGGAAACCGAGCGGCAGTTCGGCCCGATCGCGCTGTTCTGTTCCAATGCCGGTATCGGCGGCGGGTTCGATCCGTTATCGGAAAACGCCGGCGGCACGTCCGACGAGCCGTTTGCGAGGAGTTGGGCTGTTCATGTCATGGCGCACATCTATGCCGCGCGGCATCTGATCCCGCGGATGAAGGCGCGCGGGGAGGGGTATTTCCTCAACACGATTTCCGCCGCCGGACTGCTGTCACAGGTGGGAAGTCCGGCCTATTCAACGACCAAGCATGCGGCGGTGGGATTTGCGGAGAATCTCGCGATCTCGCACAAGGCCGACGGCATCAAGGTTTCGATCCTGTGTCCGCAGGGCGTCGATACCAACATGCTCCGCTCGATCCCGAAGGGGCCGCAATCCGGCGACGGCGATCTGACGCCGGAGCAAGTCGCGAACGATGCGTTGGCCGGACTGGCGCAGGAAACGTTCCTGATCCTGCCGCATCCGCAAGTCTTGGGCTACATGCGCAGGAAGACCGAAAATTACGATCGCTGGATATCAGGCATGGCGAAGATCCAGGCCAAGATGCGGGAAGCCTACGGGAAGTGACGCGCGACACGCATCCCGGGCTCGCAGGAACCGAAATTCAGGCGACCGGATGCACTGAGCGAGTTTCGGTGATGCGATCGGCCCTCAATGCGCGCGCGTAAATAACCAATCCCTCGTGCACCACTCGCCGCTCGGTCTCGGTCAGCCGTCCGAGCGCGCCGGAAACCTGCCGTCGAGCGAAGTCTTGAATGGTCGTCAGCGTACGTCGCCCCTTCGCGGTCAGCGACAGCGGCTTGATCCGGGCGTCTTCCGCGTCGGATGCTTCTCTCAGTTCGCCGCACTCGATCAGCTTGCGGGCCATGCGGCTGACGCTCGACTTCTCAAGGTGCAGGAATTCGGCCAATTGCACCGAGGTCATCGGGCCGCGGGCGCCGATTTCCAGGATGGTATGGACGGCCGATGGCGGATAGTCGCTTGCCGCCAGCGTCGCTTTCATGAAGCCGAGCTCACGAACCATCTGCCGGGAAGCTGCGCGAATATCGTCAATGAGTGTCAGGTCGGGGGCGGTCATCTTGACTCCGATATAATAGTTGTACCATACAACTATATGCCCGTGCAACGCCGCATGCGGCGAGGATCCAGGAGTTGGGCGTCATGGGTGAGCCTTTGCCGGCAAACAGGTCTCAGGGCACGACCGCGGATCGGATGAAGGGAAAAGTCTGTTTGGTGACGGGCGGGGGCAGCGGCATCGGTCGTGCCACCGCCCTGAAGATGGCGGAAGAGGGCGCGGCGGCGGTACTGATCGCCGGCCGGCGCGAGGCCGAGATTGAGAAGGCCGCGGCCGAGTGCCGGACCCTGGGGTCGCAATCCCTGGCGATAAGGACTGACGTCACGCGGGAAAACGATGTCGAGCGCCTGGTCGGAACCGCGGTCGAACGCTACGGCCGGCTGGATGTCGCGTTCAACAATGCCGGTTTCCAGGAAAGGCGCGCGCCGCTCGAGCAGCAAGGCAATACGGTGTACGACGACGTGTTCGACGCCAATGTGCGCTCCATCTTCCTGTGCTTTCGCCACCAGCTGCCGGTCATGTTCGCGCGCGGACAGGGCAGGATCGTGGTCAATGCGTCGGTCAGCGGGTTACGGAATCCGAACCCTGGATTGTCGCTCTATTCCGCCTCGAAGGCGGCGGCGATCTCAATGATGCGCTCGGCGGCGATGGAGGCGGCACCCCGTGGCGTCGGAATCAATGCGATCGCCCCGGGCCGTGTCATCACCGACATGATGTTGAGCTCGGGGGTCGGCGATATGTCGAGCGTTGCGGCAGCGCTGCCGCTGCGGCGGATGGGAAGGCCCGAGGAAGTCGCCGAAGCGGTGGTCTGGCTGCTTTCCGACGCCGCGTCATATGTGGTTGGTCATGTGCTGGCGGCGGACGGAGGTTTTTTGGCCTCCTGAGCGAGGCTAATGTTTTTGCGCGTAGAGCAGCGGCACGGCCGAATCCACCATCACTTCGATCAGGCTCGTGCCGTCGTGCGCAAGGCCGCGCTTGAGCGCGGGCGCGAGCTCCGATGACTTGCTCACCCGCACGGCGTCGCAGCCCATGCCTTCCGCGATTTTCACAAAATCGATGCCGGGCAGATCGAGGCCGGGCACGTTGCGCACCTGCATCACCTGGCTGAACGATCGCATCGCGCCGTAGCCGGCGTTATTGATCACCACCACCGTCAGCGGCAGTTTTCGCTGCGCCGCGGTCCATAGCGCCTGGATCGAATACATCGCCGAGCCGTCGCCGATCAGGCAGATGGTCCTGATGTCGGGACGGCCGACCGCCATGCCGACCGAGGCGGGGAGGCTGTAGCCAAGGCCGCCGCTCGCCATGGTGTAAAAACTGTCCTGGCCGCGCATAGGCATGAACTTTTGCATCGCGGGGCGATGCGACGGGGCTTCTTCGACCAGCGCGGCGTCGTCAGGCATGGCGCCAAATAGCGTGTGCAACAGGAATTCAACCGGTGTCGGATCGGCGGCGACCGGCGCGGGTGGCAGAACGCGGCCCGCCGGCATCGCGCGTTTTGCATCAGGCAGCAGCTCGAGCAACGTCGCCAGCGCGGGCTTCATCGTCGCGATGATGCTGTTGCCCCGCGGCGATACTGCGGCCGCCGTGGGATCGTCGGTGATCTGGAACAGGGTGGTCGCGCCGTCGAAGATCGCGGCGTGGCCTTCGACGTGGAACGTAAACACCGGTGCGCCGATCACGACCACCAGATCATGTTCGCGCAAGGCGTCCGAGAGCTGACCTGGTGAAGCATGCAGGAAGCCTGCGAAGAGCGGATGCCGCTCCGGGAAACTGCAGCGCGCGGAAAACGGGCTGACCCAGACCACAGCCTTTGCCTTCTCCGCGACCCGCACCATCAGATCGACGGCTTGCGCGCGATCGACGCCGGGCCCGACCACGAGGGCAGGGCGCTTGCTTGCCGAAAGCGCTGCGACCAGCGACTTCATCGCCTCGGGATCGGGGCCGAGCTCCCTGCTGACGTTACGGGCTTCGATCGCCTGGGTCTGATGAGTCCAGTCGTCGATCGGCACGGAAACAAAAGTCGGTCCGCAGGGCGGCTGCATCGCCACGTAGTAGGCTCGCGCGATCGCGGCCGGAACGTCTTCGGCACGCGCAGGTTCCACACTGTATTTGACATAGGGGCGCGGAAATTCCGACGCACGCTCGGCATACAGGAACGCCTGCAGCGGCAGAATGCTGCGCGCCTGCTGGCCCGCGGTAATCACCAGCGGGGTCTGGTTCCGATGCGCGGTATAGATGTTGCCGAGCGCATTGCCGACCCCGGCTGCCGAATGAAGATTGACGAAACCGGCATTGCGGGTGGCCTGCGCATAGCCGTCGGCCATGCCGATCACGGATGCTTCCTGCAGGCCCAGCACATAGTCGATATCGTCAGGCCAGTCGGCGAGGAACGGCAATTCCGTCGAGCCGGGATTGCCGAACACCTTTCTGATTCCAAAGGCGCGCAACAAGTCAAGCGTCGCATGTTTGACGCTGACCGATGCGCCGTTACTCTTTGTTGATTTGCGGGACAATGTCGTGTCCTTAGGATTACTCGAAATGCCTCAACCGTCACTGCGAGGAGCGAAGCGACGAAGCAACCCATCTATTGGCTATCGTATCCGGGGATCTGGATTGCTTCGCTTCGCTCGCAATGACGGTCACAAAAATCTCACCATGTCGCGGTGCCTTTCATCGTCGGCTGCCCTGCCGAATTCGCCGTCCACAGTTCCATGCCGGCACCGGTGTCGTTGGCATTGACGCTGAACTCGCTGCCTTCGAACAGCGGCTGCACCCCGCGATAGCTGAATTTCTTCGGGGCCGCGCCGCCATGCAGCTTCGCCGCGAACTCCACCAGGAACGCCGCCTGCATCGGGCCGTGGAAGATCAGGCCGGGATAGCCCTCGACCTTGGTGACGTAGTCGCGGTCGTAATGGATGCGGTGGCCATTGAAGGTCAGCGCCGAATAACGAAACAGCAGCACGGGATCGGCCATGTGGCTTTCGCGATGCTGCGCTGACGGCGGCGGTGGTGCCGACTTTGCGGGGGCGGATGGCTGCGCGGTCGAGATATCCCGATAGACGATATCCTGCCGCTCGCGGATGGCCACGCCGCGCGGTGTGGTAATCAGATGTTCGACGGATACAAAACACAGCACACCGGTGCTGCCGGTCTTCATTGTCACATCGGCAATGCGTGAGGTTCGCGTCGTCTCGTCGCCGACACGCAAGGGTTCGAGGAATTCAAGCTCGCCGCCGGCCCACATCCGGCGCGGCAGCGGCACCGGCGGCAGGAAGCCGCCGCGGGTGGGGTGGCCGTCCGCACTCAATGCCGACATCGGGTAGACCGGCGGCGCCAGGCACCAATGCACCGTCCACGGCGCTGCGTCACCCGGTTTCGGCTGGCCGATCTCCATGAACAAAGTCGCGCGCAAACCCTTCACCAGATGCGCGGTGACGATGTCGGAGGCTTCTTCGGTGCGGCCGATCCATTGCCGCAAATGGTCGAGATCAGGTTGGTCGGTCATGACGATTTGGTCCGGACATGAGATGATCTGGCGACGTCGGTGTGATCGCCGATACCGGGCACGGCGCCGTAGTGGCGCGGTTGGCCGACGACGATGGCGGCCGGCGCCGGATAGGTCACCGGTCCCGCCGGCGTGTCCACTTCGATGCGGCGCAGATGCGGGTGCACCGCAAGGTCAGCCATGGTGTTGACCTCGGCAAAGGCAATGTCGGCGTCGGACAGCCGCTTCAGCAGATCGTCGCGCGCTATGGTCGCAAAGCTGTCGCCGACGGCCTTGTCGGTGAGTTTGCGATTACGGACGCGCTCGACCATGTTGGCGAACCTTGGATCGTCGGGCAAGGCAGGCAGGCCCAGGACGTCCGCGCACAATTTTTTCCATTCGCGTTCGCTCTGGATCGAAATCAGGATGTCCTTGCCGTCCCTGGAGCGGAACACGCCGTAGGGCGCGATCGAGGGGTGGGCGAGACCCATCCGTTGCGGCGGATTGCCGGCCTCCGCATTGAGCAGCGGCACCGATAGCCAGTCGGCCATCACGTCGAACATCGAAATCCGGACGTCCGCGCCCTTGCCGCTCTGCGACCGCGCGATCAAGGCTTCGAGGATGGCGGCATGCGCGGTGGCGCCGGTGGCGATGTCGACGATGGAAAGACCGACGCGCGACGGACCGTCCGGACCGCCGGTGATCGAGGCGAGGCCACTCTCGGCCTGGATCAGGAGATCGTAGGCCTTGCGATGGGCATAGGGGCCGTCGTCGCCATAACCGCTGATGGTGCAGCAGATCAGCGCCGGATAGTCCTTGCGCAGGCGCTCCAGCGAGAAGCCGAGCTTGTCCATCGAGCCCGGCTTGAGGTTCTGAATCAGCACATCCGCGCCGGCGATCAGCTCTTCGAGGGTTTGGCCTCCTTGCCTGGTTGCGAGGTCGATGACCACCGAATCCTTGCCGCGATTGAGCCAGACGAAATAGCTGCTCTGGCCCTTGGCCGCGGCATCGTAGCCGCGCGCGAAATCACCCTCGGGCCGCTCCACCTTGATGACATGGGCGCCGGCATCGGCCAGCCGCGAGCTGCAGAACGGTGCGGCGACCGCCTGTTCGACGGCAATGACGATCAGTCCTTCGAGCGGCAGCATTTTTTCTTCTCAGTAGGAACGGGGCATGCCCAGCACGTGCTCGGCGAGGTACGACAGAATGAGGTTGGTCGAGATCGGCGCCACCTGATAGAGCCGGGTCTCGCGGAATTTGCGTTCGACGTCATATTCCTCCGCGAAGCCGAAGCCGCCATGGGTCTGTACGCAGGCGTTGGCTGCGTCCCAGGAGGCATCGGCCGCCAGCATCTTGGCCATATTGGCCTCGGCGCCGCAATCGAGCCCGGCCTCGTATTTACGGGTGGCCTCCTTCACCATCAGCTCGGCGGCGCGCATCGCCGCATAGGCTTTGGCGATCGGAAACTGGACGCCCTGGTTCTGGCCGATCGGACGGCCGAATACCACGCGCTCCCTGGCGTAGGCGGCAGCCTTGGCGATGAACCATTTGGCATCGCCGACACATTCGGACGCAATCAAGATGCGCTCGGCATTCATGCCGGAGAGGATATAGCGAAAGCCCTTGCCTTCCTCGCCGATCAGGTTTTCCGCCGGCACCAGAAGATCGGTGAAGAACACTTCCGTGGTGGAATGGTTCATCATGGTGCGGATCGGGCTGATCGAAAGCCCGTTACCCTTCGCCGCCTTCATGTCGACGATGAACACCGACAACCCGTCGGTGCGCTTTTGCGACTGCTCCTTCGGCGTGGTGCGTGCCAGCAGGATCATCAGGTCGGAATATTCGGCGCGGCTGGTCCAGATCTTCTGGCCATTGACGACATAGCCGTTATTGCCGTCGCGCCTGGCGAACGTCTTCAGCGACGAGGTGTCGGTGCCGCTGGTCGGCTCGGTGACGCCGAAAGCCTGCAGCCGCAATTCGCCGCTGGCGATCTTCGGCAGCCATTTTGCCTTTTGCTCCTCGCTGCCGTGGCGAAGCAGCGTGCCCATCGTATACATCTGCGCATGACAGCCGCCGCCATTGCAGCCCGCGCGCTGGATCTCTTCGAGGATCGCCGCCGCCGCGGACAGTTTTAGGCCGGCGCCGCCATATTCTTCCGGGATCAAGACCGAGAGATACCCGGCTTCCGTCAGCGCATCGACGAACGCACTGGGATAGGCCATCTCGCGATCGAGCTTGCGCCAGTATTCGCCGGGGAATTGGGCGCACAGCTTGGCGACGGCGTCGCGGATGTCGGCAAATTCGTCTTGTGGTTCGGTTGCGGTCATTTGAATGACTGGCGGCAGCGTTGCGTTGATGGCTGACGGGCTTGCAGTTGTGAAACCACCGTGAAGTCCCTATGCTGAATTGTTATAGCGTATTAACTTGCATTCCAAGATTGGCAAGCATGGATTTCCGACAGCTGAGAACATTCAGTTGCGTTGCGGAACTCGGGAGCCTCAGCAAAGCCTCCGACACCTTGCGGGTAGCGCAGCCGGCGCTCAGCCGTCAGATCAAGCTTCTCGAGCATGAGCTGCGCGCCGAACTCTTTACCCGGAACGGCCGCGGCATGGTACTGACGGAGGCAAGTGCGATACCGAGGCCGACCATCGCCGCGCCGCCCATCGCGCCCCACAAATAGAAATTTCCGGGATGCTCACCGGCATCGAAAACATCGTAGGAAGACGATCCGAGGCCGGTGACGACCAGCAAATCTCCGCGATCAACCAGCAGTGCCTTGACCGCTTCGCGACGGTCGAGCGTGAAATTCTGCGCCATCAGTGCGTCTCCGTCCATTTCTTGCGGCCGAGCATGCGCTGTGAAATGAGGACCGCGACCTGCTGGTCGCTCTCGAATGCAAGCGAAGCGGCCGCCGAAACAACCTCTTCGGCATCTTCAGCCCGGTCGAGCCTGAGTACGGTCACGCCGATGATTTCGAGGGCTTGTGGCGTCGCTTTGCCCATCGGGATTTGCCACGGGTTGAACTCCGCCCATTCGCCGCGCATCGTCACAAGTGTGAGGAAGGGAAGGCGACAACTCGCTGCGAGCGAGAACATGTTCACGCAATTGCCGACGCCGCTTGATTGCATCAAGAGCACCGCGCGGTCTCCTCCGAGCCAGGCGCCTGCGCTCAGCGCGACCCCTTCCTCCTCCGTCGTCAGGACGGTGGTCTGGATGGCGCGATCGCCATGCGACAGCTCAATCAGCTCGGCGTGGCCGGCATCGGGGACATAGGAAATCTGCGCTACGCCGAACTTTTTCAGCGTCTTGTAGATCTGGAACGGCCAGCCTTGGCCGATCCTGGCATCATGCTTGATGGCTACATCGTCCATGGTGGCCTCGGTCGTGGTTCACGTCTCAACGCGTGCCCGCGCCCCAAGCCTTAGAACAGAAACCCCTGGCCCGCCTTCTTATCTGGTTCAAGCAGTCATGCCGCGATTGTATAGGAGGGGCTTCCCCGTATGGGGCTCTTCGCCCAATCGTTTCGCAACGCGCCGCGGACGTCGGCGAATTCGTCTTGTTGTTCCGTTGCGCTCATCGGTACTTGGTTGGCAGATCGAGGGCGCGCATGGTGGCGGTAGCGAATGCGCAGAGGGTTTCGGAAGCCCCGTCTCTGCTGAAGACTTCGACGGTGGCAACCCCGATCGACCCCGACATTTTCAGGGTTTTGGCGCGGGCGACAAGTTCGCTGCCGTCGGCCGGGGAGAGGAAATTGACCTTGATCTCGACAGTGACCCCGATCCGGCCCGCGGGCAAGCCTGACGTAACGGCAATTCCGGCCGCCTGATCGGCCAGCGCGGTGATGACGCCGCCGTGGAAATGGCCAAAAAACTGCAGCAGGTCGTCCCGGCATGCCAAGGCGACTTCGGCGCGTCCCGGCTCGACGGCGACGATGCGGAAACCGGCGGCGTGGCCAAAACCCTTTGCGTTGATGGTCTCGGCGAGGCTCGGCGGGTTCAGGGCGGCGCTCAAGGTGTTGGTCCGTTCATGGCGGTATGTCTTGCATTCGGCGAACGGCGCAGATCGCCTTTCCCGGCCCCACCGATCTCAGCACGGTGGGCAGGCAGAGCGCAAGCATGCCCGCCATTATGCTGGAATGCGTACCGGCAGGGATTCGATGCCGCGCACGAAACTGGAATATACCCGCTTCGGCTCGCCCACCACCTCGATCCTGTCAAAGCGCTTGAGCATTTCCTGCCACACTATCTTCAGCTGCAGCTCGGCGAGCCGCATGCCGACGCAGCGATGAATGCCGAACCCGAACGACAGATGGGTGCGGGGCCGGGCGCGATCGACGATAAAGTCGTTGGGGTTCTCGATACCCTCTTCGTCGCGATTGCCCGAGACGTACCACATCACGACCCGGTCGCCTTTGCGGATTTTCTTGCCCCCGATTTCGGTATCCACCAGCGCGGTGCGCCGCATATGCGCCAGCGGCGTTTGCCAGCGAATGACCTCCGGCACCATGCTGTCGATCAGCGCCGGATTGTCGCGCAGTTTCTGGTACTGGTCGGGATTTTCGTTCAGTGCCAGCACCGAGCCGCTCATGGTGTTGCGGGTGGTGTCATTGCCGCCGACGATCAGCAGGATGATGTTGCCCATCAGATTGTCGGGGTCCATGTGCCGGGTGGCGCCGCTGTGCGCCATCATCGAGATCAAATCGTTTTTCGGCTCGGCATTGACGCGTTCATTCCACAGCTTGGTGAAATAGGCCGCGCACTCGTCCATTTCCGCCCGGCGCTGTTCCGCCGATTCCACGACCATGCTTTTGGGCAGCGCGGTGGAGACGTCGGACCAGCGCGTCAGCTTGCGGCGTTCTTCCCAGGGAAAGTCGAACAACGTCGCCAGCATCTGGGTGGTCAGTTCGATCGAGACCCGATCGACGAAATCGAAGGTCTCGTTGCGGGGCAGGGCGTCGAGCACCTTGCCGGCGCGTTCGCGGATCAGAACGGAAAGTTCGTCGAGATGCGTCGGCGTGAACATCGGCGACACGGTCTTGCGCTGGGCAGAGTGCCGCGGTTGATCCATCGCGATGAAGCTCGGCTGGTCATAGCCTGGAGGCACGTCGCGGATCGAGATGCCGCCGAGACCGACTTCCGAGGAGAAGATGCCGTGGTTGGTGTCGACATGCATGATGTCGTTGTATTTGGTAACCGACCAATAGGGCTCGATCGGCGAGTTGGTGCAGTAATGCACCGGCTCTTCCTTGCGCAGCCGCTCGAACCACGGCCACAGCGTATCGTCCTGGAACAGTCGCGGCGCGCCGGGATGAAAATCCTTCAGCGGGGTGGAATAGGCCTCCTCACGGGCCAGCCGCAAAAGCTCGGCCTTGTCGGCGTTGATGGATGTCCGGATGTTCATCGTTGATCGATTCCAAATTAGGAGCGCGGCAGTCAGCCGGCGATGCGAACAGGCAGGGTCTCGTAGCCCTTGACGAAGCTCGAATATACCCGCTTGGGCTCGCCGACCACCTCAATCTTGTCGAACCGCTTCAGGATTTCTTCCCAGATTATCTTCAATTGAAGCTCGGCCAATCTGAGCCCAACGCAGCGATGAATGCCGAAGCCGAAGGAGATGTGGGTACGCGGCCGGGCCCGGTCAATGATGAAGTCGTAGGGACGCTCGATGACCTCCTCGTCGCGGTTGCCCGAGACGTACCACATCACGACCTTGTCACCTTTCTTGATCGGCCTGCCGCGAAACTCGAAGTCCTCGAGCGCGGTCCGGCGCATATGCGCCAGTGGCGTCTGCCAGCGGATCACCTCCGGCACGAAACTGTCGATCAGCGCCGGATTCGCGCGCAGCTTGCCGTACTGATCCGGATTCTTGTTCAATGCATAGACGCTGCCCGACAGTGTGTTGCGGGTGGTATCGTTGCCGCCGACGATCAGCAGGATCAGGTTGCCGAGGAAATTCTTCGGGTCCATGTCTCGCGTGGCTTCGCTGTGAACCATCATCGACAATAGGTCGCTCTTTGGCGGCTGATTGGCGCGCTCACTCCAGAGCTTCCCGAAATATGTCGCGCATTCCTGCAGTTCGACCTGTCGCGCGTCTTCGGTCGCGACGACGCCGTCCGGGCCGGGAATTGTGGTTGCGACGTCGGACCAGCGCGTCAGTTTGCGGCGGTCTTCCCAGGGGAAATCGAACAGCACGGCGAGCATCTGGGTGGTCAGTTCGATCGAAACCCTGTCGACCCAGTCGAACACTGCGTTCTTCGGCAGATTGTCAAGGCATTCAGCCGACCGCTGCCGGATGCTGGTCGCGAGTTGATCGAGATGTGTCGGCGTGAACATCGGCGCGACGGTCTTGCGTTGCGCGCCATGGCGCGGCTGATCCATGGCGATGAAGCTTTCGCGGCGCAGGTCGGGCGCGATGTCGCGGATGGTGATGCCGCCGAGCGATGCGGCCGACGAGAACACCGAATGGTTTGTCTCGATGTCCATGATGTCGTTGTATTTCGTCACCGACCAGTAAGGCCCGAACACGCTGTCCCTGCAATAATGGACCGGGGCTTCCTTGCGAAGCCGATCGAAATAGGGCCAGAACGTGTCGCTGCGAAACAATTCGGGATCGCCGGGATCAAATTGCTCAAGCGGAATCGAATAGGCTCGCTCCCGCGCGGCATTTTGATCGGAATTTTGAGCGAGATCGATCGTCCCATGCATCGGGTAACTCCCTGATTCCTCCGTGGTTGATTCCACAGCGTGTTCCTTGGCTGCGAATTACATCCCGTTGCGTGGGGCAGAGCAAGGACAGTTTGACGCCTTCCGGCGCGTCAAAGTAGCATTCCGGCCGGCGCACCCTTTTCAGCATATTCGGCCCGTGACAAGCCTGGTTCCAGAGAATAAGGCTGTGCAGGGAAAGCAGCGTTTATTGCCCGGAGGACACCCGCCCATGATCCCCAACGCGCATCGGATGTTCAATTTCGATCTTGGCGAAACTGCGGATGCGATTCGCGAGACCGTGCATGATTTCGCGAGCAATGAGATCGCGCCGCGCGCCGCCGAGATCGACAAGAGCAATCAATTCCCCCGCGATCTCTGGCCAAAACTCGGTGCGCTTGGCCTGCACGGCATAACCGTCGAGGAAGAGTATGGCGGATCGGGCCTGGGCTATCTCGAGCACTGCATCGCGGTCGAGGAGATCTCGCGGGCGTCGGCGGCGGTCGGCCTGTCCTACGGCGCGCATTCGAACCTTTGCGTCAATCAGTTGCGCCGCAATGGCAACGAGGCGCAGAAGCGAATGTTTCTGCCGAAGCTGATTACCGGTGAACATGTCGGGGCGCTGGCGATGTCGGAGCCCGGCGCCGGCTCCGACGTGGTGTCGATGTCGACCCGCGCCGAGAAGAAGGGCGACCGCTACGTCATCAACGGCAGCAAGATGTGGATCACCAACGGCCCGATCGCGGAAACCCTGGTGGTCTATGCCAAGACCGATCCCGCTGCCGGCTCGCGCGGCATCACCGCCTTCATCATCGAAAAAGGCATGAAGGGATTTTCGACCACGCAAAAGCTCGACAAACTCGGCATGCGCGGCTCCGACACCGGCGAATTGGTGTTCGAGAACTGCGAAGTGCCGGAGGAAAACGTGCTCGGTGAGGTCGGCTGCGGCGTCAATGTGCTGATGTCCGGCCTCGACTACGAGCGCTCGGTGCTGGCGGCGGGGCCGCTCGGGATCATGCAGGCCTGCCTCGACGTGGTGATGCCCTATGTCCACGAGCGCAAGCAGTTCGGCGAGCCGATCGGCAGCTTCCAGCTGGTGCAGGGCAAGATCGCCGACATGTACACCACGATGAATGCGTCCCGCGCCTACGTCTACGCCGTCGCAAAAGCCTGCGACCGCGGCGAGACCACGCGCGAGGATGCGGCCGGCGCCATTCTCTATGCCTCGGAAAAGGCGACACAATGCGCGCTTGACGCGATCCAGCTGCTCGGCGGCAACGGCTATATCAACGACTATCCTACGGGGCGGCTGTTGCGCGACGCCAAGCTTTACGAGATCGGCGCCGGCACCAGCGAAATCCGGCGTATGCTGATCGGACGGGAGCTGTTCGAAAAATCCGCATAGGTTCGGTCGAACCGGATCGTATTTTGAGGCGACAAAAGCGGTAATATGTTAACTTCATTCCTGCCTGCCGATTTACTTGCCTTGGGGAGTTGATCCGTGAATCAGATGAGTTTTGTGCCGCCGCATCCGCCGCCGATGCCGGTGTCGTTTTCGGGCGATCGCGGTGAATTTTTCGGACTGGTGACGCGCGGCGCCGGGCTCGAACTCGTCACCGTCGGTTTTTATCGGTTTTGGCTCGCCACCGACATTCGCCGCCATTTGTGGTCGAACACCCATATCGACGGCGATTCGGCGGAATACACCGGCCGCGGTAGGGAGTTGCTGATCGGATTTCTGATCGCGCTGGCGATCTTGGTGCCGATCTATCTCGCCTACTTCCTCGTCGGCCTGGAAGCGGAACGCTACAAGGCGTTCGCCAGTATACCCTTGTTCCTCTTTTTCTATTTGTTCGGCCAATTCGCGATCTACCGCGCGCGGCGCTACCGCCTGACCCGCACGGTGTGGCGCGGGGTGCGATTCTGGATGAGCGGATCGGGCTGGGCCTATGCGGGGCAAGCCGCGCTCTGGGGGCTGCTGATGATACTCACCCTCGGCCTGATATTGCCATGGCGTGAGGCCGCCCTCGAACGCTACAAGATGCGGCATACCTATTACGGCGATCTTCAGGGCAGTTTTGAAGGGCGCGGTTGGGATTTCTTCAAGCGCGGCTGGTGGCTATGGCCGCTGGCGCCGATCGCCCTCTACGTGACGCCGCTCGCACCCTTCGTCTATGCCGCGTTCAAGGCGGTGGAGTGGCGCTGGTGGCTGTCGGGCATCCGGTTCGGCGATGTGCGGCTGGAATCGACGATGCGGCGCGGCGCCCTGATCGGCCTTTACTGGAAGGTCATCGGCTGGGTTCTGGTGCTGGCCGTGGTGTTTGCCGCCTACCTGGCAGCATGCTCGGGTCTGGTGGCGAGCATGAGCGGAATGCCGATCAGTCAGTTCTTCGCGCCGCAGGTGCTTTTGAAGAGCGTTCCGTTGCTGATCCTGGCGGGACTGGGTTATCTGGTGTTCGCGCTGGCGCTCAACGTGGTGATGCGGGTTTATCTGTTGCGCGATCTCTGGGTGAGGGCTCTCGCATCGACGATCGTCCACGACATCGAGGCGGCGGCGAATGTTTCCGCAAGGGGCGAAATGGCCAATGCGCTGGGCGAGGGCTTTGCCGACGGGCTGGATGTCGCCGGCTTTTAGCGCATGAGCATGTGTCACAATGGATAGCGGGCCGCAAAATGTGTCGCCGTCGCCGGGAGCGAGCGGTTCGGCGATTTATTTCGACGGGACGTCCAGTCGCCGCCGTTTGGTGACGCTGGCGTTCAACGATGGGCTTGAGCTTCACGAGGATGGACACAGGCTGGCGGCATGGTCTTTTGCCGATATCCGCCGCGCCGACAGTCCATCCGGTGCGCTCCGCGTGACCTGCCTGACGGCACCGGCGCTGGCGCGGCTTGAAATCCGCGATGCGGCGGTTGCCGCGGAACTAATCTCCCGCTGCGCCCGGCTCGATGAGAATATTCCCGGCCGGCACGGCGTCGCGAGAATTGTCGGCTGGTCATTGGCGGCGACGGTTTCGATCGTCGGCGTGGTTCTGTTCGGTGTTCCGCTCGCCGCGGACCGTCTGGCGCCGCTGGTGCCGCGGGCATTGGAACGGCGGCTTGGCGATGTCGCGGAAGGCCAGGTCAAGACGCTGTTCGGCGGCAAGACTTGCAAAAACCCGTCGGGACAGGCTGCCTTCACCAAGCTCGTCGATGCCATTCGCGAGTCAACCGGCCTGGATACGTCGATCCAGTCCGAGGTGCTGGCGACCCCGGTTCCCAACGCATTCGCGCTGCCCGGCGGCAGGGTGTACCTGTTCAGCGGGCTGCTGGCCAAGGCCGAAAACGCCGATGAAATCGCCGGCATCCTGGCCCATGAGCTTGGTCATCTCAGCCATCGCGATGGCACGCGCAATCTGATCTACAATGGCGGAACGTCGTTTCTGATCGGGTTGCTGTTCGGCGACATCACCGGCTCCGGCGCCTTGATTTTTGCTTCGCGCTCGCTGGTGACCGCGTCCTATTCGCGCGAGGCGGAGCAAAATGCCGATACGTTTGCAATCGATGCGATGCACAGGCTTGGCCGCTCGTCAAAGCCGATGGGCGAATTGATGTTTCGCATCACCGGGAAGGAAGGCGACAAGAGCCTGTCCGTCCTGTCGAACCATCCGCTGACGGAGGACCGACTGGCGCGGATGAGCCAAGGGGATCGGCCGCCGAGCGGTCCGCCGCTGCTGACGCAGTCGGAATGGGCGTCGCTCAAGGCAATCTGCAGCTCCGATTCCAAAATCTGATCATTCAGCCAGATTATTGACCTTCCGCACCCAGACGCGGACGTCGGCCAGCACCTCGGGCAGCACCGCCTTGACCTCCGCGACGGTCATGCCGGCTTTGACGCGTGGATCGTACAGAATATTGAGGATGTACTGGTCATAGACGTCGAAAAACCCCATCGACACATTGTCGTTGAACATGGTCCAGGGCACCGAAGAGGTATCGTTGATGGGCCCCAGCGATTGCAGCAGTTCCTCATACCCGCAGTCGAAGAAGATGAAATCGCCGTTATCGACCGTGAGGATCACGTCGGAGTGCTCGATTTCAAAGTTTTCGTTCTTGCGGAATCCGGACAGGCATTGCGGATCGAGCGAGGTGCGAATCTCGCGCGCCCGTTCGCTGCCGTAGAACGTCGTGATGGTGCGATAGAGATCGCGGTCGCGCACCAGCTTGACCAGAACATTGGCGCCGTCGCTGGTTTCCGCCATGGCGATGTCGAGATGCTGAATCCGCTCGGCGATGTCGGCCACGATCTTCGCCAGTTGCGCCTTTCGATCCGGACGGTTGCCCTCGGCGAACACCCGCACCGGCGCATCGTATTTTCTGATGCGGTCGACCCGGCCGGCCAGGTGATACTCGGCGCCGAAGGCGGTCTTGAAAAATCCGTCGGTGATCTCGCTGTCGGTGAATGTCTTCTTTTCAGCGCGCTGACGCGATGCAATCGCCGGAATTTCAGTCGCCGCAACTGGCGGCCAGGCACCGCCCTCGAGCGCGATGCCGGCCAAAGCGACCGCGAATATCCGCAACAGCAAGGCTCGATAGTTTACGCTCATCGCGCCGACGCTGCCGCAACCGTGGCCCCGACGCAATCGCTGAATGCAGGCTGCGCATCGGGTTCCACGTCGCGCTGCGGAGCGCGCGGGTTCCCTTGACCGGCGCCCGTCTAGTTTTTGACGACGACCGTCGTTCCAACCGAGACGCGGTCATAGAGATCGGCCACGTCGTCATTGGTCATGCGGAAGCAGCCCGACGATACCGCCTGGCCGATCGTCTCCGGCTCGTTGGAACCGTGAATGCGATAAAGCGTCGATCCGAGATACATGGCGCGGGCGCCGAGCGGGTTGTCGATGCCGCCCGCCATGTGCCTCGGCAGATCGGGCCGCCGCGCCAGCATCTGCGAGGGCGGCGTCCAGCTCGGCCATTCCTTCTTGGCGGATATGCGGTGGACGCCGCCCCAGCGAAAGCCATCGCGGCCGACGCCAATGCCGTACCGCAGCGCCTGGCCGTTGGGCAGCACGAGGTAAAGCCGCCGCTCGGCGGTATCTATGAGTATGGTACCAGGCGTGTATCGGCTTTCAAATCTCACCGTCTGCCGCGGAATCGGGCTGGAGGCGCCGATGCTGAAATTGGGGCCGCCGCCCATGATGTCGCGGCTGTCGGCGCCGAAGAAACCCTGAGCGTGCGCGCGGTCGGCGCCCGCCAGCAATGTCAGCGCCGCAAACAACAAAGCAAAGGTCCGGGCCATATACTTCCTCGCGAGAAATCAGTTTGAGTGCGAGTGAGGCCATAATTGGCGAAATTTCGCAAGCGACGAGCCCGTCAGGGCCGCGATTTTCAGCCGTTGCGGCAAAAATGGCACCGCGCGGCGATAGCAGCAATGCCCGTGAAGCCTTTGACGAAAGGCGTCAGGAATGATTGATCTTGCGGGGAGCCTCAATAAGCGTCGCGAACGGGAGTGGAATAATGAACGGTGCGGAAAGTCTGGTGCGGACCTTGGTCGCGGGCGGCGTTGACGTCTGCTTCGCCAATCCCGGCACCTCCGAAATGCATTTCGTCGCAGCCCTTGATCGGGTGGAGGGCATGCGCTGCGTGCTCGGCCTGTTCGAGGGTGTGGTGACGGGTGCGGCGGACGGCTATTTCCGCATGAAGGGGACGCCGGCATCGACGCTGCTGCACCTCGGACCCGGTCTGGCCAACGGCCTTGCCAATCTGCACAACGCCAAGAAGGCGAATTCCGGCATCGTCAACATCGTCGGCCAGCACGCGGTCTATCACATCGGATTCAATGCGCCGCTGACGTCCGACATCGAGGGCCTGGCGCGGCCGATGTCGGCGTGGGTGCGCACCTCGCCGGACGCGAAATCGGTCGCCACGGACGGTGCCGCCGCCATCGCCGCGGCCAAAAGCGCGCCGCCGCAGATTGCCACCCTGATCCTGCCCGCGGACACCGCATGGAACGAGGCCGACGGCATTGCGCAGGTGCCGGCGGAATCCCAGCGCGTCAGCTATTCGTCGGAGGCCGTCGACAATGCTGCGAAGGTCTTGCGCGGCGGCGCGCAGACGCTGCTGCTGCTCACCGGCAGTGCGCTGACCGAGCACGGACTGGCGCTGGCAGCGCAAATCGCCGGCAAGACCGGCTGCAAGGTGCTGGGCCAGACCTACAATCCGCGCATGGCGCGCGGGCGGGGGCGGTTTTCAATCAACCGGATTCCTTACGTGATCGAGCAGGCGCTGCCGATCCTGAAAGATTTTCGGCACATCGTGCTGGTCGAAGCCAACGACCCCGTGGCGTTTTTCGCCTATCCGAACAAGCCGAGCATGCTGAAACCCGACGGCTGCGAGGTCCATCGCATGACGTCTGGCGGCGAAAACTCGGTCGCCGCCCTCGAGGCGCTGGCGTCCGCGCTGGGCGCCAGGCCGGCCGACGCAAAACCGCAGGCGCTGGTCGAACTGGCAAAGCCGACCGGCGCGCTGACCCACGCCTCGATCGCGCAGGCGATCGCGATGGCGATCCCGGAAAATGCCATTGTGGTCGATGAATCGATCACGACGGGGCGCGGATTCTTTCCGCCGACCGCCGCGGCCAAGCCGCACGACTGGCTGCAGAACATGGGCGGCTCGATCGGGTTTTCGACGCCGGTCGCGACCGGCGCCGCGGTAGCGTGCCCGGACCGCAAGGTGATTTGCATGGTCGGTGACGGCAGCGCAATGTACACCCTGCAATCGCTGTGGACGCAGGCCCGCGAGGGCCTCAACGTTCTGACCATCGTGTTCGCCAACCGCATCTATCAGATCCTGCGCGGCGAATTCGATGGTGTCGGCGCCGGCGAACCAGGACAGCGCGCGATGGACATGCTGAAGATCGACCGCCCCACGCTCGACTGGGTTGCGCTCGCCAAGGGCATGGGCGTTGCCGGCCGCGTCGTCACCACGGTCGACGAATTTGTCGACGCGCTGGCGGAGGGAATCGCCGAACAGGGACCGCGGCTGATCGAAGTACAGATGTGAGGCTGCGGGCGACCGTCGAACCGCCGCGAGTGCTGCGGCCTGGGATGTTTTTGACGGAGACGACATGCAAGCCGAGATGCAAGCCGCATTGAACAATGTTTTGCGCGCGCTCGGCGAATTCTATGCGCGCGAGACCTTCCTGTTTGCGAAGGATCTCGGCGAGCGCACGCTGACGCACCGGCTGGCGGTGCATCTCGAAAACCAGTTCCCGGGCTGGGAGGTCGATTGCGATTACAACCGGCTAGGCGAGCGGACGCTGCGGCTGCCGCACGGAACGATTGTCTCCACCGATGATCAGCTCGGAAAATCCGTTTATCCCGATATCGTGGTGCACCAGCGCGAGGTTCCCAACAATCTCCTCGCCATCGAGGTTCGCAAGGCAACCAATCATCAGCCGCCGGAACACGACCGGCACAAGCTGCGCGCGATGACCGATCCGCATTTTTGGTTCGCCTACCGGATCGGATTGCTGCTGACGCTCGGGAAGAAGAACGTCACCTCGGCGGAGATTTATGTCGGCGGTCTGCCCGACCAGCCGCTATCCGGCTGGCTGGCCGAACGGCTGAAGGAAGTGGGGTTGGGCGCGGCGTAGCGCAGGCAAGTGGCTGCGCCTCCCGGATCAATCATGCGCACGGACCGTGCCGCCGCGTGAGCAGGACCGCGCCAGCCCCGCCATCTCGCTAATCTGATACGCTGATCTGATTGGCGCCGGGTTTGCAAAAAAGGGACGGTTGACGGCGGAACTGACTACCTCCCGACAGATTGGTGTCTCGACCTCAAGGGAGATCGAACAATGGCACGGAAGAATCCAGCGGCCGATCCGAGTATGGATGCCGGCAAACAGGTTCGAGCCCGACCTCACGACTCCGGCAGTGCGGCCAACGAGACCATTGACGGATTGGACGCCACGACCGAGGCGCTCCGGCACGCCGCCGAAGATACGCCCTCCGGCGCCGCGCCGGATGACATCGAGAAAACGCCGGTGTTTGACCGGGCCGATCTGGCGCCGAGAATCTGATGGCCAGGAAACAACGCGGCGAGATTGTCGAAACCACCACAGAGGCGCGTCAGGCCGAACCCGGCTCGTCTGTGCTTTCGCTGCTGGTCGTCAGCCTCTGCCTTGCCGTCCTCATTCTTGCCGGCGTCTGGTACGCGTTCTTTCGCACCTGATGGAACCGGCAGGCCAGCACTGCGATTATCATATTTGAACCTTACCACCGCTGGCGGAGACGTACCTACCAGAGGCAATCTTTGGAGCCTTTCCGTTTCGACAGAATCCAAAAGGGGCTCCAGATTCTTTGATTTGACGCGTTTTCTTGACGCGAACCGGTCTCCACCTCGCGGGAAAACGCTTTAGGAGGCTGATATGACCCATTGGCATGACCCGATGGTGGACACGCCCGAAACCGACGGTGCGGTTTATTTGACGGGCTGGACGATTTCTGGCTTGGCCGTGCTTGGTGCCATCGTTGCGGTTTGGCTTCTTGGAATTTGAGCCGGACGGTTTCCGCCACATCGTGGGACCATCACGCCAACAGAGTGCGCGGAGAAGTGCACGCCGCTTGGTGCTTTTGAAAAAGTATCTGATTTATTGATCGTTCTGGTTGTGCCTGTCGTAAATTAAATCCGGGCATATTGGTGATGCAGCCCGCCCAGGATTGGGCGACAAAGAATGTGCCCGGCGCGATCGACGGCGCGCGAGACCGGTGCATCCTTCTCCAGGGATAGATGCGTGCGGGCCCCATTGTAATATTTCATGTACGATAGCAGTAGGTGACGGAGGTGGCGCTCTCTGAATACAACAACGTGGTCAAGGCATTCCCTGCGGATCGAACCGATCAGCCTTTCAGCATATCCATTTTCCCAAGGAGAGCGCGGCGACGTCGGTCGATCGCGAATGCCCATTGATCGAAGCCTTCGGATGAAGACCTCACCATGGGCCCCGTCCCGGTCACGAATGAGATAGCGGGGAGCTTGTTCCCAGGCGCAGGCTTCCGTGATCTGATTTGCGATCCATTCTGCGGT
>WNFO01000940.1_pt1 | contig 29983 bp, 27 predicted proteins | sample 5400251 | NCBI WGS metagenome assembly WNFO01 (sample SAMN13153354, study PRJNA577476) | soil metagenome | isolation source: 100 cm saprolite under Madrone tree | place: USA:California | collected 2016-06-14
ATCTTCTGCCCGGCGCGCGCGCCGAACTGTGCTCCGGTCACGCCCCCAACCATCAAAAACAGGGCAAGCAACGCATCGACAAGATGATTGACGGCCGCGTGCATGACCGTGGCGGAGGCCATGGTGACAAGTGTGAGCAACATCGACGTGCCGATCACCGTCGCTGTCGGTACCCGCAGTACGTAGATCAGCAGCGGCACCAGCAGAAATCCGCCGCCGATGCCCATAACTGCTCCGACAAACCCGATGATGAACCCGATTCCCCACACCGGGATCGCGGAGACATAAATGCGCGAGCGTTTGAAACGCAACTTGAGGGGCAACCCATGGATCCACGTGTGGCTGCCGGGCCTGCGCAGCTCGACCGGCTTGCCTTGCCGCGTGCGAATAATGGCGCGCACGCTCTCGGTCACCATCAATGCACCGACCACGCTGAGGAGAAGGACGTAGGAAACGCCTATCGTGACGTCGAGCTGGCCGATCGCACGCAGCGTGGTGAACAGCCAGACGCCGAAAGCCGTGCCGATTATGCCCCCCGCAAGCAGCATGAACGCGAGCGCGAGATCGATCGCCCTGCGCTGCCAGTAGCTGATCGCCCCGGACATGGAAGAAGCGGCGATATGGCCGGTGACGCTTGCCACAGCGACCGCCGGTGAGATGCCAAGAAATATCAGCAGTGGCGTCATGAGAAATCCACCGCCGATGCCGAACATGCCGGAGATGAATCCGACGGCAAGGCCTATGGCCAGAATGACGAACACATTGACCGGCAGGTCTGCGATCGGAAGGTAGATCTGCAAGCGCGCGGTCCTTGCCTCGAGGCTCAAACGCTGACAGGGCGACTTCCAGCGCCCTGCGAAAAGTGACGGAGTCTCGACCCACTTGGCGGCGCGACGCCCGCAAAATGGCTGACTGACGAAATCGCGCTAGCGGCCGCAAGAGCCCACTTGCGCTGATCGTGGCGAAAGGGCGTCGCCCGGACGACGCCCGCGAATGGCTCGGGACTCAGCGGACAGGCGGACGCATTCTACCCCTGAGGATCGTGCACGCCACGCCTCGGTTCATTTTTATTGTGCACGACGCGAGGCGGCAAGCTCGAGCTCGGGGTTCACCCCCGGTGGCGCGGGCGCGGAGTTCGATCCAGCCGCCGGCGCGCCGCTGGTAAGCCCGGATGATGGCCGGACCTTTCCTGTAGCTTCAGGTTCAGGCGCCGACCCTGGAATGAAGGGATCGGCCGCAGCCGCGGCAGCAGCAGCAGTTCCGCTGTCGACAGCCGAGAAAACGGTCGCTGGGCGACGAAGAAGCGGCGCGGGTGGCGCGGGGAGACCAGGCTCGCCGGCACTGGCCGGTCCTGGAACGGCACGCGGCATCGCGTCGGGCGTCATGGCCGTGTAGCTCGGCGCGGTCACTGTCCTTTCATCGGAAGGGATGAACAGGATCCTCGCGATCTGAAGAACCCCAAGCACGATTAGGGTGGCGGCTATTGCGCCGAGCCACGCGTGTGGGTTGCCAATGGCGCTGGCGGGCACACTACGGACGATTTTGCCGGCAGCTACTAGCTCGTCCCTGCCGCCAACACTTCCGCTTGCGCCCTGCGCCGCGCGTCGCGCTGCGGCGATGAGATCCGACCTGCGGCCGTGATCGGGCAGGACCGACAGCTTCGCGGTGCCGACCGCTGAGTCGGCCCCCAGGACGTGATCGGCGGGGGAGGCCGGCTTGTGAGCACTAGCCGCGCCGGAACGCGATTCCGCCGCATCTTCGCGGGACAGGTTAGGGCGGATCGGGAGGTGGGAAAGCGTTGGTCCGCCGGTGCAAGCCGGTTCGAGCGCTGCCGGCGTGGTGGGCGCCTCCGACGCAATCGGCGCTTCGGATATTGTCGCGGCCGCTGGCGCAAACGGATCCGCGCTGGCCGCAACCGTCGGCAAGGCGTCCCTCGCCGAGGCGACCTCGTTGGTGATCTTAATCTCGATCACACCCAGCCGATCGATGACATGCGCCAGCGCGCCATGGATCAGTTCGAGCGAGCCCTGCACCTTCTTTTCGCCCTTGTGTAGCTCGGCGATATCGCGCGAGAGCGCATCGAGATCTGGTGCCGGCATCGGAGCGAGCGGAGCCCGTCTTGCTGCGTGCTGGCGTGCGATATGGACGAGTACTTCCGCTAATTCCCGCTCGATCGTTTCGAGACGATCGAGCCGGGCATCGGAGCCTTCGAGTTTTTCAACCAGCTTTGCGATTTTTCGCGAAAGTTGCTGCAGGGCTTGCGCCATGCCGAGGAGTGTTTCAGACGGCACGGCGCCGCGCAGCGTATCGGGTATCCCGGCAAGATCGTCGCGCAATGGGCCGACGATGCCGTCGAAGCAGCAGGATGGCGAGAGGTTTTCGTCGGACGTGTCCTCGTATGTATCATAGCGCGGCTGCGCAAGCCGTTTGAGGTCGATACTTTGTTTTGAAGCCGCATCGAGAATGATGCGGTCGAGCCAATCGTCGACTGAGATGCCGCAATGGCGCGCGGCCTCGCACGCGGCTCGGTGCGTCCGTCGCCTCATTTCTTTGCTTTGCCACGGAACGCCAGATGTCATTGCCGCATCATCTTCCAAGAGCGCGGAGCGGGAGGCGGAACGTGCTTGTGTGAGCCGGCCCTCGTCAGCAGGCGGCGAATAGTTCCCCTGAGCCCTCGCGCGCAGTCTTTGTCGTTCGGGTAAACAGAATGTTAAGATCCGCGAGGCGGGCGCCCCGCGCATCCTTGCGGATCTTCATCGCAGGACCATCAGGCCCGTCGTGATCACGGCGAAAATGACGAGCGTTGTGCCGATCACCGTCGCGACGTGGCGCCATCCGAGTGCCGCGATCCCACTCAACGACGTACCAAGCCCGAGTGCCGATATCGCGAGCAACAATCCCCAAGTCGATGCTTCGATCAATGGAGCCTTGATCCACGCGAGCATCTGGGCAAACGGGGGGATTGCGGGCGCAATGCTGTTTAGGACGCACAGAGCTACGAAAACGATCGCGAAGACCGGAATTGGGATCCTTGCGGCGGCGGTCGTAACCTTTCGCCGCGCGAACAACCAGCCGATTGCCAGAACCAGCGGCAGCATGAGAAAGACGCGAAACAGCTTGACAACGACTGCGGTATTTCCCGCCGTTTCCGATACCGAGTATCCGGCCCCGACCACCTGGGCGACATCGTGGATGGTCGCTCCGAGCATTATTCCCGTGACCTGTGCATCGAAACCGAGCCAGGTGCAGACCGGCGGGTAGACGACCATTGCCAAGGTCGAGAGGGCATTCACGGCGACCACGACAAAGGCGATATCGGTCTCCTTGCCTTTGTAGTCCGGCAGCACGATCGATGTCGCCAGCGTGGCGGAGGCTCCGCATACTGCCGTGCCTGCGCCGGCTAGTGCTCCGTAAGCACGCTCCAACGCGAACAGGCGTGCCAGCAGGAAGCCAGCGGCCAGGGTAATCACCATCGCGACGACCACCAGGATAGCTGTCCTCAATCCCAGAGCCGCAATTTCAGCGAGTGCGATCCGCAGGCCGAGCAACGCGACGGCCCAACGCAAGATGACCTTCAGACAGAGCAGGATGCCGGGTTGAAACAATCGTCGTCGCGCGAGCGGATTGAGCGCGATGCCGATCACGAGCGCGAGCACCATGGCGGGAATCGGCAAAAGCCCGGCCAGGAGCCGAGCAGCGCCGACGGCGCTGATTGCGACCGCGGCGGACAGCAACAATCCAGGAATGGAAGGACGAACGTCCGCCACACCTCGCTCCGCCGATGTGCCGGAAGATGTCAACGGCGGATCTTCGCGGGCCAGCCGATGGCCGCAGGCCCCAAGACGTCGGCATTAGACTCGCTGGGGTCCTGGAGCAGCGCCTTGTTTTCGTCGCCTCGCCACAAGGGCGCTCTCAACCGCTCCAAGCGAAACGACGGTCGGCGGTAATCCATCGACCGGGGTGGGTCTATCGCACAATTTGGAAATTGCATGAGTTCCTTTCCCGACTGGGCTGGTTCTGAAAAACCGGCGGGCGCTTGTCAACGCCCGCACTCTCGCATAGTGCGGTGCTCGCCTGTAAAGTGCTCGACAACGGGCTTCGTCATGAGCGTCCTTAACCTCCCACGTCCCGGCTGGATGGCCGAGGACCTCGTGCTGCTCGAGGAGCAAGCGCGGCGCTTCATCGCGACCGAGTATGTGCCCCACCTCGATACCTGGAACGAGCTGGGCATGTACGACCGCGAAGTCTGGACCAAAGCGGGTGCGGCTGGCCTCCTTTGTCCGGCCATTCCCGAAGAATACGGGGGGGCAGGCGGCAGTTTTGCGCACGAAGCGGTGATCGGCCGGGAACTGAGCCTTGCGGGCTTCGACTCGTTCGGGGCGCCGCTGCACTCCGGCATCGTCGCGCCCTACATTCTCCATTACGGGACTGACGAGCAAAAACGCCGCTGGCTGCCGAAGCTCGTTACCGGCGAACTTGTCGGTGCCATCGCCATGAGCGAGCCCGGCACCGGCTCTGACTTGCAAGGCGTGCGCACCACGGCGAAAAAGTCCGGCAACGGCTATGTGCTCAACGGCTCGAAAACTTTCATCACCAACGGCCAGCACGCCAATTTGATTATCGTCGTCGCCAAGACCGACGCGAATGCGGGGGCGAAGGGCGTGTCGCTGATGGTGGTGGAAACCGAGGATGCGACGGGTTTCCGTCGCGGCCGGAAGCTCAAGAAGCTTGGCCTCGATTCCGCCGATACTTCAGAGTTGTTCTTCGAGGACGTGAAATTGCCCGCGGAGAGCCTGCTCGGCAGCGACGAAGGCCAGGGTTTCGTGCAGCTGATGAGCGATCTCCCGCGCGAGCGCCTCATCGTTGCGGTGCATGCTCAGGCCATGCTCGAACGGGCGCTTGCTGTCACCATCGAATACGTCAAGCAGCGCGAGGCTTTCGGCAAAAAGCTTATCGAATTCCAGAATACCCAGTTCGGACTCGCCGAGTGCAAGGCGGAGGCGACAATCGCACGGGTGTTTCACGACCATTGCATCGAACGCTATCTTGCAGGCACGCTCGATACGGTTACAGCCTCCATGGCCAAGTATTGGCTGACCGACTTGCAGGGAAAAATCATCGACCGTTGCCTGCAGTTTTTTGGTGGGTATGGCTACATGGAGGAATTTCCGATCTCGCGAATGTACCGTGATGCGCGGGTGACGCGTATCTACGCCGGCACCAATGAGATCATGAAGCTTCTGATCGCGAGGAGCCTGTGACGGCTGCAGGGGTGGCGATTGTCGGTATCGTTGGCATCGCACGATCGTCATGAGTCGCCGCGCGGCTCGGATCTGTGGCAAATTCATCGGGAGGAAGTGAATGCCGGAGCGACATCGCCAAGGGTCCGGCACAGCAGATTGCGTCATATCCCATCTGCGACTGAGGCGCGCAGGAGAGTACGGATGCCGAAGATAGACATTGCGAAAGCTACGATGCGTACCAGAGGCCGCTACCCCGATCCGTGGGGCGCCGTAACCCAGGGCCGCGAGAAAACCGCACTTGGCGACGTGGCCGGGCTCACACAGTTCGGGGTCAATCTCACGCGGCTCACGCCGGGCGCCGCTTCGGCGCTGCGCCACTGGCACGAAGCAGAGGACGAGTTCGTCTACGTGCTCGAGGGCGAGATCATGCTGATCGAGGACGGTGGCGCGACGGTGCTACACTCCGGCGACGCAGCGGGGTTCAAGGCCGGCGTGTCCAACGGTCATCATCTCGTCAACAAATCGCAGCGCGATGCGCTCTATCTCGAGGTCGGCACGCGCGCCAAGCGAGAGCGTGCGCATTACTCCGACGTCGATCTCGTTTATGACAGGGACGCGAGCGGCTTTCGCTTTTCGCGCCGGTCGGGCGAGCCCTACCCGAAGAGCGGCATATAGGACGAAAGGTTCGCGCCGATGCTTTGCATCGGAGAGCGGTGACCCAATTGCTCTCCCTTACAGCCGCCGTGTAAGGTCGCGGCCTTTTCCGCCGGAAAATCTGCATGGCTCGCGACCAAGTCGACATGACTCCGATCGAAACGCGCGAGGATCTCGTCGCGTGGCTCGAGGCGGGCAGCAAGCCCCGGTCGCAGTTCCGCATCGGCACCGAGCACGAGAAGTTCGTGTTTAGAGTGGATGGGCTTCACCCGGTTTCTTACGAGGGCCACCGCGGCATCCGTACCTTACTCGAAGGCATGCAACATCTGCTCGGTTGGGAGCCCATCGTCGAGGCGGGCAACATCATCGGTCTGTTCGACGTGACCGGCGGCGGCGCGATCTCACTTGAGCCGGGCGGCCAGTTTGAACTCTCCGGCGCGCCGGTGGAGACCGTGCACCAGACCTGCTCCGAGCTCATGGCACATCTTGCGCAGGTGAAGGAAATAGCGCGTCCGCTCGGCATCGGGTTTCTCGGGCTCGGCATGACGCCCAACTGGAGTCGGGATCAGATTCCGATGATGCCGAAGGGGCGCTACCGAATTATGACCTCCTACATGCCGAAGGTGGGGAAACACGGCCTCGATATGATGTACCGCACGTGCACAGTGCAGACGAACATCGATTATTCCTCGGAAGCCGACATGGTGAAGAAGTTGCGTGTCTCGCTCGCGCTGCAGCCGGTCGCGACGGCAATGTTCGCCAATTCGCCTTTCACTGAAGGCAAGCCCAATGGGTTTCTCTCGTTCCGCTCAGAAATCTGGCGCGACACCGATGCCGAGCGCACCGGAATGTTGCCGTGGGCGTTCGAGCCCGGCATGGGCTTCGAGCGATACGTGGACTACGCGCTCGGGGTGCCGATGTATTTCGTCAAGCGGGGCGAGCGGTATATCGACGTCGCCGGTCAATCGTTCCGGGACCTGATGCGAGGACGACTCCAGAGCCTGCCCGGCGAGCGCGCCACGATGTCTGACTGGGCGAATCACCTCTCTACAATCTTTCCGGAGGTGCGGCTGAAGCGCTACCTGGAAATGCGTGGCGCGGACGGTGGCCCCTGGCGCCGCTTGCCGGCACTGCCGGCGTATTGGGTGGGCATTCTCTACGACGACGATTCTCTCGATGCTGCCTGGGACCTGGTCAAGAATTGGAGCGCCGCGGAGCGCCAGAAACTTCGCGACGACGTGCCGAAGCTAGGCTTTCGCGCCACGATCGCGGGTCACAAAGTTCTGCACTTGGCGGAGACGACGATTGCGCTGGCGCAGAAGGGGCTCGCGCGGCGACAGCGGCTCGATGCCCGCGGCCAAGACGAGGGGGCTTATTTACGTCCGCTTCAGGAGTGCGTCGCGCGAGGCATCACGCCGGCCGAAGAGCTCTTGGAGAAATTTCATGGCCCCTGGCGGCACAGCGTCGAACCAGCGTTCAAGGAATACGCATATTGATTCATCGGAGCTTTTCTTGCCCCTTCGCGGCCTCAATATATCCGGACAATCCGACAGTTCTGGCGGCTTTCGGCCCAGCGTGCACGAGGTGAGCGATGCGTCGGCGTGAGTTTCTCGCGGGCAGTGTCGCACTGGCCGCCGACAAAACGGTGCTCCCCTCGTCGGCCTGGGCGCAATCTGCACCTCGGATGAATCGGATCATCGACGCGCACTGCCACGTCTTCAATGCTGCCGATCTGCCGATTGAAGGCTTCACAAAGAAAATTATGGTGCCGAAATCGGCGCAGACGAGCGAACTTGTCGCCCGTTTCGCGGACTATCCCGGTGCCCTCGAGGCGTTGGTGCATGCGATTACCGTTCAGGTGAAGCGTGCCGCGCCTGATATGCAAACGGAGATCGATACGATCGATGCGTTTGAGAGAGATGCCGAGAAGAAGCCGACGAATGATTGGCGCCGAGAGCAGGATCGCGGGCATTTGCGAAGTGTGCTTCGGCTTATCTGGTTCAACTGGGATATCTTCACGGACCGCCCGCTGTCATTGACGGAGGGCATCGCGCTCGAGGTCGCGCTCGAGCAAATCAAACTATTCCTGTTTCAGCAAATTCATGAGGATTTTGGAAAACCGGACCTGACCGCGGAAGATCGAGAGGTATTAGGAGGTCTGACCCCTTACCAAGTCGACGCCATGGCGGATGAGCTTTATTCGCGTGACGATTTGCTCGGCCGCTACATTCGATGGGCACTTTTGTACACTCGAAACCGGTACGAGTTAGCGGAGGAACTCGATCAGCTTCACGGCAAGGTCGCGCAGAAGTCGCGCATCTTGTTGATGACGCCCGCGATCGTCGATTTCTCCAAGTGGCTCGAGGACGACAATCAATTAAGCATCCAAGATCAGGTCGACGTGATGGCGAGGATCGCCTGCCGGAAGGATGGTCCACGCGTACACGGTTTCGTCGGCTTCGATCCGCTGCGACAGGCGCTCTACGACGATAATAGGGGCGGCGCCCCAGATGGGGACCCAATGGCGGTCGTGCGTCGCGCCATCGAGGTGAATCACATCGCTGTCAGCAAGTCGACCAAGCTCACAGGTGGATTTATCGGCGTCAAGCTGTATCCGCCGATGGGATTTCGGGCGACCGACAACAAACATTTGCCTGACGCGAACTTCAACGAGCCAGCGTATTTGCGTTCCACTGACACGGGGCTGGGGTCGCATATCGGCAGCAAACTCGATGCCGCCCTTGCAAAGCTCTACTCGTGGTGTAGCGCCAATAACGTGCCTATCATGGCGCATACCAGCCATAGCTCCGGGCCAAACACCGATTATGAGGACCGAGCAGATCCGATTTTCTGGGCGGGTGTGCTCAAGCAAGACGCGTTTCCGCGGCTGCGCATCAACCTGGCTCATTTCGGCCATTTCAACAACGCCGTGCAGCATGTCCGTCCACAAGACCACGTCGACAAATGCTGGGAGTGGACGATCGGAAAGATTCTCACCAGTTCGGCCGAGGCCTACGCGGACATCAGCTCGCTTGGCGAGATACTCAAGACAGGTCCCAGCAGGAAAATCGTCGAATGCATGAAAGCCTTCAAAGAGCACTTTCCCGACAGCGACGAGCAGCTGCTCTATGGCACTGATTGGTCGATGATCGCTCAGGAAGAACGTTTCCCGAAACTATTCTCCTCCAGGCCATTCCCCGACGTGATGATCTTTTTCTTGAAGGCCGTGGGATACAGCGACCTCCAGATCCAGGGAATCATGTTCAGAAATGCAGTGCGCTTCCTCGGCCTCGGCAAAGCCGAACGCGAGAGATTTGGGGAGAAGAGCACGCGCGCGCGGCTGGAAAAATTCTATGCGGCCCACAAGCTCTCCAGCGATTGGATGAAGGCTTTCGACTAGGTGCGGAATCTGCTGGCCGTCGTAGCTTGGCCGCGGCGCCTCGATCGGAGCCGCAGCGGGGCAAGATCATTCCGCGGCCGGCGGGCGGGCGATGATCTCCTCCGCTTCCGGATTGAGGGGCTTGACCTCGTGTCGCGGCGTACTCAGCGGCTCGTGCACCATGCGCGTGCGCAATAGATCGACGCCAGCGGATATTCCCTCCGCCTGCTGCAGGGCCAGCCAATCGAGATCGCGGCGACGGACGAATTCCTCGACCGCGCCTGCACGCTCGGGATCAAGCCCCAGCGTTTCCAGCGTCTTGCGTCCGAACACCAGCGCCGATTCATAGGTCTCGCGCAGTTCGAAATCGACCCCTTTGGCGAGGAGCTGCAGACTGTGCCGCCGATCGAAAGAGCGCACGTAAAGCTTTGCGGCGGGAAATTGCGCCTGACCGAGGTCGACGACCCGGCTCGCCGCCTCAGGGTCATCGATGCATATCGCGATCAGCCTCGCCTCGCCGGCGCCAGCCGCGCGCAAGACGTCGAGCCGGGTGCCGTCGCCGTAATAAACTTTGAAGCCGAACAGAGCGGCGTTCTCCAGCATGTCCGGATCATTGTCGATGGCGGTGACATCGACGCCCTCCGCAAGCAGGCATTGCGACACGATCTGACCGAAGCGTCCAAAGCCGATAACCAGCACCGAACCCCCGGCATCGGAGAAATCATCGGGCTGACGGGAGTCCGACCCACTAAACCGGCGCACCAGTCCATCAGTAAGCGTGGCGACAAGGGGACCGAGCAGCATGGTCGTGGCGGCAATAGCGGTAAGGATGCTGGCTTGCCGTGGATCGAGCACACCGAGCGAACTGCCAAGTGGAATGAGCACGAATGCGAACTCGCCAGCGCCGGTGAGCACCGATCCCGCGCGCAGGGCATCGCCGCGGTGTACGCACGTCGCCCGGAACAAGAGCCAGACGATCGCGGCCTTGAGGACGGTAATGGCTATGGCTGCAACCACGATCAGCCAAAGATTGGCGCGCACGATAACCAGGTCGATGCTCATGCCAATGCCCATGAAGAACAGGGCCAGCAGAAGACCACGAAATGGCTCTATGTCGGCTTCGAGCTCGTGCCGGTAGTTCGACTCGGCAAGCAGCACGCCAGCAAGAAAAGCGCCGAGTGCCATCGACATGCCCGCCTTCTGCATGGTGAGAGCGGCGCCGAGCACGACGAGCAAGGCGGCCGCGGTCATCACCTCGCGCGAACCGCTCTGTGCCAGCAGCCGGAAGAACGGATTGAGCAAGTACCGGCCGGCAAGCACGATCAGTGCAATCGCGCCGGCGATCAGGGCAACCGCACGCAGCCCATCCCCGAGCTGGGCATGGACGCCTTCGGGAGCGAGCAACGGCAGTACCGCCAATAGGGGCACCACCGCCATGTCCTGGAACAACAAAATGGCGAAGGCACGCTGGCCGTAATCCTGCTGGAGCTGACCGCGTTCTTCGAGGATCTGCAGCGCGATGGCAGTTGCCGACATTGCCAAAGCCAGCCCAGCGACAACAGCGCCGCGCCATTCGACCAGACCGGCGGCATAGCTGAGCCCGCCGATAGCAACCCCGGTGAGCACCAATTGCGCCGCGCCGAGACCAAATATGGCCCGGCGCATCGCCAGGAGCCGCCCGAGTTCGAGCTCAAGCCCGATCAAGAACAGCAACATCACGACGCCGAGCTCGGAAACCGGGATGATGCTCTCGGGCGTACCGAAGACGGCAATCCCATACGGGCCGATGATGATGCCGGCGATTAGGTAAGCGACGATGGCGGAGAGGCCCAATCGGCGCGCGATCGGGACGCTCAGTACGGCGGCGGCCAGCAGCACGAGGCCAAAACTCAGAAAGCCAAATTCGCCGTATTGCATGACTGTATCCTGTGTGAAGCCGGACGGAACGCCCGCTTTCGAGACGGCACTCGCCCGCGCCCGCGCGCTTCTCTAACATGGATCGAGCGGGCAGGGCGGCGCGGGCGAGAGGCGCAATGAGGCGGTCTTGGTTCCGGCTTGGTTTCGGCTTGCCGATCGCGCTCGTATTGGCTGCAACCGCGCGCGCCCAAGTCGGCTTCGACCGGGCGGGCGGCGACTATACCAGCTTTCCCTTGCGGGCCGGCGATCCGGCCCAATGCGCTGTGCGGTGCGAGCGGGATCCACGCTGCCGGGCATGGGCCTTTTCTTATCCAGCGACCGAAAGCCCCACCGCCGTTTGTTGGCTCAAATCCAGGGTCACACCGCGGTTCGAGGCGCCGTGCTGTGCCTCGGGCGTGCGCGGGACCGGCGTGATCGAGCCGAAAAGCGGAACGACCGAGTTTGGCGTCGATAGAAACGGCGGTGATTACCGGCATTTCGAAGTGTCAGCAGAAGCAAACGGCAAAAGCTGTGAAGCGGCGTGCGAAGCCGAGGAAGGCTGCCGGGCCTGGACCTATGTACGCCCGGGCTATGTCGGCTCTTCGGCGGTTTGCTACCTCAAGGACCGTGTTACCCGGCCCATGCGCAGGCCATGCTGCATTTCCGGGGTGGTGCGGTAGTCTTGAATGTCGATGGGAGTCGGGGCAATTGCCGCTCCGGACGGGGCGACGCTTTAGGCCGGGGGACGCGCGACGTTGGAGGCATCGATGATGAGAGTTTTCCTTTTGTTTGCCGTCTTCGCGGTGCTGACGAGCGCCGCCTTCGCACATCACGGTTGGGGGAGTTACGACGCGAGCAAACCACTGACTGTCACCGGCCCGATCGTGACCTCAAAATTCGAAAATCCGCACGCCACGATCACGGTGCAAGGCGGCGATAAGCTCTGGACCGTGACGCTCGCGCCTACGTCGCGCATGAACACTCGCGGAGCGACGGAAAAGGTGGTTGCCGTGGGGCAGAACGTCGCGGCCTACGGCTATCCGTCGACTGCGGTAAAGGATGAGATGCGAGCTGAGCGGATCACGGTCGAGGGCAAGACCTACGAGATGCGCTGATGACCGATGCGGCGCCGGCAGTTTTTGTCGCCCTCGAACAGTCTGGCTTTGCCGCGGCCATCCGCCAATCGCCATGGCTCTATCCCGCGGCCAATGTCGGTCATATCGTCTCGCTTACGCTGTTTGCCGGCGCAGTAGCGGTCATGGACGTCCGTCTGCTTGGAGGCTTGGCCGCGACCGCGCCCGCACGCCTGCTCGGGCGAGCGCGCGCCTTCGCTGTTGTCGCACTGCTGGGTATGGCCGTCACCGGTTGCGTGCTGTTCTCGGCCGAGGCCAGCCACCTCGTGCTCAATCCGGCGTTCCAGCTCAAGGTTGTGGTGGCCGCCGCAGGCTTGATCAATGTGGCGATTTACGAATTGTGGGGGAGACGCGTCGTCGAGCGCCTTGCACCCGGCGCAGCGATGCCGGCACGCGCCAAAATCGCAGGCATGCTTTCGCTTGGAATCTGGGTTGTGGTCGCCGCCTGCGGGCGCAGCATCGCTTATTTCTAAAACAGGGAAAACATCGGGCCTGCCAGGCACCAGGCGGCGAATTGTGGTGCAACTACTTAAGCCGCCTGCATCGGATCCCGTCGCCAGCGCCAGCGCACCAGATATGAGCGAGCGAGCCTAAGGCCGCGCCCTCATGCCGTCCCGCCGACGGTGATGCGATCCATGCGCAGGGTCGGTTGGCCGACGCCGACGGGCACGGCTTGGCCGTTCTTGCCGCAGACGCCAATGCCGGGATCGAGGGCGAAGTCATTGCCGATCATGCCGATGCGGTTGAGGTCGGTCGGGCCATTGCCGATCAGCATCGCACCTTTGAGAGGCTGTGCAAGCTTGCCGTTCTCGATCTTATAAGCCTCGGTGACCTGGAACACGTATTTGCCGGAGGTGATGTCGACCTGCCCGCCGCCGAAGTTGGCGGCATAGATCCCGTTCTTGACCGAGCCGATGATCTCGGCGGGCACGTGCTCGCCGGCCAGCATGTAGGTGTTCGTCATACGCGGCATCGGCAGATGGGCATAGCCTTGGCGGCGGCCGTTACCGGTGGGCGTCATGTCCATCAGTCGTGCGTTGTGGCGGTCCTGCATGTAGCCGACAAGAATGCCGTCCTCGATCAGTACTGTGCGACTCGCTGGTGTGCCTTCGTCGTCAATCGACAGCGAGCCGCGCCGCTGCGCGAGAGTGCCATCGTCGACCACGGTAACACCCTTCGAGGCGACGCGCTGGCCCATAAGGCCGGCGAAGGCGGAGGTCTTCTTGCGATTGAAGTCACCTTCGAGCCCGTGACCAACGGCTTCGTGCAGCATGATGCCCGGCCAGCCGGGAGCAAGGACCACATCCATCTCGCCGGCCGGCGCCGGCGTGGCTTCGAGGTTGATCAGCGCCTGCCGCACGGCCTCGTCGGCGGCGGCTTGCCAACCGGCCGTCGCAAGGAAACCGGCGAAGCCCCTGCGCCCACCATAGCCGTGACTGCCCGCTTCCTGCCGATCGCGCTCGCCGACGATCACGGAGACGTTCACCCGCACCAGCGGGCGCACGTCGCGGTAGCTTTCGCCATCCCCGCGCAGGATCTCGACCACCTGCCAGCTTGCGCCGAATGAGACCGAAACCTGTCGCACGCGCGGGTCCTTCGCCCGCGCATAGGTGTCAATGGCCTCGAGCAGCCGCACCTTGGTTTCGAACGGCGGCGCTCCGAGCGGATTGTCGTCGCTATAGAGGCGGACATTGGTGTGTCCGGGTGGCTCGGCGTAGTGACCGCTGTAGCCCGCCCTGACGGCACGCACCGCATCCGCGGCTCGCGCCAGCGCTGCCTCCGAGACCTCCGAGGAATGGGCGTAGCCCACAGCCTCATCCTTGACGGCGCGGAGCCCGAAGCCCTGATCCGTATTGTAGGTTGCCTGCTTGAGCCGCCCGTTATCGAAAACGAGCAACTCGGATTGCGCATATTCCAGATAGAGCTCGCCGTCGTCTGCGCCTTCGAGGCCACGGGCGAGGTACCTCTGCGCGGATTGCCGGCCGAGGCCGGCGCGGTCGAGAAGCGAACCGGTAGCTAAGCTCATGATGGGATCCGCATTTCCGCAGTCCCCCTAAAGATAGTTGCGCTCGCGCAAAGTTGCGAGGTCGCCGCCGGTAAATCCCACCTGGTGCCAGTGGAACGCGCGGCGTTATGGCAGCTTGTCGTAGCCTTCGCCGAAGCCCTTCAGGCTCATCGGAAAGCCGATCCCTTCTTCAGGCGTCTGGAAGATGATGAATGTCGCAACCTGGCCGGTCCGTAGCTGCTTCACCAAGTTGTCGTCCATGACCACCTCGGCAACGCAGCCATTCGGTAAGCAACGCACGAAGCCAGCGCGTCCGACATCGGCTTGGTCGATCTTCAGCCCGAGCCCTGAGGGCAGCAGCACACCAACAGGCGCAACCACGCGCATGAGCCGGCTCTTTTGATCGGCGGTTTTGAGCACGATCACTGTGAGGCCGACATTGGCGCGATCTTCCGCAGTCACGCTCTGCATGAGCGCGCACTGCTCGGCCTGGGCACCAGGCGGCGTGTCGCAGCGCACCTGCCAGTCGTTGTGCACCGACTTGACCGCACCCTGCGCCGCTGCCCGCTCGCTGGGGCCGGCCAGGGCTGCCATCGCCATGACGAGCGTCAGCAGTGATCTCATTATGAGAAAGAGCGTTCCCGGAGTGAGCGAACCCATAATGTCGGTGCCTCGATCATGTGCGCCACGCCGTTCAGACTGGTCGAATCAAGTCCTCCGACCAGGGTCCGACGCGGCTATCAAACACCAGTAAAACAGCGCATTGTGGCCGAGAAAGGGTCGAACAACGCCGGCTCGGCAGGGGGTGGTCGTCGGGCCTTTTATCGCACGGCAGACATCAAGCCGATGCATTGCGATGGGGCCGGAATTGTGGTTTGAGAGGCCAGGATTCCCCTGAGGTCCCGCCGCGGAGCTGACCGAGGAGTGCCCGTTCGATGCGGTTGCGGGCCCCACGCGGCCGCATCACGCGTCCGCGGCCCTCGTTCTACGGAGCGATGATGCTGTTGCTCAAGCGATTGACCATGTTGGCCATGACTGTTGGCGCCATCCTGGGGGCAGCGGAACCGGCTCTGGCCGGTTTGGGGCAGCCCTCGCCTTGGCAGTTGGGGCTGCAGCAATCGGCAACTCCGGTGATGGACGACATCATCTGGTTCCACGATTTCCTGCTCTACATCATCACCGGCATCGTCGGTTTCGTGTTGGCGCTGTTGATCGTCGTCATGCTGCGCTTCAATGCCCGCGCTAATCCAATTCCAACGCGGACCACGCACAACACGCTGATCGAGATTGCGTGGACGCTCATTCCCATCATGATCCTGATGTTCATTGCAGTCCCTTCATTCAAGCTCCTGTTCCTTCAACTCAATGTGCCGCCTGCGGATCTCACCGTGAAGGCCACGGGCAAACAGTGGTATTGGAGCTACAGCTACCCGGACAACGGTGACTTTGAATTCGATTCGCTGATGCTCAAAGAGGGCGAGCGCAAGCAGGGCCAACCGCGGCTTCTCGGGGTGGACAATGAAATGGTGGTGCCGGTGAACAAGACGGTTCGCGTGATCACCACCGGCGCCGACGTCATTCATTCCTTCGCCGTGCCGTCCTTCGGGATCAAGATCGACGCCATTCCCGGACGAATCAACGAGACTTGGTTCACCGCCACGCGGGAAGGCGTCTATTATGGTCAGTGCTCGGAACTTTGCGGCAAGGATCACGCTTTCATGCCGATCGCAGTTCGCGTCGTGAGCGAGCAGGCGTTTTCCGCCTGGGTCGAGGACGCCAAGAAGAAGTTTGCTCGCGATGAAGCTCCACCATCGAGGGCCGTCGCGGCGGCGCAACCACTGCCGCAGTGAGGCCGGCTACGGTGCAGATGCTGGTAGCCGGGCGACAATTCGAAGGACCTTAACTCATGGCTACGATGGCGAAAGCTCACGGCGAGGACCAGCAGGACCACCCTCACGGTTGGCGGCGGTACCTCTATTCGACCAACCACAAGGACATCGGCACGATGTACCTCGTATTCGCGTTGGTCGGCGGATTGGTGGGCGGGGTCCTCTCGATCGGCATACGGCTCGAGCTGATGCATCCCGCGCTGCAGTTCTTCCACGACGCCCACATGTTCAACGTCTTCACCACCGCGCACGGCCTGATCATGATCTTCTTCATGGTCATGCCGGCGATGATCGGCGGGTTCGGGAACTGGATGATACCGCTGATGATTGGGGCGCCGGACATGGCGTTTCCACGCATGAACAACATCTCGTTCTGGCTGCTGCCGGCGTCCTTCACGCTGCTGATCATCTCCCTGTTCGTTGAGGGCGAGCCGGGCGCGCCCGGTGTGGCCGCGGGATGGACGATCTATGCACCGCTGTCGACCTCGGGCCATCCCGGACCGGCGGTCGATTTCGCCATCCTCTCACTCCATCTTGCCGGCGCGTCGTCGATTCTCGGGGCGATCAACTTCATTACGACCATTTTCAACATGCGCGCTCCCGGAATGACGATGCACAAGATGCCGCTGTTCGTCTGGTCGCAGCTGGTCACGGTGTTCCTCATTCTGCTGGCGATGCCGGTGCTCGCCGGTGCTATCACGATGCTGCTGACCGACCGCAATTTCGGAACTACTTTTTTCACTCCGGCCGGCGGTGGCGACCCGGTTCTGTTCCAGCACCTGTTCTGGTTCTTCGGACATCCGGAGGTCTACATCCTGATCGTGCCTGGTTTTGGAATGGTCAGTCAGATCGTGGCGACCTTCTCGAAGAAACCGGTTTTCGGCTACCTCGGCATGGCCTATGCGATGGTGGCGATCGGCGGCATCGGCTTTGTGGTGTGGGCGCACCACATGTACACCGTCGGCATGTCGACTGCTGCCCAAGCTTATTTCGTGGTCGCTACGATGGTGATCGCCGTGCCGACCGGCGTGAAGATCTTCTCTTGGGTCGCCACCATGTGGGGCGGCTCGCTCGAATTCAAGACACCGATGCTGTGGGCGACCGGCTTCATTTTTCTCTTCACTATCGGCGGCGTGACCGGCGTGGTACTCGCCAATGCCGGCGTCGACCGATCGCTGCAAGATACTTATTACGTGGTTGCGCATTTCCATTACGTGCTCTCGCTGGGCGCGGTCTTCACTATCTTTGCCGGGTGGTATTATTGGTTCCCGAAAATGTCCGGCTACATGTATTCGGAGACGATCGGCAAGTTGCACTTCTGGCTGACCTTCATTGGCGTCAACGTTGTCTTCTTTCCCCAGCATTTCCTTGGGCTCGCCGGCATGCCGCGTCGCATCGCTGACTACCCCGATGCTTTCGCCGGCTGGAACCTCGTCTCGTCGCTCGGCTCTTATCTCTCGGGATTCGGCGCACTGGTATTCTTCTTCGGCGTAGCATACGCGTTCGTGCGCAAGCAGAAGGCGGCAGACAATCCATGGGGTGCGGGCGCGACCACGCTCGAATGGACGCTGCCCTCGCCACCGCCCTTCCATCAGTACAACGAGTTGCCGCTCATCAAGTGAGGGCGAGGGTAACGCATATGCCCGATCTACCGCTGCTGAGGGCAGAATCGATGCCACCGATGGGTGAAGGCGCTCAGTTCGCGGCAAGCAGCGCAGCTTCGGCCGTGTGCGGGCCGAGCGTTGCGAGCGTCGGCGATTATATGGCGCTGATGAAACCGCGCGTTATGTCGCTCGTCGTTTTCACTGCGCTGGTCAGCGTCATGATCGCGCCTGGGCACGTCCATCCAGTGATCGGCTTTACCGCGCTTCTATGCATTGCAGTGGGCGCCGGCGCGGCGGGGGCGCTCAACATGTGGTACGACGCCGACATCGATGCGCTGATGAGCCGTACCTCGAGCCGTCCGATTCCGCGGGGACGCATCGCCGCCGGCGAGGCGCTCGCGTTCGGCATCGTGCTCGCGGCCTTCGCGGTGGGCGTCCTCGGCGTGTTGGTGAACTGGCTCGCGGCCGCGCTACTTGCCTTTACCATCTTCTTTTATGTCGCCGTGTATACGGCATGGCTCAAGCGTTCAACCCCGCACAATATCGTCATTGGCGGGGCGGCTGGTTCGCTGCCTCCCGTCATCGGCTGGGCGGCGGTGACCGGCGGCATCTCCGTCGAACCATGTCTGCTCTTCCTCATCATTTTCTTCTGGACCCCGCCACATTTTTGGGCGCTGTCGCTCGTTCGCACCGAGGATTACGCCCGCGCTCGCATTCCCATGCTCCCGGTCGTTGCCGGAGCAGAGGAAACGCGGCGGCAGATTATGCGTTATTCCATAGTCCTCGTGCCGATCGGCGCGGCGCCCTGGCTTCTCGGCTATGCCCAGGCAGTCTATGGGCTCACCGCGGTCGTAGCCGGCACGCTGATGGTCATGTTCGCGTGGCGGGTCCGTAGGAACCGCCACGGCGCGTGCGCGGCGCGCGCGGCACATCACCTTTTCGGTTTCTCGATTCTCTATCTGTTCGTCCTGTTCGCGGTGCTGCTGATCGACGCGCGGGTTGGAGGCTAGAAGTGCGAGGGTTGTGGTGAAGACATGGACGAAAAGCCGGGCAGAATCGTCCTCAGCGAAGAACAGAAGCGCAGCCGACGGGCGCGGTCGATCGCGATTGCGATTGCGCTTGGGGCGCTGGTTATCCTCTTCTACGTGGTCACGCTCGTAAAGGGCCCGGCTGTACTGAACCGGCCGTTGTAATAGCAATGAGTGTTCCAAATATCTCATCGCAACGACGCCGCGATGTCGTGATCGCCGCCGCATGCGGCGTATTCGTTGCGGCAATGGTGGGTGCGGCCTATGCGGCTGTCCCACTCTATAACTGGTTCTGCCGCTCGACCGGATTCGGCGGCACACCCCAACTCGCCACCGCCGCTCCCGCCGAAATCCTCGGGCGCAAGCTCAAAGTGCGTTTCGACGCGAACGTCGCCGGCGGCCTGCCTTGGCGCTTCGAGCCCGAGCAGCGTTCTGTTGAGGTGAAGATCGGGGAGGTCGTCACCGTCAGGTATCAGGTGATCAACGAGTCGGCGCGCGAGACCGTAGGAGTTGCCAGCTACAACGTTTCACCGCCCACCGCCGGCGCGTACTTCTCGAAGATAAATTGCTTCTGCTTCACCGATCAACGGCTCAAGCCCGGCGAAAAACGCGACATGGCGGTCGTGTTCTTCATCGCCCCGGAACTTGTAAAGGATTCGGAGCAGGACGGCCTTGATGCGATCACCCTCTCCTACACCATGTATCCGGGGCGCCAAACCGAGCCGCCGCCAGCACAGAACGGCGCGGACTCTGCGGCCGGACGAAGCTGAGACAACATAACGACGCTGCAGCGGCCGCTGGGCGCCGCGAGACGGAGGAAGTCAAAAATGGCCGATGCTCACGCCAAGCCGCACCACGACTATCATCTGGTCGCGCCCAGCCCTTGGCCCGCAGTCGGCGCCGTTTCCGCGTTCCTGGCGGCGTTCGGCGGCATTACCTGGATGCACCATATGTTCGCGGCGGCGCCCTACATCTTCGGCGTCGGCGTGATCGGCATCGCCTATACCATGATCGGCTGGTGGACCGACGTTGCCCGTGAGGCGACATACGAGGGATATCACACGCGCGTCGTCCAGATCTCCCATCGCTACGGCATGATTCTCTTCATCGCCTCCGAGGTGATGTTTTTCGTCGCTTGGTTCTGGGCCTACTTCAACAGCGCGTTGTTCCCAGCCGATATGCACCAGATCACGCGCGAACAGTTGTTCGGCGGCATGTGGCCGCCGAAGGGTGTCGAGACGTTCGATCCTTGGCACCTGCCGCTGCTCAATACGCTGATCCTGCTTACCTCCGGCACGACCGTGACCTGGGCGCACCACGCGCTTCTGGAGAACGATCGACAGGGCCTGAAATGGGGCCTGATACTGACGATCGCGCTCGGCCTGGCCTTTACCTGCGTCCAAGCCTATGAATACAGCCACGCAGCGTTCAACTTCAGCGGCAACATCTACGGTGCCACGTTCTTTATGGCCACCGGATTCCACGGCGCCCACGTCATAATAGGCTCGACGTTCCTAATCGTGTGCCTGATTCGTGCCTATCTCGGGCACTTCACTCCCACCCAGCATCTTGGTTTCGAGTTTGCCGCTTGGTACTGGCATTTCGTCGACGTCGTCTGGATCTTCTTGTTTTCATGCATTTATGTGTGGGGCTCGGCCGGTGAGAGCGTCGTGCATGCCGCCGGACATTAGCAGCGCGTCAGCGCAACCCGGGCACGGTTTTCCCCATGTGATTGGCTTTCACCGACAGGTGTATTCGCGATCGACGACTGCTCGCAGGCGTCACTCGGTCCTGGGTTGCGACATCGGCGGCGTGTGGCATCCCTCGATTTAGCCGCTCCGCCACTATCTTTGGGCCCACATGATGACGCTCTAGAATGAGAGGTCGGCTATGGCGGATTATGATGCAATCATTATCGGCACTGGACAGGCTGGGCCGGCTTTGGCGCGACGACTGGCGGCCGCGGGCCGGAAGATTGCCATTATGGAGCGCAAGTACTTCGGCGGTACCTGTGTCAACACCGGTTGCACCCCGACCAAGACTCTGGTCGCGAGCGCCTATGCTGCGTATCTCGCGCGTCGCGCTCGCGACTATGGCGTGACCATCGGCGGCCCGATTGGCGTGGATATGAAGGCGGTCAAAGCGCGTAAGGACGCCGTTTCGCTCCCGTCGCGCGAAGGCGTCGAGCGATCATTGAAGCGCCTAAAAGGATGTACCGTTTTCGAGGGCCACGGTCGCTTCGTCGGGCCCAAGAGAGTGGAGGTCAACGGGGAGGTCCTCACAGCCGATAAGATTTTTATCAATGTAGGCGGCAGGGCGCTCGTGCCGCCGATCCGCGGGCTGGACCAAGTCCCTTACCTGACGAACAGCTCGATGATGCAGGTGGACTTTCTGCCGCCCCACCTCATCGTTCTCGGTGGTAGCTATGTCGGACTCGAATTCGCACAAGTCTATCGCCGGTTCGGAAGTGACGTCACGGTGATCGAACTTGCGCCGCATCTCATCGCTCGCGAGGACGAGGATGTGTCGCGCGCTGTTGCCGACATTCTCAAGGACGAGGACATCGATGTCCGACTGAACAGCAAGGTCGTTGGCGTAGCGAAACAGGGCAACAACATCGAGGTGACCGTAGAGAGTTCGGGAACAAAGTCGCAGGTCACCGGCTCCCATCTCCTGCTCGCCATTGGCCGGCGGCCGAACACGGATGATCTCGGTCTCGACAAAGCAGGGGTCGCCACGGACTCCCGTGGCTACATCGAAGTCGACGACCAGTTGCGCACCAATGTCACCGGTATCTGGGCATTGGGGGACTGCAACGGCCGGGGCGCCTTCACTCACACATCCTGGAATGACTTCGAGATCGTCGTGGCGAACCTCCTCGATAACGATCCTCGGCGCGTGAGCGATCGCATTACCGCCTACGCGCTTTACACCGATCCCCCACTCGGACGCGCTGGCATGACCGAGGCCGAGGTTCGCAAATCCGGCCGGCCAGCGCTGATCGCGACCATGGCCATGGAAGACGTGAGCCGAGCGTTCGAGAAAGGCGAGACCAAGGGTTTCATGAAGATTTTGGTCGACAAGGAGACGAAACAGATCCTCGGGGCGTCGCTGCTCGGACTTTCGGGCGACGAGGCCATTCACTGTATCCTCGATGTCATGTATGCCAAGGCCCCATGCACCGTTATGCAGCGGGCGATGCACATTCATCCGACAGTCTCGGAGTTTATTCCGACGATGTTGCAGGATCTCAGGCCATTGGCGTAGCAATGCTCGCAGCAATGATTTGATGTTGGGGACTTGAGAACCGAGGGCCGGCACGCCATCTCGCGAACAGTGCTTTTGGCGCCGGATTTCCTAGTTGAGCCATCAAGCTGATACACAAATCCTTTATGCCCCGCCGTACTGGGTTCACGCGCTGCTGTGGGGCCCGTTGATTCTCCTGACGACGCTCGCACCTTTGCGTCCGCTCAAGGGACTTTTGATCGCGCTGCAATATCACCACAAGGCGGCGGAGAGCCGCTTTACCGGTGGCGATGGACCGTGAAGGGCGCGCCATCACGGCGGTTGCGATCGGGCCTTGTATTGCCGGCGTTGTTGGCGCTGCTGGCGATCGTAACGTTCATCGGACTCGGTACCTGGCAAGTCCAACGCAAGGCCTGGAAGGAAGCGCTGATCGAGAGCCTCGAGCAGCGTCTCTCTGCCGCGCCGGTCGATCTGTCGCCCCGCAACCGCTGGGCAAAGCTCGATCCGGCAAAGGACGAGTTCCGCCACGTGAAATTCTCTGCTGCGTTCGTACCGGGCGCTGATGCCCTCGTCTATACGACCGGTTCGGCATTGCGCAGCGACGTTTCTGGGCCGGGCTATTGGGTATTTGCGCCGGCGCAACTCGCGGCCGGCGGGATTGTCCTCGTCAATCGCGGTTTTGTGCCGGAGGGACGGCAGGACCCCGCCGCGCGTGCTGTTGCCACCGCGGCCGGCCGCGCCGACTTGGTCGGCGTGATGCGCTGGCCAGAATCTCGCGGTGTGTTCTCGCCAAAGGATGATCCCGTCCGCAATCTCTGGTTCACGCGCGACCCGGCCGGGATTGCAGCTGCCAAGGGCTGGGGCGAAGTCGCGCCCTTCTACGTTGAACTGGAAAGCCCGCAGGCGTCCGGCGGATTGCCGCGCGCCGGCCCGCTCACGGCGAACTTGCGCAACGAGCATCTGCAATATGCGATCACCTGGTACGGCCTCGCGTTGGTCGTGGCGGTGATGTTTGGGTATTGGCTCCGCGGCCGAGCGGCGCGCGCCGCCTGAGATGTGCGGCAAAGGGCGTTCCTTGTCGAGACGGCGCCTTCCTACTATCTTTTTAGTCCACCGTTTTGCCGGCGTCTCCACGTTCCGCCGGTAAGCGAAGTGAATTCAAGAGGTTACGGCTCCTGCCCGCTTGGCATGCCAAGCCGAGCGCGACGGCAGCTTAGCCTCAAGAAGGAGCCGGCGTGCATTACGTCTCCACGAGGGGCGAAGCCCCGACGCTCGGTTTTGCCGATGCGATGTTGGCAGGGCTGGGCCGCGATGGTGGCCTCTACGTCCCCGCGGCCTGGCCGCGGCTCGATACCGACGCGATCGCCGCTTTTGCTGGCCGGCCTTACGCCGAAGTGGCGGTGGAGATCATCCGCCCGTTCGTCGGCGATGCCATCCCCGAAGGCGATCTCGCCCGCATGACGCGCGAGGCTTACGGCAGGTTTCGCCATCCCGCGGTCGCGCCGCTGGTCCAGTTCGGGATGAGCGATTTCATACTTGAACTGTTTCACGGGCCCACGCTCGCGTTCAAGGATTTGGCCATGCAGCTTCTCGGCCAACTCATGGACGAGGTGCTCACGACACGTGGGGAACGCTCGACCGTCGTAGTTGCGACGTCCGGGGACACGGGCGGCGCCGCAATCGAAGCATTTCGCGGTCGCAAGCGCACCGACCTGTTCGTGCTCTTTCCGCGCGGGCGCATTTCCGATGTGCAGCGGCGAATGATGACGAGTGTCGATGACGAGAATGTCCACGCGCTAGCGATCGAGGGGACGTTCGACGATTGTCAGGCGATCGTGAAGGCCATGTTTGCCCACCAGGCGTTTCGAGACCAGGTGCGGCTCTCCGGAGTGAACTCCATCAACTGGGCGCGCATCGTCGCGCAGGTGGTGTACTACTTCACTGCGGCGGTCGTTCTCGGCTCTCCGCACCGGAAGGTCGCGTTCACCGTTCCTACTGGGAATTTCGGTGACATCTACGCGGGCTATGTCGCGCTCTGCATGGGCTTGCCCGTGGACCGCCTGACGGTCGCGACCAACGTCAACGACATCCTTCCGCGCACGATCGCCACCGGCACATACGAGCTGCGCGACGTGGTGCCCACATCCTCGCCCTCCATGGATATTCAGGTGGCGTCGAACTTCGAGCGCGTGCTGTTCGATGTGTATGGCCGCGACGGCCGTTCAGTTCGCGCGCTGATGGCCTCGCTCGCCCAATCGCGCCGGTTTGTGCTCTCGGCAAGCGCGCTCTCGCAGCTGCGCGCCGTGTTTTCCGCCGACCGGGCGGACGAGGAGGAAACCGCGGCAACTATTCGCACCATGCTGCGGGAGACCGGCCATCTGATCGATCCGCATACCGCAGTAGGCGTTGCGGTCGCGGAGAAGGAAATTCGCGATCCGTCGATTCCTATGGTCGTGCTCGGTACTGCTCACCCGGCCAAATTTCCCGATGCCGTGGAGGCGGCGAGCGGTGTTCGGCCGGCGCTGCCCGATTGGCTCGCCGACCTCGATCAGCGACCGGAGCGCGTGATCACGCTGCCCATCGACCAGATCGCGGTCGAGCGCCACATTCTTTCCGTCAGTCGTGCCGCACATGAAGGAGCCGCTGCATGAGCGTCGAAGTCACGCATCTTCCCGCTGGTCTTGTGGTGGTGACCGATGTGATGCCTCATTTACAGACCGCTGCGCTTGGCGTCTGGGTCGGCTCCGGTAGCCGGAACGAGCAGCCGGACGAGCACGGCATCTCACATCTGCTTGAACACATGGCCTTCAAGGGGACCTCCCGGCGTACGGCCCGCCAAATCGCAGAGGAGATAGAGGCGGTAGGCGGCGATCTCAATGCGGCAACATCGATCGAGACGACCGCCTATTACGCGCGTGTGCTGAGGGCCGATGTGCCGCTCGCGCTGGACGTGTTGGCTGACATCCTCACCGATCCAATATTCGATTCCGAGGAGCTGCGGCGCGAGCAGAACGTCATCGTGCAGGAGATTGGCGCGACCGAAGACACTCCGGACGATCTCATCTGGGACAAGCTGCAGGAAACGGCCTTTGCCGGGCAATCGATTGGCCGGCCCATTCTTGGCACACCGGCGACCGTGCGATCGTTCGACCGCCCGCGCCTCGCTGCTTATCTCGCTCGCAACTACCGCAGTCCGAGCATGGTAGTGGTGGCGACAGGCGCGGTTGAACATCGAGCCGTGGTGACCGAGGTCGAACGGCGATTCGCGACCTTTACCGGCCCTCAACCACCGAGGCCCGAGCCGGCACGCTTCATAGGAGGTTCTCGCATCGACAGACGCGATCTCGAGCAAGTTCACGTCGCGCTCGCCATGCATGGGTTGCCGCACCGCGATCCGAACTTGCCTAGTCTACAGGTGTTCACGAACGTACTTGGCGGCGGCATGTCCTCGCGTCTGTTTCAGGAGGTGCGTGAGCAGCGCGGCCTGTGTTACGCCATTTACGCATTCCATGCGCCGTATTCGGACATCGGGATGTTTGGCCTCTATGCCGGGACCGATGCGGCCGATGTTGCCGAGTTGATGCGCGTCGTCGTGGGCGAGATCAATGCCGCAGCAGAGACCATCAACGAGGCAGAAGTCGCGCGCGCCAAGGCGCAGATGAAGGCCGGATTGCTGATGGCTCTTGAAAGCTCAACCGCGCGCGCCGAGCAGCTCGCGAGGCAGATGTTCAATTGGGGCCGACCTGTTCCGCTCAAGGAGCTTGTCGAGAAAATCGAAGCGGTAACTGTCGAGAGCGCCCGCGCCGCTGGGTGTGCCCTGGTTGTGCGCGGCCGACCCGCGATCGCGGCGCTTGGTCCCGGCTCCGGGCTTGAAAGTGCCGCCACGATCGCCGACAGTCTCGCCCGTCGCGCTGCTTGAAATCTGATGAGCGGCGACGCACTCCAGCGGCGGATTTCCGCTCCACGCGGTCTGCTTGCCGTTCAGTGGCTGCATTATGGCCTTCTTCCGCACCGTCAGCTTGTCCGAGCAAATACCCGCGGTCACCGGCGATGGCGTCGTACTGCGAGCGCCGCAAATGGCGGACTGCGCCGAATGGGCGGCATTGCGGGAAGCAAGCCGTGACTTCCTCACGCCTTGGGAGCCGACCTGGCCCGCCGACGATCTCACCCGCCCATCATTTCGCCGGCGCATCAGGCGATATTGCGAGGACCAGCGCAACGACGTCGCCTACGCCTTCTTTATTCTTCGCAAGCACGACGATGTTCTCTTGGGCGGACTGACGCTTGCCAATATCCGTCGGGGTTGTGCCCAGGCCGCCAGCCTCGGCTACTGGATAGGATCACGCTACGCGCGCCAAGGTCATATGACGGCTGCAGTGAACGCAATCGTTCCCTTCGCGTTCGCGACGCTGAAGCTTCATCGAATCGAGGCCGCCTGCATTCCGGCCAATGTGGCGTCGATTCGGCTCTTGGAGAAAACCGGTTTCAAGCGCGAGGGCTTCGCGCGCCAATACCTTTGCATCAATGGCGTGTGGCAAGATCACCTGCTCTTCGCCCGTCTCAAGGACGATCAGTAGGGTATTCGCTGGCCTTGGGACCGCCACGAATTGGTTGATATAACATTCGAAAAAGGCGCGGGTTCGTAAAAAACCGAGTGATTTCAATGGGTCATGGAAACGTCCGTGAGCGAACGGGCAGTCTGCGCCGCGTGGCCGGCTTGGTCGTCAGCGCCGCGGCGCTATGCGGCTGCTCACTGGCCTCGAGCGTTGGATCGTCGGAGGATTCGCCCTCGTTCGCGAGCCGGTTCACCAGTTTTTTCTCCGGAGCCACGCCGGGCGTCACCCAGCCGCACTCGCCGATGCCGAGTGCGCCGGAGGTCGAATGCCCAGGTGTCGATATTCGGACCGGCGCCTCGACCATGAACGTCGCCGCCAAGGCCGCCGACGCGACCGCCGGCGATCTGCGCTACCAGCTTTCATTCGGCCAAACCGCCCGCGAATGCGCGGTGCAGGGCGGCGCGATGAGTATCAAAGTTGGCGTTCAGGGCCGCGTGATACTCGGACCCATGGGCGGGCCGGGGCAAGTCGGCATTCCGCTGCGTTACGCGGTCGTGCGCGAGGGGCCGCAGCCCAAGACGGTGGTGACCAAGTTCAAGCGGGTAACGGTAACCGTTCCGCCTGGCCAGACCCATGTCCAATTCGTTGACATCGAGGAGGGCCTCAGCTTTCCGGTGCCGCCCAAACCGGAGCTCGACGCTTATGTTGTTTATGTCGGCTTTGACGAGATCGGCGACAAGAACGAGAAGATGCCGAAGTCGGCGAAGAAGCCGACAACACGGCAGCAATAGCCCCCCTGGTTACCATCCGCGCAGGGCAACTACTGCGCTCTTTAAATGTCGCAGATCGGCGACGATCGTCCGCGCCCCCGCCGATTTGAGTTGCGCGCCGAGTTCAGCACCGGCATGGCTGCCGCCAACGAACCCGACCGCTGTCATGCCGGCCGCGGTGGCGGCGCTCACGCCAGCGGCTGAGTCCTCGATCACGATACACTCGGGCGCCTGAACTCCCATGCGTGAGGCTGCATGCAGGAATAGATCGGGCGCCGGCTTGCCATTCGGCACCTCGGTTGCCGAAAATAAAAACTTGAAGAACTTGGCGAGGCCCGTGGTTTCCAGGCTCGCCCGAATACGTTCGGGGGGCGAGGACGATGCCACGCATTTCGGCCCGCGCAGCCAGGTGAGCGCATGGGCTGAATGGGGCATGGCGCGCACCTCCGCGCGCAGGCGCAGCACCGTCGCTGCCGCCACGGTGCTTGGAAAGTTCGCCGGCAGCTTACTGCGGGTGGCCGCTTCGATCATCGCAAACATGTCGGCGGGACGGCGCCCTGAGAAATAGCGCATCACGAGTTGGGGCGTGATGGCAATGCCTGCGCGCGTGAGTTCCTCCGCAACAACCGCGGCAGCAATCTCCTCACTGTCGACCAGCACACCGTTGCAGTCGAAGATGATCACGGGGCCCTCGTGCCAGCGCGTTGCTGGGAGACTGCGCCGGTCTTAATGCCCGTTCGACGAATCGGGACCAGAAAAATAAGAATCGCAGCCGTGGCAAAAGTCGGGCGCCGGACGACTCCGGGATTTTTTTGCACAGCTTCTTGGCCCGCCGGAAAACGGTGGGGCGTGACCACACGTGGGCGAACACGGCGAGAAAAAGACTAATTTAGCTTGGCCTTGAGATCGGCGATGCCTTTAGCAAGAAGGTCGTCGGCAACTTTGCCCTTCACGCTATGGGTCAGGATCGCTTCCGCCGCGGCGACTGCGACTTCGGTGGCGGCTGAGCGCACATCGGCCAGAGCCTGGGCTTCGGCCTGAGCGATCTTGCCTTCCGCCATCTTCGTGCGGCGGACGACGAATTCTTCTATTTTGGCCTCTGCCTCGCCAGCGAGCCGCTCGGCTTCGGCCTTGGCGCTAGCGATGATCGTTTGCGCCTCGCGCTCGGCTTCCTGCTGCTTTCGTCGATAGGTGGCCAGCAGAGCCTCCGCTTCGGCCTTAAGTCTGCGTGCCTCGTCGAGTTCTGCTTTGATACGGTCCCGCCGATCGTCGATGCTGTTGACCAAGCGCCTGTGGGCCCCGAAATAGCCCAGCACGCCCACAAAGATGATGAAAGCGACGGCGACCCAGAACTCGGCTTCAAACATCGATTTCCTCAGCGTTTGAGCACGTTGCTCACGGCTTGGCCAAGCTCTTCGCTCGCCGGCAGGACGCCTGTCAGCCGCTCGACAATGGCGCCTGCAGGCTCGACGGCGATGCTGCGCAGATTCGCCATTGCCGAGGAGCGAGTGGCTGCGATCGCCTTCTCCGCTTCGGCAATTCGGTCATTGAGCTTCGCGTCTACTTCCTTGCGGCGGGCGTCCGCGGCTGCCGCCGCCTTCGCGCGCGTCTCGTTGGCGAGCGCTTGCGCGCGTCCGCGCGCCTCTGCCAACGCTTTCTCGTGTGCGGCAATGGCGGCATCCGAGGCATCCTTGAAGCGCTGTGCTTCGGCAAGGTCGTCGTCGATGTGCCGTCGGCGCGCTTCGAGGATCGAGCCGACGCGCGGCAATGCAACCCGCGACATCAACAAATAGAGCGCAAGGAAGATTAGGGCCAACCACAGTAACTGAGAGGCGAAGGTGTGCGCATTGAACGGCGGAAACCCGCCACCGTGCTCGCTTGCGGGAACCTCGACCGATCCTACCGGCTCTGAACTACCTTGAGCCATGGCCATCTCCATGGGCTGCACCGCGGTCGGCTACCGCCCACGCGTGCGATGCTTGGGTCAGCCGAGGGCAAACAGCAGAAGCAGCGCAATCAGCAGCGAGAAGATGCCAAGTGCCTCGGTAATGGCAAAACCGAAAATCAAGTTGGCGAACTGTCCGGCCGCGGCCGACGGGTTCCGGATCGCCGCGGCCAAATAGTTGCCGAAGATGATGCCGACGCCGACGCCGGCACCGCCCATGCCGATGCAGGCAATCCCAGCACCAATGTATTTCGCGGCCGTCGGATCCATGAGAAAGCTCCTGTTCGAGGGTTGCTTGAAAGATCGGCATTCAATGGCCGGGATGAAGCGCATCGCTGAGATAGATGCAAGTCAGGATGGCGAAGACGTAGGCCTGCAACAGTGCCACTAGCAGCTCGAGTGCCGTGAGCGCCGTCGTCAGAGCTAGCGGCAAGGCGGCGCCAAACCAGCCCAGAAATCCAAAACCACCGAGCATCACGACGAAGCCGCCGAACACCTTCAACGTGATGTGACCGGCGAGCATGTTGGCGAATAGCCGCACGCTATGCGATACCGGCCGCGAAAAGAATGACAATACCTCGATCGCGGTCACCAGCGGCAGGATGTAGATCGGTATCCCGCTCGGCACGAACAGC
>WNFO01000952.1_pt1 | contig 29978 bp, 42 predicted proteins | sample 5400251 | NCBI WGS metagenome assembly WNFO01 (sample SAMN13153354, study PRJNA577476) | soil metagenome | isolation source: 100 cm saprolite under Madrone tree | place: USA:California | collected 2016-06-14
CCACCTAGGGCGGGCGCGAGAAGTGCACGCTTTGTCGGGACGGGACCTGGCTCTGGCTGTTCCGGAAGTACCTTGAGTTTACCAGAGACCTTTGTGGAACGGCGAGGCTTTGTGTCGTCCGGGATAGCACGTTGAGAGTTGTTGGTCGTGCTCGACATGCTCAGTTGCGGCCAACTGCAGCCAGCCCCAAATTCAAATCCCCCCACTTGTCGGTCCGGTCCGGTCCGCTTAAATCTGGTATGACGTCACATCTGATACGCCTACACCTTTCGGACCTAATAAGACTTCCAGTTCCTTTACTCGCCGTTCCCATCGCTCTACTTCTTTCAGCTTACTCTCCAACATTCCAATCTCACGGTCAATTCCGATCCGTGCTTCAGCTGTGCCAATCCGAGCAAGCGTCCAGCCGCCCGTCCCATCACCTGACAGGGTAAGAAGTTGAGTATGGTATTTTGCCAGTGATGGGCTAGGAGATAATGCACATGAGAAGGTAATCCAAGCAGACAGCCAAGGAAACAGACCGAAGAGATATAGTAATGAGTGTGATGCCGAGAGATTTAGCGTGTTCATACATCTGCCCCTCGACATCACTTGACACAGCACTGGTACATTCTGCGGTCAAGTCACAAATCATCAGGGACTGCACGTAAAAGAGATACCATGAACATCCACACACCGTCGAGAATGGTAAACTTGGGCTTATGATAAAATACCCTCGCCATTGCCATCTGCTCACCAAATAGTATTGTCTGCACAGCACATCCCTCAATTAACCGGAATCACTCACCCGCTGCTTCTCTCCGCCGCTCAACACATCTCTCCACTCTTTCCGAGTCTCCCAGCCTCCCTCTCTTGCAGGTAAGTATGCCAAGTGCGCGGCTTCAAGAATCTCCATCAGTTCCTCCTTCGTTCGTCCCGACTGTATGAACTGTGGGTATGTGTGTGGATAAATTACTCTTTACATGTGTCAGCGCAACGTATGACGATTATTCACTAGCGCGGAACACGTACTGGTCAAGCAGAGAGCCAGTCACCATGTATGCACGCTGAGGCACTACGAACACTTCTCCTCTGCCCGGTCGATGCACCGTACCTGCATTTTCTGGAGCCCATAATCCAGAAAGGACGCGTGCTACCGCTGTTTTGCCGACGCCGTTTGATCCCGTGATCATAAGGTGCTCCCCCACACAGAGAGTTAAATTCAAGGCTTTGACCAGCGGGGCCTCACGTGTACCAGAAGCAGGAATGGACACGTCCACGTTATGTAGAACGATCTGCGACGTGTCTCTGTCTGCTGGGGATGACGTAGGAAGAGGCGGAAGGTTGTGAAGGGAGGAGAGAAGTACGTATAGGCGCGTTGTGAGGCCGGCAAGCTCAAGGATGTCCTTATAGGCATACATCAGACGTCCACCAGCGTCAGCTAGTGAGAGAAGTAAGCGACGAGACGAGATGTAATCTGCGAAGGGTAGCAGTTATAATCGATTTGTAGAAAACCGGAGGTGGGCGATCACGCACTCTCAGTACGGTTAGCTACCGCGTTGTTAGCTTCAGTCAAGGCCGCTTGTGAGCCTGCCTGCACGCCGACAGAACGTTGGCGTGTGAAGAGTACGGGGATAGAAATGAGACAATAGCCCGCGGCTGACCAAAGGTACTTTATCACGTAGTCTTCCGTCCACTCATAGGCGATGCGAATCTGCAAAAATCAACGTGATCGGACCAGACAGAATTTAGACGTAATACATGCCTTGAAGATAGAGTTGACGTGCTTGATTAGGCGTAAGTATGCTCTCCAAAGAATCTCTCGCTCGCGTTTTCCGCCATCGTAAAACCTGGGCAACATTGGCACGCCTGGGCGTATATCAATAGACGAGACTGCACTCACGCAATTTCTTCTGCTTCTCGTCCGACTCGGCCTACACCAGCCCTATACTCGCCTTCTAAGCGGGCTTCAATAGCCGCAAGTCTACCAAAAGCTGGTGTGACAGCGCGCAATATGCGTGCAGTGATGTAGTAGTTGACGAAAAGCGCTACCGTTCCCCTTGCTCCAAGGGTGCGTGAGAGTTGCGAGGTGAATAGGATAAGATCGAGGAGAGGCTTGAGGATATTCCCGCTAAATAACCTACGTGAGAGAAGCGAACAGAAGGGGCGAGGAAAGACGAACTATAAACCAGAGAGACTGTCTGCCCAGCTAGCGATGTCGGCTGTAATATATTGGTCGACACCGTCAATACCACCTTGCCCGGAAATGCGATAATAGCGCAAGTGAGGGTCCGAAGAGAGGTAGAGGTCGTGCGTGTAACGAGTCAGACGCGTACGAAGACGGAGAGAAAGACGCGCTTGAAGATGCCGGATCTAATGGAGTCTGAGTGCCCACAAGGGTGGATGCATTCGAAGGAGAGCACCATAGAATTGGTGTACGTGCTGGGAATTGCCAGCAAGAACCACAGCCAAAGACCCCGGAGAAAGCCACGACCGTCTGCACTAACCTAGATCTTAACGTTGGCACACTGACCCATAGAAGGGAGAGAATAATCACGGACCAGAGCTCTGACGATCTTACCATCTAGCTTGGCGACACCGACACTAAGGACGGTCCGCAGGACAAGGAAAGTACTGTGGACAAGGACGATGCCAACCTCAGGTGAACGGTATGATGGAAATGCGATGCGAAGAATGGCCAGGAGTTGGCGGAGGAATGAACGGTCGACATTGGGCTTGCTCTGCGCAGAGGAAGAAAGGAGAGGAAAGTGGGGCTTATGCGATAAGAAGAGACGGTCTGAAGTCGGGCGTATCGGGACCTGGTGGGGCGGTTATGGCATTAGTGAATCGCAAAAGTAAATTGACGATTCCGACAGGCCTTTGAGATGCTGTCTCTGAACGGGATAATCAATTGTCTAGTCCCGTCCGGCTCCTCGACGTAAAGTTGCTGTAGAGCCTGAGAAAGCTCCGATGGACTTAAGTCCTTACTAAAGCCGACCCGGCTCAAAGCGCGAAAAAGGTCTCTAGGACCTGTGATTATACGGGTGCGAAGGAGAATAAGAAGAGAAAGAAGGACGAGTTTCGAGTTTGAAGACATTGCAGAGCTGGCCACGGATCTTATCTGGCCACGTGCTTTGACGCGAACCGCGTTGAAGTGTTTGTGCTTGTTTGCTGAGGTTGAAGGGCGCCGAGACCAAAACCGGAAAGATGAGAAGCGCTCGCTTCAGTTGTTGGCCCACCACTTCGTTCTCTCGTTCTTTGTATTACCTCCTCATGGCTTCAAACATACCTGTGCGTTTGCTCGCCTTCTTCTCTTTATTCACCTCTAATAAATGCGTCCTTGACAGACACGCCGTGCAACAAGAACGGCACGAACGACCGTCGTCAAAGACGAAAACGCGAATGCAAACCCGCGTTCTCGCATAATCACTCGCTCAAAACCCCCTTCGACATCCAATCATCTCTCTCAGCCCAGTCTTCCTACCCGTCTCACGGCCCCCACTGTGTCTACTCGCACAAAGGCTGTTGCCAAAGATGCTCAGTTGGACGATCCTGCTGCACAAGGCAAGCGCAAACGTTCCACCCTCGGCGAAGTCACCGTCAACAAGCCAAAGGCTCGTGGTCTAGCGGCAGAAAGGGGCAAGGCAAAGGAAGGCGTTGCGCAAGCGGTCCCCGTTCCTCCGAGCAAGTTTGCTGGTGTGGTCATTCAGAACAAGTCTGCTGCCACAACGGCTATTCCTCAGCCTCGTCAGGTTCTTCGCTCGGTAACCGCGGCTGCCCCTCATCCTGCCCCTCTCTCGAAACGGACGACTCGTTCTTCGGTTGCACCGAACCGTGTTGTCACCGGTACGAAGGCAGAACCAAAGGCAACCCTTTATGTTGACGCTATGGCAATCGACCCTCCCGATCTCCATGTTCCTCCAACCCGTGTAAACGGCCATACTCGTAAAACTACATCTTTGGCCACTGCCGTCCGGCAGACAGCTGGCCATGCCACCCATGGGGAGAGAGAACGAGATGACATGGAAGTCGAGGCAAATCGCGTGTTCAAGAAGAGGCGCACGTCATCCGACGCTCCTGAGGGCCAGAAAGAAGACGTTAAAGAAGATCACGCTGAGGCAGGAGACCAGATCGGCGATATTGCCGAGAGGGAATTACAGAAACACCTCCAAGTCATTGGGCACGAGGTCGAAGCAGATCCCAATGGTCCTGACTAGGAAGACCTGGATGCTGAGGATGCCGATGATCCCATGATGGTCAGCGAATATGTCACTGAGATATTTGACTACCTCAAGGTTGTCGAGGTACGCTTCTCCGGATTTCTCTTTACTCATATTCACTAATGAGGCGTTCTTATAGCAAACGACCCTCCCTAACCCGAACTATATGGACAACCAGAAGGACCTTGCATGGAAAATGCGCGGAATTCTCACCGACTGGTTGATCCAGGTCCATACGCGCTTTCGCCTCTTGCCTGAAACGCTCTATCTCGCTGTGAACATCATCGACCGCTTCCTCTCTGCACGTGTCGTCTCTCTTGCCAAGCTACAGCTAGTCGGTATAACGTGCATGTTTCTTGCCGCCAAAGTGGAAGAAATTGTGGCGCCGTCCGCGATGAACTTCCTTTACTGCGCCGACTCTTCGTACACAGAAGCTGAGATCCTTCAAGCCGAGAAGTACATTCTCAAGACACTTGAGTGGAACATGGGCTACCCAAACCCGATTCATTTCCTTCGTCGGGTGAGCAAAGCGGACGAGTACAATGTCCAAGCACGTACTGTTGCCAAGTATTTCTTGGAGATTGAGTGTGTAGAATGGAGACTCATCGCCGCCCCACCATCTTTATTGGCTGCGGCGTCGATGTGGTTGGCTCGCTTCGTACTCGGGAAAGAGGATTGGGTATGTCACTCAATAATGTACTTTCTGCACTGTTGGAATGACGTTCTCCCCTCCTAGACACCAAACCTAGCACACTATTCTTCGTATGCAGAGAGTGCAATAATTCCGACGGCCAATTTGATGGTTAATTATGTCTTGAAGCCAGTCCGGCACCCATCCTTCTTCAAGAAGTACGCGGCAAAAAAATTTATGAAGGTACAGTGTTCCTCTCATCCCTGTCGTGTCGTGCTGACTTAGATGGATGACTAGGCTAGCACGTACGTACGCGCATGGGCCCTTGAGCGATGGCCGGAGAACACACAAGTCAATCTGGCAGAAGAACTTCCTTCGCTCAAGGCGCTCATCCGTGCTCAGCGCGAGCGTGCGATTGCCGCTGGCATCGACCCAGACGCAATTGACATCATGGAGGAGGGCGGGCTGCGGGATCAGTCATAGCCTCTTGGCCTCCACCGTCAGTCAATCTCGATGCATCTGTTTATTTGTCAATATAAACCGCAATCTCCGTCTGATCAGCCCTCTTCAATATGTACAGTGTACTTCAGCCAAAACAACATCACACTCCCCAAATGCATGTTCCATCGCAACTTTGTCCATTCTGCGTTCATCGTGCACCGCTGCTTCACTTTGCTGTCCGTTCCTTAGCCAAATGTTTAGCACTGGTCTTTCGTCCATGTTCTTCCCTCATTGCACATCCCCCACTGTTTGCATTTATACATCGTTTTTCACCCCCGCTGTCATACGAGTTTTCCGGCGATCCCCACATCACATTACTATTTCATTCTATCACACGTACATGGACCACTAGCGATACCACGCAATAAATGAACTGAAGTGATTTGGTACTGCATCTGTTACTGTCACAAAGTCACAGTGTGATGTGTGATGCCAGTAAGGACACGTCGCGTCGACTTGCCAGTGACTGACGATTCTTAAAGCTATGGTCGGTCCTCATCCATCTCGCCGAACGTTAACAACCGCATCTCATTATTTCTAGGCACCCTCAGACGCAATGCCCATTGAAACGGCACATGAGGACATGATTGTACGCGCCAGCGTGCACGTCCACTGGCCATTACTGAAACCGTCACCTTGCCTAGCACGACGCGCAGCTAGATTACTACGGCAAGCGCCTCGCAACATGCTCCTCGGACCGTACCGTCAAAGTCTTTGATGTAGTTGATGACGAGCCGCAACGCGGCGCGGGCCAGACACTGAAAGGGTAACTCACTCGCTTTTCTCTTCACTTGCATCCCCCGCATTCGGAACTCATCCGTCCGTCCGGCAGACACACTGGCCCCGTGTGGCAGGTTTCCTGGGCGCACCCAAAGTTCGGCCATATCCTTGCGTCATGTTCGTACGACGGCAAAGTAATCATCTGGAAAGAGCAGCAGCCAGCCAACGCCGGATGGTCGAAAATCAAAGAGCATTCGCTGCACACCGCGTCTGGTGCATTCCTTCTCCTTCACTTATGTCTCTCCGCTAATACAAAGGGAATGACAACTCAGTCAACTCGGTGTCATGGGCTCCCCACGAACTCGGCGCCATCCTCGCCTGCGCATCTTCCGACGGCAAGATCTCCGTCCTTACTTTCAAAGGTGCGGTACTACTTGACGAGCCTCCCATTTGTGGACTACTCCTTCCCTTCAAGGTCCGACTGAGTTAAATGCATAGATGATGGTCAGTGGGGCGCGGACGTGTTCGAGGCTCACGCTATCGGGTGCAACGCCGTATCATGGGCACCAGCAGCCCGAGCTGGTTCTTTGCTGGCGGCGCCCAACGCAGGCGGCGCACGATCCCCACCCGTAAAACGATTTGCGAGCGCAGGGTGCGACAACGTTGTCAAGATCTGGGGATTCTCTGAGGAGACACAGGCCTGGGTGGAGGAGGACGTGCTGGAGGGCCATGCTGACTGGGTGCGTGACGTCGCCTGGGCACCGAACATCGGGCTGCCGCGTTCGTACATCGCAACTGCGTCGCAGGTTAGTTCTTTTCTATCCCGATTCCGTTCAGAGCATGTGGGTTGGAGTGACCTAGTCGCTGATGCTGACTCGCGGTGGATGGCAGGACAAGACCGTGCTAGTATGGACAAAAGACGTGCCGACGGCGCCGTGGGTCAAGACTGCACTCGACCCATCCGTGAGCGCGGCTCCAGGTGCCGGTGGTACGCCAGGCAAGTTTCCGGACGTCGTATGGCGCGTCTCGTGGAGTCTCGCTGGGAACGTGCTGGCTGTCAGCTGTGGGGACGGGAAGGTCACACTCTGGAAGGAGAACCTGAAAGGCGGTTGGGAATGTGTGAGTGATGTGAGCAGTTAAAAGTTCAATGTTCTTTTTGGCGCATACTGTACCCCTTTCTCCGCTCGTAACAAAGCTGTTCTTAATGCCATCCGGGCGTATGCCATGCCCTCGCCAACCTTCGTGGCTTCAAAGCGACAAAACCACGAGAACTGGCCGAACAAGGATTTTATTTCCCGTTGCGACTTGGACACTACTGAGCAATGATAATATGACGTATACGACTCCGATAATCTCGATAAACCACTCCTTCGTAATGCAACTGACCGACGATAGTATCACAATGTCTATGAACAAGAAAACTTGCTATCCTGCTGGTATGTCCTTAAAACCTCCGCATCGACATCTTCTCATAAAAGTCCCGAGAGATAGGCTTGAAATCCTTCCGCGCCCGTAGCTTGATTTCCCCCAACGCGTCAAAGGCGACGTTCCATGGGAACCGAGTGCCACCATGGTTCGTCCAGTCGTACAGGTAAGCATACGACGCTCGCAACCTCGCAACCTCCTCCTGGGAGAACACAAAGGTCTTCGCCCCTGGTGGCCCGCCAACAAACTCCCTCGACAGACGCCGAAGACGGTCTTGCCTAGCCTCTATACTCCGATTCGTAAAGTCCGGGACTCCCCGCATGCTGGCTTTACCCTTGCCCTTCCTCCCTGTCGCTCGACTTGTGCCCACACCCACACCCACACCCACACCGCCGGTACTTCACGCACGACGTGCGCCTTGATGGCATCCATGGCACTTCTACGCGCATCGCCAACGGTGCGTATGTTCTCTTCCGTCCTCGATAGCATCTCTTGCAAATGCGCCTCGGCCTCTTGCCATGGCGCGATGAGGTCTGGATCCTTGACTTTGGGCAGTGCGTTGAAACGCTCGGAGATCTGTCTGAGACACTCTTCCTGAACGCGTTCCGTGGCCTCGCGGAGAACATCCATCACGAATGGTGGCAGGGACTGGCGCGACAGGATTCGCTGCTCGGTGGGGTTATCTCGATCTATCTTCCATTGTGGCAGACATTGCGTCCCGTAGATTTTGTTATTCCGGTCCTGCGAATATCGCTCCTGCAGGAGGGTCTTCCCTGTTTTCGCGCCATCGAGCACTGTGCAGAAGCTAGGATATTGCCAGCATGGTCAGATGTGAACAAAAAAAGGATCCGTTTGACGTGGCACTTACACCCATGCAAGAAGCGTGGTAGTCGGATGCGAATACCCCAGCGAATACATGGCATTCTCATGCATGGTGGAGTATGTCCCGACTGCATGGACGTCTGATAGTGGGGCCATCAAGACCTTCTGGAGCTCGTGAATCTGGGTGTCTATAGGACTGGTTGGAGGAACTCTTTGCAGGAACTCTGTTACAGTTTCATTCTTGATGTGGAAGTGATCTTGTAAACAGGTGGGTGGGTTCATGAACTTGGGATCAGCATTGCTAAACTGCTCAACAATGCTTGGCTGCCAGATACAATATACCATGTCACCATCATAATCACCTTTGGGAAAGTATAAGCATGTTATCAGTGCAGTTTAATAACCACCCTTTACCAGTGCCCAGCATACTTGCAAGACTTCTGGAGCCTTTGATTGAGAATACAATGACATTGATATAGTCATCAAGCTCAGGCTTGAACACTGCTTTAACCTAAGAGACTTTGTAAGTGCTATATCAGCCAAATGAATGAAAGGCCATACCTTTTGGACATCTGTTGGAAGCTTGCATGGGCTTCTTGTTACCTTTAGAAAGGTTGAGACTGTCATTATGGGGCTGACTTTAGAATGGCAAGGATAAGCATACCAACACATCTCCAGTGATCCTGTCAGATCTTTGGCCATCTAATCTTAGAAGACAGTGCTGGGAGCATTTGATGTGGATTTCTCCCTCATCCAACACCCCTAATACATCTGAAACATGGCTCAGTTCAATAAAAACAAAGACAGGAGGGGGGGAAAGCTACCTGGAACAATAAGAGCTATACAAGACATGGGGACTCTCACTCTAGATTTTGATATGCAAGACTTGACAGCCTTCTTAGCCACAATGTGTAGCTTCTCAGCAAGGATTGAATTTGTGGATGGGTGAAAGCCAGAGTCCAAGAATGCCATGACTGTCTCTTCAAGTGAAGAAGGACAGCCACTGACTTCATCCCCCCACCAGGCTGTAGAATGTGAGAGTGGGGTTTCATCATCAAGCTCATCATCTTCACTGGCATCCTCTTGGTCATTGTAAAGCTTGACCCCAGCAGCTCTAGCAGTCCAAGAAGACTCCCTAGCAATGCGGCCTGACATAACATTGCCCTCTTTTGATATGGCAGCCCAGAGTTTAGGCATGGCATCCTGGCCATCCCATGTAAGAAGAGACAAGGTGATGTCCTTCAGAGACTGGATAAGGAGGTCAATGAGAATGTTAGTTGAGACACCATTTTCAGAGAGATTAATGATGGTCTCTCTAGAGATTTTGATGGAGCTCTGCATGTGAGATGCCCTTAAAATGTCAATAACCCTATGGGCTGGGTTTTGCTGGTAGTCTGAAGTGGGCTGAATCTTGGTCTGAGAGGGTCTCAGCCAGGCACAAGGGTATTCCCAGCTATTCTCCTCTTTGCCAGGATGTAATAGCAGGAGTCCCTAAAAAAGGAGGTGCTTAGATACAGTATCTCTTACAATATATGATAGAAAGAATAAATACCTTAGCCCCTCCCAACCTACACTGAATAGCCACTGGAACCTCTTTCCAGAGGGCTAGCCTCTCATGCAACATGTGCATTGCATGAAGATTGATCAGACCACACCCATCTGTCATATCCATTTCACTAGGAGGCTTTATGCCAGGAGGGCAGCTTGATGACACTAATTTATAATGAACATTAATAATATTGCTACAAACAGCACATATCACATACCAATATCAATTTCCTGTCTAATCTGGCTATTATCCAACATCAAACCAGGAATAGAGTTTGATAGGCCAAGAGCTGTTCTTGCTGTCCACTTTGCAATAGTCTAATAATATGATCAACATTAGGGAAGCATCATTGATAAATGTGTTACCTGGTGTGAGTTGTCTTGAAGGTTGTTATGTCTTGAAAAAAAATCAAGAAATGAACAAAACACCCTTTGACCATTTAAAGGGGAATGTTGTGGCTTTATGCTGCCATTAAAGAGCTCATTGGTAGCCATAAGAAAAACTGAGGAGTCCTTCTTTATACTTCTTGCATAAAAAAAGCGAAAGACTTGGCCATTTAGAACCAATGGCCTATGTAGCAAGTTCTTGAGACTTTCAAGCTTGTCTGGCTTTGAGAAAATGCCATGTGACAGTTTGACTCTGATTAGCCAAGAGGAGCCATAACATCTGGTAAACCTGGATGATGACCCTAGAACAGGGTGTTCTAAAAAAAATTGCAGCCCCTTTTTGTTTGCTTGAAGCCCCATTGTGAAGGACACTTTGCCACCATACCATGCCCCAAGCTCCGGTGTAGAGCCTAGGAGGCTAGTGGGACCATGCCGTCTAAAGGCCAAGTCCTCGTTGTCTAACTCCGGCCAAGGTGACTGTAAAGAACAATAATTAGTGATCGGATCACAGGCCCGGGGAAGGGAATAATAACGTACAGTCGCCCGAATCTCCTTTGACAGTTTTTGGTTGCCGAAATTGTGTTTTTTATACCTGAACAGGTCCTCAACATATGGCCCAATAGGCGTGTTGAGGACAGCTGGCGCCGCAGACGTATCATGGGATAAGCCGGATAAGCCCTCTGAGCGGAGAAGATCGAGGCGCGGCATGGAGATATCTCCCCATGTGCAATGGCCTAACGAAACAAGACGCGCAATCTCCCATTGAACGCCCCAAGGAAGTCCACGGGCATCCATCGCACGTTGGACGCTGGTGTTGTGTGCCTATTGACGAAGGCGAGCCTTTAGGAATGCTCGGAAGACTCTGAGACACGGACAAAACCCACGATTATATAAGGCTCGGATATAGTGCTATCACGGGAGATTGTCTGCCTTTTGTAGGAAGCGTAAAGACTGCTAGATGGCTCGGAATCCTCGGGTGATTTCCGTTTGCTGGGCGTCGTAGCAGGAGATAAGACGGTGGGAGATGAGTCGACAGGGTCATAGTTAATGTCCGAAGCTGCCCAAATGACATCGTCGTCGCAAAATTCGCTATATCCCGTACTGCAATGTTCTTCTTCTTCATCAAGGTAGGTCGCGTTTTCGAGTTCAGACGCCACTTGAGTTGTGTCGCCAACGTGAAGATCGCTATATATGGTGCTAGAAGACGGTTCATCGTAGTGATGTGGCTCGCTAGACATAGCTGAGAGACGAAGAGGATTTGCACGTTGAATTGTGGCAAAAGTTCGCGGCAGAGATGTGTCACGGTGACTTGGGCCTCGAGGCTTAGGCCTTAGGCCTTAGGGTTAAGCGTGACCACACTACACGGCCGAACTACTGATGAGTACTGTATTCCAAAATCCTATTCTAGTATGATCGCCCAAATAGTGTCCAACGCTTTGCATCGCCACCACAGGCAGGACACTTCGTCTTGCCTGGTATGATTGGGTCCCAGCGACTCTGATCGAAGGGGATTGCGAGCGATTTTGCACCTGCAGAAGGCGCACGCTCATCTTGAGGCTCCACACTATAGCAACAGTGAGCCAATCTAAGGTTGCGAGGAATATAATGCGACCTACGCTCTGCCGCTGCGCTCCTTTATGTCGTCCTCGCAGGATTCAACCTCACACCATGGAAGCACAACCACACATTTGTCATCCAAGGCTGGGACGACATTTTCCCACTCGGTGACTTGCTTGATACGAGACCAATACACTTCTTTTGCACGGGTAAACATCTCATTTTGTATAGTTTCCAACAACGCAGGGACAGCGGTCGCGGTACTTGCTAACGGGATGGGCACTTTGACTCCCGTGTCGCGGCGGACTCCGAGCGTCTGCTTCTTCGCGAGATCTTGAGGGCCAATCTCGAGGCGCAAGGGAACTCCTTTTTGTTCCCAGTCATTAAACTTGTACCCGGGGGTGTAACCATCTCTCAGATCGGCGCGAGCACGAACGCCGACCTTCTTGAGTGTTACAACGAGCTCCTCACACTTGGCTGTGATCTCCTGTCGCTGCTCCTCGGTGGTCTTTGCGGTGACGCCGCACGGGACGACGATTGCCTGGACACTCGCAACACGGGGAGGGAGGACGAGTCCCTGGTTGTCGCCATGTACCATAACCATCACACCGATTGTCCGCGTTGACAACCCCCAAGAATTCTGCCACACGTAAGTCTTCCCTTGGCCAGTGGGGTCGTTAGGGTCTTCAACAAAGATGTTGAACATCTCTGGTCTTGAGAAGTTCTGACCAAGACAATGAGAAGTCGCCCCCTGGATGCCGCGGCCAGAGGCAGGGATGAAACCTTCCACGGTCGTAGTGTAAAGACCGCCTGCAAACTTCTCCTTATCCGACTTCACACCAGGAATGACCGGAACTGCAAGAAGTTCCTCGAAGACGAGGCGGTATAGATCAAGGATTTCCAAAACCTCTTTGTCAGCTTCTGCTTTCGTGAGATGGGCTGTATGACCCTCTTGCCATAGGAACTCCCTTGTCCGGATGAAGGGCTCTAAGGAATGATTGGTTAGGGCATGTAATCTATCTGGCATATGTTATACGCGTACGAGGAGTCTTGAATTCCCACCGAACAACGCTGTTCCACTGGTTCAGTTTCAAAGGGAGATCTCTATGACTCTTAATCCACTTTGCGTAGTCTTGTAGTCATAGTCAGCGAGCAACAGATGGTGGTAAAATTAGCCTCACAGGGATACATGGCTGTCTCCGACGTGGGACGGATCGCAATGGGTTCTTCGAGGTCTGACTGGCCTCTAGATCAGCATGGTCAGTCCAAGCATAGCAGTGTCTGGTTCCAATAGACGCACGCTCGCGTAACCCAAGCGACTTCTGGGGAGAAACCCTCGATGTGATCCTTCTCCCTCTCGAGCACTTTTTGAGACACAAACATGGGGAAATATGCGTTTTCAACGCCCATCTCCTTGATCTTCGAATTGAACCATTCTTTTTTGCCGATCCGCGTAAGTCCTATCAGGAAAAGTAGATAGGGAGAGCCCAGTACCTTGGATGATTTCCCATATACTGTACGACCAAGGCTTGAGGACGTAGCATCCACTGACGCTATAGTAATCGAGCATATCCGCCTTGATCAAAACCTTCGACAAGTCTTTGTTCAGTGTGGTGGATCACCGAAAGCAGGGACAAATACCCACACTAGTGTACCAGGCAGCGAAATCGACCTCCTTCTTCACGCCGATAGCAATCTGAACGGCACCCTCGATCTTCGCGTCTTCCCTTTCCGTCTTTTTTCCCTTTTTCTCCACAGGCTTTGCCAGAGTCTCGACGCCGTCCACCAGCTCATCCTTCAGCGCGACGAAGTCGACCTCATGAACCTTCACTTCCGCCGTTTCCAGACTACGCAGATAGGCGAGGATGTCGGGTCCGGAGAGGAAAACGGTTTCGCTTGAAGAAGACGCGCGAACGGCGAGCGGGACTTTAATAGTAGCCAGGGAGGCATCGACGACGGTCGTTACCCTGGGGAACCTCTCCGCGTTGAGGGCCAAAGGACTCACTAAACATACTTGTATTAGAAGCACAAACGCATAGAGTATGAGAAACTTGCGTGAATCTTTCTCGAGAGAGAAGAACTCTGATAGCAGATCTTCAGAGGCAAGACGAAGTTCCTTCAGATTGAGTTTCTTGCCCAGCAAGGACGAACTTGTCTCAATACCATCGCGTGCGATAACGACGACAGGGATCGGAGTGGCACTTTTCGCTGTCTTGGGTTTGAACACGAGGACTTTGAGCAACTCAAACTCCTTTGGGGTCTTGGACACACTCTGCAGCACCTCCCTCCACGCAGCCAAGGACGTCGCGGAGGCGTGCTGAACGGTTTCTGGAGGGGTGATTGACAGTGCGGCGAGTGCCTGTGTTATAGAATCCAGGGAGGACATGGATTGGGTTGATAAAGGATGATAGTGCAGAAAGGGCGAGAGTAAATAGGGACGCCCAGCGATCGGGCGTGACTCGACGCGGTGCGTTGCTAGTGTTATCTGATGGGCCACCCGTCGCTCAAGTCGTCTGAGGTGCGCTAGAGAATGTCGACCTGCGCTCGGAAAAAGTACGCGCATATATGGCGACACCCCGTAGGGATTACGAGCAACGTCCCCGATCTACGCGCCGCCGCTTATTTCTTTACGAGCTGGCGCTCTCGCAATCCGTTCAGGCACAGCAACCTACTTGCCAAGCTTTTTCGTACACACGCAACGCAAGTCATCCATTTTAGTATATTTGATTGAGCAGGGCAATGCATGGAGATCGCTATGATCATAAGTTATGTATGATAAGTCTGGTATATCAGTCTATCATGGGGTGTTAAGACGTCTGTACATCTCGCGCAGAGGGCGTCTTCGTGTAAACGGGTGTGAGTCCAACATCGAGGGCACTTGGCCAATTTCGCTGGCCGAGCTCTAATGTGTATGCGCTCGTCCGTACCTGAGGGTTTACCAATGAGCTCGCGCCGTCAAGGAGGTAAGATTTTCTCACCAGGTAAGGGCACCGAGTCCTCATACAGCCAAGATGGGGATGCTGTTCCTAATGATCGTTCTTCTATTACTGATACGTCGGAGACAATGAATAAAGTTTTGAGGAAGGATTCTACCAAATAATGACCGTGAGTAGAGGTGCTCCAACGTGTGTGAAAACGCACCTTCTCGCGTGATGAGGCTGGTCAGATCATTACGACTGCTAGGAACAATAATATCGACCTCGGCTTCTGTCGAGCTGCTTAACTGTCTGATTCATCCTCGGATTAGCGACATATAATAACACATTAGGACAACGCACCTCCGTCCCCTTGCTTGCTCCAGCAGACTTAACACAGTACTTCGCACTCGGAGCAACTGAACCATCTCATGTTCTGCTGTTGGGTCATGCCAATCGGGCGACTGGGACAAGGTCAATGAGACACGAGTTACGACAGATAAACAGAAGTAATACCAATGGAACCCATGGTCTACTGAACACAGAGGACCCTTGAGAAATCTCGGAATTTGGTTGTCCATGAAGTGCAGAGTGAATTTCCTCAGCAAGGTGAGGCAGCACTGGGGCGATTATATATACCATCGTATTCAGGACCTGCAAACATGATATTGTCATGGCAAGAGGAGTTGATAGCTTTCGACGTACATGCTGGAGGACAGTCACAGTGGATCTGCGCTGTGGACTCGAAAGACTATTCGCGTATAAGTTATCCTTTGTGATGTCAAAGTAGAGTGACGAGAGTGTGATGTTGGTAAAGTTGGCAAGGGTAGAAATAACTAGAAACAGCTTTCAGTCCACTGCGAGGTCCTGAAAAAGGACAAGGCTACCTTTGGGGAAATTATATTGAGCGTAGCTACTCAGCGCAGTCCGCTCGAGCTCGAACAGTTGATGCATGACGTATCGATCAACCTACGCCTCATTTCAACTTTTCTTTCAAGCATAACAAGGTGCCTCCGGACTCACGAGACCCAATTGATCTTTTGGAACCAAGCCAGATTTTGGACGAGTGGCTGGGTCGCCGATGTTGCCCAGGATGAAACGGGCCGAATTACGAATTTTACGGAGCGATTCTGAGGTTTGCTCAAGTATCTTGGGACCAATCGCCATGTCGCGCCAATATTCTACCGTCGCAGCCCATAAATGAAGCGTGTCGGCACCATACGCAGGCTGCTTCGAATCCTAAGACAATCTTTAAACAGACACAAGAACAAGGTCCGAATGGCAACCCACCCCGCCTTTCACGATAGTCATGGGGCTAACAATGTTTCCAAGTGACTTGCTCATTTTCTTCCCACTGGCATCAAGAACCATACCGTGTGTCAACAGCGTCCCGTAAGGTGGTATAGCCTTCTTGTCGACTTCGGCGGTGCCAACGGCCGTGAGAATTTGGCTCTGGAACCATCCTCGGTGCTGATCTGATCCTTCGAGACAAACATCTGCCTTCGGCTGAGCATCTTTGCGGTCGGGAAGAAAAGACCATGAAGAGCCACTATCAAACCACACATCCATGGTGTCAGAACCCTTGCACCAATTGCTCGAATTCGCGTCGACTTCAAGGAGAGAAGGTGGGAGGAATTCATCGATTGGGCCTTCCCACCAATAGGCGACACCTTTTTTGTCCAATACAGCTAGGACGTGGTCAAGAACGCGGGAATCGAGGTAGGCCTCGCCTGTGAGAGTATGATGCAATGAAGGGATGGGTACACCCCAGACGCGCTGCCTCGAGATACACCATTCTGAGCGAGACTTGATAAACGATTCCAGGCGATTTCGCGCTAGTGGAATGATAACTCAGCCCAATCGCCAACAAGATTAGACATAAAACGCGCACATATCTGAGGATAGAACATCACGGTCTCGAGTGCCTTCAGGGCGTCCTCTTTGATGTCATCTAAATTGGCGAACCATTGCGATGTCGCCCTGCGTGTGCAAAGTCATGTCGGAGTTATTCAACAAGCAAGTTAGACATACGTCACTATAACGGGCTGATCCGTCTTCCAGTCGTATGGGTAACGATGTTTAAATCTCTCAATCTTGAGGAGGCAACCCATGTCCTTTAGGAGACCGACTATTGACCTCGATCCGCTATCCAGAATAGGTTGACCAACAAGAGTTTCCCCGGTTGCCTTGCCGACGACATGTGCCACCTCGTTCGTGAATATGCCCCCCTCGCCAACGTGACAAAGAATGCTCGAGGTCGAGGAAATGAGGTTTTGTTCACGGAACATATTATAATCCTCGGTGCCGTGAGCTGGCGCACAATGTACGAGGCCAGTACCTGAGTCCGGGGTGACATGGGTAGAGGTGATGACTGCAAGGGACTCAGAAGTCACGTCCGGTGCAAGAGAGGCAAAGAGAGGACGATAGCGAACACCAGCGAGCTCGGATCCTATATGGGAAAATGAGCACCATGTTGGCAAGACGAATTTAAATTCAACAACCTCGGACTTTCCCAATAATCTTAGCTTTACCAAGTATCTTGGAGAGGGCATCCAGGCGCTCTAGTGCCACGATCAGAACACTAGGCCCTTCATCGGTCGGTTCAGCGGGGCGAATCAAGGCATAGGTCATATCAGGATGTACGGCAATGCCCTGTCCATAATCGTGAGAACGAGAGAATGAGCCATGGAAAGGATCGAACCATGTTCGCGGTCAACGTCCATGGAGTGGTTGTCCAAACCAAAAGTTGGACTCTTGTCTGCCCTGCAACCAGCCTCTGAAGCGCAACGGTGGAAACGAGCGACAGCAAATCGAGATCGAACGCCACGTATACGGAATGCGAAACATGGTCATCCTTATATACCAACTCGGCTTCAGCCAGGGCCGAACGTGACGAAGGCGAGTAATAAACCGGGCGGTAGTGACGATAGACGAGACCTAGTACAACACCTCTGTCACGGCTGAAAACAACAGTGAAGGTCTTGGCTTGCCTCGCTCAACCATCTTCTGAAATATTCGCAGCTGTCGCATTTCATAATCATGATCTGGGTTATATTGGACGACGTGAACACACTGGCGTACGTTTTAGCGAGTACTTACCAAGCGTTCGATAAGTGGAATCCTTTCCATCCCAATCCGCCATAATTCCCAGCTCACGAAATTCGTCTTTCTGACTCTTTACGGCCTGGACAGCAGTGGCATTTGCAAGAGACCGTATTTCTTCCGGTGTGATAGAGCGATGATCCTAACAGTAGCGTTGTGTAAATGCCTACGCCCGCTGGTGAAATGAATACACACATCGACTTGAACAGCTTTAAGTGCCTTGTTCTCTATAGGAAGTCCGTGGCAATCCCAGCCAGGAATATAGCTTCCCTGCCGTATTGAGCAAGAAATCCTCTGCCATAGCGGCGACGAACTCACTGGACGCGATGACCCAACAATACGTGATACCGATTGATAATGTCTTTCAGAATTTTGTTTAGCGCGTGCCCTTGAAAATATCAGACACCACGAAGCCACAAGGAGGACACAGAAGCGCACCCATATGAAGATCACCATTTGCATATGGTGGACCATCATGCAATACAAACAAAGGGCCCTTGTTATTTTCCCACTACTTCATGGGCCAGAAGTCAGCTGTGCATGGAATGGACCAGACACAACACTGGGACCTGACCTGCCAGCGGTAGAGGTCATCACAAATTTTCTTGCGCAATAACACTTCTGTTTTCAATGGATCTGTCCATTGAGGGAACGTCGTCCGGGGAAGAAGAAGCGACTCGGCGTATAGTTTGTTCTGAACGGAACCGCCCTTAAGACGGACTACAGACGAGTGGAGGGACTTGCAAAGAGAACACGGGGGAGTTGACCGGAATGCCCGCGCGATGGGATGAACCATTGCGCTACAGGCTCACAGGGCCAAGCGGCCTTTCGCGGCGTGACAATGTGATGCCGTCACGTATAGGTCACTTCGTGACCGAGTCACGTAGACTTGCGCGTCGCGATCCAAAGACAGACAGACAGACAGACGCGCGTTCACTCATTTCATTCGTTATTCACGATGCCTGGACCTACTAAAGCTGCCATCGCCGTTCCCTCGAAGGATCCTACGAGGAAGGAAAAGGATGAAAAGGATGACGCAGCTTCAAAGAAGAAGCCCGATGAAAAGGAAGGGGAAGAGCTGGTGCGTTAACATTTCACTCACTATGACCATTGGTGTTAATGCTGGTGCACAAGTCGGATGACGATTTACAGCTCAGAGGAGAACTGGAAATGCTTGTAGAACGGCTGAAAGTGCGCACTGTCGTGTCGTTCCATATCGTTGATTGAATCGTTGTGCAGGAGCCAGATACCACCTTGTACCGGCCAGCTCTCGAGACACTCCGTACCCTCATTCGGACATCGACTTCATCCATGACTTCCGTCCCAAAGCCTTTGAAATTTCTACGACCTCATTATCCAGAGCTACAAAGTCTCTATGAACTCTGGTCTCCGTCAGAGGACAAGGTGCTAGTTTAGTCTTCCCAGAGTTGTGATGGTAAGCCTTGACCCTTGCCACCTTTGCAGAGTCTCTTTGCGGATATACTGTCCGTGCTTGCCATGACATACTCCGACACTGAGCCTCGTGGTACATTGCGCTACCGTCTACTTGCAGCCTCCATGTGCCCCGCAACGTCTCCACTTGCAGACCCGGGGGATTGGGGGCACGAGTACGTTCGACATCTGGCTGCCGAGCTCGGCGAAGAGTACAGTCTTCGTGAACAGGGCGATGTGCCGAAAGCTGCGCCAGAGGTGGGTGCTGCTGGGCTTGATGGCGAAACGGAAGATAAAGACGGCGAAAAAGTAAAACCTCAAATACCACTTTCCGTCGGAACGTTAGAGGACCTCCACAACCTTGCACTGGTCTGCGCAAAGTTCCTACTTGAGCACAACGCCGAGCCGGATGCAGTCGACCTACTAGAAGAGTTGGAAGCCATAGATCGAATCGTCAATTTAGTAGATGCGAACACCTACAGTCGTGTGGCCGCGTATATGATTGCGTAGGTAATCCCTTGGTGCATTCCCGTATCTATGTTTCTGACCAAGAATGCCAGATGTGTGAATCTCTTACCACCACAAGACGACGTCGCTTTCTTGAGGACAGCACATATGATCTATGAGAAACATCAGCGATTCCCTGAGGCTCTCTCATTGGCCATCCGACTTAATGACCCAGATCTCATCCGTAAGGATTTCCATACGCCCGGCAACCCGTACGAGTAAATGCCGCTATGCTAGCTCCATTCCACTAATTATTGATTAGGCAGATGAAGCGCCAACTTGCCTATATCCTTGCTCGAGCGCAAGTCCCATATCACTGGTTACAACTCACAACGACCGACGAAGACGGGGATGAAACATCTGAGGACTTACCTGAGGACTTACAAGAGATTTTATTTAACTCGCGCCTAAGCACGCATTTCAAACAGTTCGGGCAGGAACTTGGCGTCCAAGATCCGAAGAGTTTAGAAGACGTCTATAAGTCTCATTTAGAGACCTCACGTACGTCTACTCCTTCTCTTTCGGACATTTTCATCTTACGTGCTGGTATTAGGATCATCAACCGTGAACGTTGACTCCGCACGAGGCAATCTAGCCGGCACCTTCGTCAACGCATTTGTCAATGCAGGGTTTGGAAATGACAAACTCATGGTTGATGCTGAGGAGGGGAATAGTTGGATCTACAAGAACAAAGACCACGGTAAGAACATAAGCCAAATATCAATCCTGTGGAGGTAGCTTCACACTTTGGTCACAGGGATGTTATCTGCGGCCGCGAGCCTTGGTCTCAGTTTATTATGGGATGCTGATATTGGTCTAAGTCATGTGGACAAATATACCTACTCATCCGAAGAACATATCAAGGCTCGCATTTGAACTCGATCTTTGGTTTATCCTGCTTACGTGCAATTAACAGGCTGGTGCCTTCCTTGCTACTGGTATCCTCAATACTGGAGTCCGTTCCGAAGCCGATGCTGCATTAGCACTTCTCGGTGATCACATATCAAACAAGTCCGTACCGCTCCGGACGTCCGCCATTATCGGCTTGGGCTTCGCCTATGCTGGCTCGCACCGCGAGGACATTCTTGGCATGCTGCTTCCTCTCATATCTGATGACGAGATTAGCATGGAGATCGCTTCCCTGGCTGCGCTTGCTGTTGGTTTCATATTTGTTGGAAGTGAAAATGGCGAAGCTGCGGTTGTCATTCTCCAGACCCTAATGGAGAGGGATGATCGTGCTCTAGATGAGAAATGGACGCGATTTTTGGGGCTGGGCCTCGCGCTTCTCTATGTCGGTGAGTCATCAACATGATGCCATCGCTGAAATCGATCGAACATCCGTCCACAGGCGTACAGGCTAGTGATTCGTATGACGCGACCATCGAAACGTTGAAAGCAATCCCTCACCAAGCATCGAAACAGATCCAGGTTCTTGTTGAGATGTGTGCATTTGCAGGAACGGGCAATGTTCTCCGCGTACAGACCATGCTGCAGCAATGCGGTGAACACTTGAATGCGAAGGATGCCGCCGCGGATTCAGAGCAGGATAACGAGAAGAAGAAAGCAGACAAAAAGCAGGACGATGCATTCCAAGCATTCGCAGTCCTTGGGATTTCGCTTGTGGCTATGGGTGAGGATATTGGTGCAGAGATGTCCCTCCGACAGTTCAATCACCTAGTGCGTATTTTGTCATTACCCATGTTATGGAACTATAGTCGCGTACCACAGATGCACTATGGTGATCCCGTGATCCGAAAGAGCGTACCTTTGGCTCTCGGTCTTGTCTCGGCTTCGAACCCACAACTCCCTATCCTCGATACTCTTTCAAAGTACAGCCACGACAATGACCTTGCCGTCGCACTAAATGCGATCTTTGCTATGGGTCTTGTCGGTGCCGGGACGAATAATGCCCGTCTTGCCCAGATGTTGCGGCAACTCGCGGGTTACTACCATAAAGAGCCCGACTGCCTCTTCATGGTACGGATTGCCCAGGGACTTGTACATATGGGCAAGGGCACAATAGGCATCAACCCATTCTACCTCGATCGGGCCATCCTTAACAAACCGGCGGTTGCTGGTTTACTCGCAACACTGATCGCGTTCACGGACGCGAAAGCTTGTAAGTGTTCGGATGTCGTATTCATTCGACAGCTCACACCGTCTTCACCATAGTCGTGTTGGAAAAGTACCATTGGATGCTTTACTTCCTTGTTCCAGCGATGTATCCGCGGTTCCTTATCACTCTAGACGAAGACTTCGAGCCGAAGCCTGTCACAGTCCGAGTCGGCACTGTAAGTCCCACGGATCGTATCGATGCGTTATTTTGTATTCTGACCCCCTTTTAGGCTGTTGATGTCGTGGGACAAGCGGGAAAGCCGCGCACAATATCTGGCTTCCAAACCTATCAGACACCCGTACGACTGGCAACCACAGAACGTGCGGAGCTCGCAACGGAAGAATACATTCCATTTGCGAGCGTGTTAGAAGGTTTCGTCTTGCTGCAGAAGAACCCTGGTTGGGAAGAGAAGATGGAATTGTAGCTTGCATCATGATATACACGTGGCTCTGATGTATTTACATCATTTCTAATCTTCATCCTGTGTGTAATAATGGGCGTTGGTGAATTGAAGCCTAACGCGCCTGACATTGAAACACAACACAAGTCGATCAAATACTATTGCAAACAATCCCGATCCTGACCCCGCCCCGTCTGTGACTCTTCATTTACTCTATTCACGTATTGTTTTTCCTTTTATACAGTACTCATTCTTACGACCCAAGCTGATGTCATAAATACAGAGGGGGTCAATCATAAAGAACTTTATTTCAACACTTATCTTTGGTTCTCTCGTTACAACGGGAGTTCCGGTGGGGCAACAGGTGAACGCCTTTTTCATACATATGTTTTACATTACGATGCAAACAACTAGGGGCGATGACGGCTGGTGTTTAACATCCTATAGTGGGGTGCCGGGTGGGAAGACCATGGGTCCAATGACTTCCGAACGTTTCTGCGCTCCGCAGAGCCTTTCGACGAGTGCAAACGCGAAAGGGAAGGCAGTTCCTGGTAAGATCAGGTAGCTTAGTCCAGTCTTGTCCCGGATAGAAGTGCGTCAACGTGCCTGGTCCACGGCTAAGGAGTGGTAGGCATCAGTACGCACTGTGACCTTCAGCAAAACGTGGTGTTACTAAGTACCTGGTGATGAGGTTTCCGGAAATCACGACTGAGTCCTCGCGATACTCAAAGTCTAACAGGAAAAGAACCTTGAGACAGGGGTTGTCTAAAAGGGTGTACGCGGACACGACCTTTATCTAGTTGCTCCTTCACCGACGGGTGAGATGTCAAGGGCTGACGCGGCAACTGGGAAGAGTTCGCAACGAGGCTAGCTATTGCAGGTCTGATCATGAAGGCTCCCCCATCTCCACAATCAGATATCTCCCTTACCGGCGCAGATCAGTCCTACGAGCTTTCCATTCTCATGGAAGCTTTTGACAAGGGACTGGACGAGGGAAGACTGAGAGATAGTCTCGGCGCCCTTCAGGCCGCCTGGAATAATAATGGCGTCGTATTCGCCCTGAAGTAGTATCACTGCCTTGAGCGCCCCTACTAGCCTAGTGATATTTCGAGGGTAGAAAGAAAGACGCATACGGCATTGGATGCACCCAGCTTTGAGAGCGAAACATCCGGTACAATGCGGACGCCACGAGAGCACTGAGCGGCATCTAGCCCAGTCTCAGGCTGACCGGACGAGGAGACGAGAGCAGATGTACATTTCACCCCGGCACGGACAAGAGTGTCGTACACGATGGTGCTGGTGGTGGGTGTATTGATCAGTAAATGATCGTGAATTAATTCTCGTCCACTGACAACTCCATCTCCTCTGTTCCATTGGCGATCAATACGAGAGCGGACGGCATGAGTTTCTCTGAGTGGTGGAAGAGTCTCGGCTCAGAGTGACCGTAGAGTGTCACGTCATCATAAAATGGCTTCACCATCAAACGCCTACACTCGAGCGGGAAGGAACCGAGTGTGGGTCAACTGGAGATGTACCCAGCCAGCAGATCCTATAAGTTCTCTCGCCTGGTGCTGACCTCCTTTAAGACTTCGTTAAGGCCTCCAAACCTCTGTCGTCGGATCACACACTCTGCTGTCGAGGGTGCACACGAACCGCCACTCGACAACCGGACTCTACCTGAATATTTCTCTGCCGAAATATTGTCTAGGATACCTGAGCACCCTGCTCTCATATGCCGACAAGAACGCCCTAGGGCCCATGGAGGGCCCTTATCGAGGAACATGGGTGTAGAGGGACAATTGGCTTGGGACTTCAATGAGTTTAATAACCATATTAGGGCCCTAGCCCGAGGGCTAGTTGGGTTGGGGGTGAACAAAGGCGATCGTGTTGGCGTAATATTGGGAAACACTAGGTATGTGTTGTCTTACTGTATAGTTACTACTGGTATATACTCACTTTCTCTGTAAGCACATATGCAATGCTACAATGGGCATGTGCAAGCATCGGAGCCATCCTCGTAACCGTAAACCCTGCCTATCGTACTCAAGAGTTGGTGAGTTGACTTGAGACCTCCGCCTCGTCTTGCATATTAACCTTCTTTCTTGTAGATTGAGGCTATGCGCGTTGTTGGCATCAGTCATCTGTTTCTCGTACCACAAATCCGCACTTCTTCGTACTTGACGCTTCTTGCTGAAGCACTCCCGTCATTGCGGAAGTTTTGTCCCGGAGATATTCAAGAAGAAGCCCTGCCAGATCTTAAGCACGTCATTGTGATAGATAATACCCATCAACCGAAGAGGTTCCATGAGATGCTTGGCGATATCCACTGTGCAGTCGACTTCCGCGAGGTTTTGTTATGGCAGGATGGCGGTACCAAGGAAACTCGTGTAGTCGAAGAACGCATGAAGACTTTGAGCAAAGATGACGTGACCAATATCCAATTCACAAGGTCATTCTCATTTCCTCGAAATGCAGTCTTTGCATGCTGAATTGAACCTGAAGTGGGACAACGGGCTCACCAAAGGCCGTCTCTGTACGTTTTGTTTTCGTTTGTTGGAAGTCTCCACCGACGAACGTTGGTAGCTCACACATCATAACCTCCTCAACAATGCCATTTCGATCGGGCAAGCAATGGGCCTTACAGCAAATGACATTGTCTGCAATCCACCACCCCTCTTCCATTGTTTTGATAAGTGACTCTATGGACTATATGCTACAGTCATGCTTACCTCGACGTCAGCACGCCTTGTCCTTGGAAATTTAGCGGCATGGAGTCATGGTTCAGCCATCGTGTACCCTTCTGAGATTTATGACCCACGTGCAATAGTCGATGCTGTGATCAACGAGCGCTGCACGGCACTGCACGGCGTGCCTACTCACTTTCTGGCTGTCCTCGCGGAGGTCGAGCGGAGGCAGCAGGCTGGTGAAGAGCTAGACTTCAGCCGGCTTAGGTTCGTCTCATCCAGTCGGGGTGGAACGACGGCTTTCCCTGACCATACGTCCACAGGACAGGAATCGCCGCCGGTTCGCCCGTCCCAATAGAGCTCATGAAGCAGCTGATAGCCAAGCTAAACCTAAGCGAACTGACGATTGCGTATGGAATGAGTATGTTCTGAGGGTTTTTTCTGCCTTTGTCACGGATATCCAACCTCTTGGTCACCTCTTTAACAGCTGAGACTAGTCCGGTATCTTTTCAAACGACACCATCGGATTCCATAATTCAGCGTGTCGAGACGGTGGGGAAGGTTCTCCCACATGTCATGGCGAAGGTTGTAGACCATGCGAGAAACGTCGTTCCCGTTAACACGCCGGGGGAGTTACTCGTGTCTGGTTACTTACTCCAGAAGGGGTACGTGTCGCAATCGCCCTTATCTTCTCTGACTGATTTGCGCTGCAAATAGCTACTGGGGTGACAAAAATCAGACAGACATGGTCATGCGCAACGACGAGAACGGAAGGTTATGGATGCATACGGGTGATCAAGTGACAATGGATGGGGACGGTTATCTGCGGAGTACGTTGTTTATGCCCCACCCCTGAAACCTGGCGTTGAGCATGGTATTGTACAGTCGTTGGCAGACTTAAGGTGCGCGGCGAACTTGGCAATTGACGAACTCGACGACCGTGACACACCTCATTAGGATATCATTATTCGAGGGGGAGAGAACTTGTCCCCTGTGCAAATTGAGAATGCATTGACATCTAACCCAAATGTCCTCGAGGCTGCGGTTATCAGCGTTCCAGATAAGAAATACGGGGAGGTAGTTGGTGCTTGGATTAAACCTAAGTCCGGTGTTACATTGTCCCGAGAGGGAGTGAGGAAGATCGTATGGGAGAACATGAACCCGCAGGTGCGTATTCTTGTCTATTTGGGGACCAGCTGTAATATTCTACGTAGAACGCACCAGCGTGGGTTTGGTTCATTGGGGAGGATGGCACTCCGAGCGAGCTGCCGAAGACGGCTAGTGGTAAGGTGCAGAAACACATTTTAAGAGGGTGGAGTCTTGAACTCGCGGAGAAAGGGATCGGGCTCGTGTAATAAGAAACTATACTGGGACATTTGTGCTCCCTGCTTGTAATGCTCATTCGAGTTCAAATTGGAAAAGGCTACGGCAACCGGGGCTCGGAGCGACATTTCCCGGGCCAGTGTGGCGTGATTATGCTTTCGAGTTGACTTGTTCCATTCCACTTGTTTCTCGTTTTCGTGCCCATTTCCCATTGTTCCAATCCGCCATGTCCAAGCGCATTCGGATTTACGCTGCCTCAGATGTCCTTCAACATAATTCTGAGAGTAGCTGCTGGGTTACTTATAGGGGTAAAGTCCTCGACGTTACCAATTTCCTAATGGATCACCCAGGTGGTGAGGAGTTCATCCTCAAGCACGCCGGAAGGGACGTCGAAGACGCGATGAAGGGTGCGGAGGAGCATGAACACTCGGAGAGCGCATACGACATGTTAGACGAGTTCCTCATAGGGCGACTCGGTGCTAGGGAGAACGTCGTGAACGATGACTGGGTTGCAACGGATGACTTTACCCCAGAAGACACAGATGAAGCAACGGACTACGAGGAGAACCAGTTTCTGGATCTGAGAAAGCCGTTGATGAGACAGCTGTGGGATTGCAACTTTAGGCATGTCCTTTTTTTTGTTCCCCCCCCCGAATTCAATCCGGTCCTTGGTATTGACCGCAGTCGCTTCACGTAGCAAAGCGTATTATCTTCAACAAGTCCACCAACCTAGGCACCTTCCTGAATCTGCACGTCTCTTTGGTCCGCCACTTCTTGAGGTTGGTTTTTTTCATGCTGCGCAGATGTGTCGTATTAAATTATTTGGTTAGATGCTCACGAGGACGAAGTGGTGGGTAGTGCCCGCGATTTGGCTGCCCATAGCGGCGTACATCGGCTTGCGCTCTCTTCTTCAATTCGGTGGTGTTCCCCTGGCATCCTTTAGAATCGATCCATTCCTCCCTCTTGGACTTATCTTCTCCCTTCCTGCCGATGCGTATTTCAAAACCGGCCTATCGTTCGTCTTTGGAAATTTCGTCTGGACGTTGCTCGAATACGGGTTTCACCGGTTCCTGTTCCACGTCGATTATTACTTGCCAGATCATCGCAGGGTTTTGATGGTCCACTTCTTATTGCATGGCATTCACCATTACATGCCCATGGATAAGTAAGTCTTGGAACGCGTGTCCAGGTCTGACTACATAACTCAACCTCTTTCAAGGTTGCGGCTCGTCATGCCTCCTGTCTTATTCCTGATGCTCTCTTTCCCAATGACTCAACTGGCGCATGTCCTTTTCCCTACTGATATGGCTAATGGGACCATCTCTGGTTCCTTCGTATTTTGTGAGCAAATTTTTATGTTATATTTTGCGCGCCTCTTACATTCGGCTTGTAGATGTTATATATGATACAATGCACTACGCGTATGTAACGTTTTTCATTTTGACAGTAGGGCCATCGCTAAATGACTGTATTTTCTAGCATGCATCACACGAAACTTCCGGCGTACCTCCGGGAGCAGAAAAAGTACCATTTAGCTCACCATTACAAAAACTTTGAGCTCGGGTTCGGTGTCACAAGTATGTCCTTCCTTCAGTTACTTCACGTCATAGTACTTTATCTAACGTATGTTTCCAGGTAAAGTTTGGGACTATGTGTTTAACACAGTCCTTCCACTTTAAGTATAGAACGGTACCTTATTCATCTCCTCTAGTATTTCACCCTGACGTTGATTACTGCAACGGATCCTACTTATATACGTCGTGATTGATTTTATTTGGCATCCGATCACTCGAAGTCTTCAAGGCACTGAAGGCAGAGTGGTTACGGGGGACCGCTTCAAAACCAGTAACGCTGTCATGAATCGCGCGGTGTCAGTGAAAGTTGAACCCCGACCTGTGTAGCTGATTTTGGGCAAAAGTACCTCGCTTGAGGCGTTCTGAGTGGAAGCCGTGTACGATTCGTTTTCTAACACCGAGCCTCCGGTCAGTCCGCGGCCAACGGTTTGATCCAAGTTTGACCCGATCACGACGGGCGTCTCAACCACTTGGGTACAGTACTTACTTGAGTGTTTAAATGAGCGTAGTGATATCTTATATGTGTTTTGTGAATTTGTGAAACTGAAACAAAAGATCGTATCGTGACATGGTGATGTTACATGATTACATAATGATGAACTGAATGCCCTTCACTACTATCCGCCACCGGAGTCGAAACCCGCAGTCCGACGGAGAGGATCAGGGCCGTGCTCCCTTTCTCAACAGCCCCCATTATCACAAAAGTCGCTGATGCTCATACTTACTCCGCACTGCCCAAGCCGATAGGTCACATTTGTTCGAACGCAACCACCGCTATGGTGTGCATAATTTTTCTGACATCAGTGTGTTTTAACGTCGTGATGTAGGCGACCCCTTCGTCCCCCACCCCTTCCGTCTCGCCGCCAAGCCTCCTTCAATCATCGTTCTCTTCTACAGCAGACACTCCGCCAATACCCCACACTCCGCCCCGTGGAAGGTCAAGGTATCCTTCTAGTCTCGCACATGATGGCCTGCGTATTCCGCTACACCGTCGTGGGACATCGAAAACATATGAACGTCTCGAAGACCTCCTCAAAGAGGCTGGATATAAGGAAACGCGTATTTTCACCCCCGAGACCGAGCGACACAGAGGGCACGAGCGGGTCCACGGGGAGGCGGGACAAAGTGACAGCAAGTTAAGGAATGGCGTTGATGCCGTGGTAGGACTCTTGGCGGGGCTCGTACTAGGACAGCCTCATGGGCAGCCCATTCATTCGAAGACCCCGAGAGGTGACCGAGCAGAACAAACTACCCTCGTTTCCCCCTCGACACGCAGGCACGGGACTGCATTAGACATCAGTGAGCCATGAATAGTCTGCGTTGATCGCGTCGAAAATTTACATCTCTCGCACCCCTCAGGCTCAACTGCGAGGACATCACTATCGCAAATTCAAGGAGCACCGTGCCACCCACCCTCATCCAGGGGCCCATCTGATGGTGGGCGCCCATCGAACGTCCACCCGTCTCCTGCACGGGCTTATTTGCGTCACATAGCTTCTACTCCTAACATTCCGCGGCGAAGATTTCTCGGGGAATATGCACCAACACAAGCGGCGAGAAGGAGTACCACTAGCTTGAAAGGCGACCATCGTACACGGCGTTCACCCACACCTCCAATGCCGCCTTCTTGGCTTGGGACAGTTGCGCGCGCCGTTCTAGGTTTTCCTGGTGCCCGCCTAGGAGGACCCAACAACGTTTCCTCCCACTCTCCGTCGCCGCCACCTCCTGGACAACCTGGATCCAGACTGTCCAGCGTCCCAACCAGCCATTCTAGTACAGTTCGTGAGCATAGACGAGCAAAGCAGAAACGCTCAACTTCACCTTTAAAGGACACTGCTGCTAGATTGCGAGGCCGTTCAACGCCATCTTTACCAACAAGCTCGAATTCATTACAGCCGGCCATTCCCACTATGCGTTCACAGGTTTCCCCTGGTCATGTAGTCAGGATAAACGTCGTATGCCGCTCCGCTCCCGCCTCCCGGTCTTCGTCAAAGGTCGGACGTAAGCTCGGCCCTGACTCGCTAGCGTCTTCATGTCTTGGGGACCTCTCCACTGGAAGCGTTCGGGGGAAGGGCAAGGCTCGGCAGTCAGCAGGCAAGAAATACCGACACAAGAATCCCGGGCGTCTTGCCGATA
>WNFO01000611.1_pt1 | contig 29910 bp, 37 predicted proteins | sample 5400251 | NCBI WGS metagenome assembly WNFO01 (sample SAMN13153354, study PRJNA577476) | soil metagenome | isolation source: 100 cm saprolite under Madrone tree | place: USA:California | collected 2016-06-14
AATGGGCGGCTTTATGAGGTGTTTCTCCAGACCATAACTGCCGGCGCCGGGCCGAGTTCCCAGGAGCTGGGCTTTCTAGCCATCGGCTATCAAGTGGACTCCAGCGTGGCAGAACATCTGGCCTTGGTAGCGGGAAATAGTATTGCTCTGGCGACGGGAGACCGGCTGATTGCTTCGACCTTGCCGCCAAAGGATGAAGCCGCGATGCAGCGGTGGCTCACCGAAGCGAATCCAGAAGCGAATCCGGAGGAGCACGAAATCGCCCTAGACACCGACCGCTATGCGTTTTCATCGGTGCTGCTGCACGGCGCGCTGCCCTCGCCAGTGCGATGTTATGTGATGATGCCGCTCGGGCCGGTGAACAGCTTCATGAATCGGCTGAATCGCACGATTTTCATTCTGGGCGCGTCGGCCATTCTGTTTGGGGCGCTGTTGTTCGGTTTCGTTTCGCGAACCATTACCAAGCCGCTGGACAATCTCGTTTCCGGAGTTCGCGCGCTGGCCACAGGAAACTACACCTACTCCATCACGCCCGAGGGCACCACGGAAGTGGCCGAACTGAGCCGGGCGTTCGCGAAAATGCGCGGAGAGTTGTTGGATTCGCACAGGCAGCAGATTGAAACGGAACGAATCGCGGCGCTGGGCCGCGCGGCGAGCTCCATTTCGCACGATTTGCGCCATTACCTTGCGGCGGTGGTGGCCAATGCTGAATTTCTTTACGAGGCGGAAGAGCTCAAGCTGGATAAGAGCGAAATCTATCAAGAAATCAAGACAGCTTCGACGCAAATGACCGACTTGATCGACTCGTTGCGCGAGTTGGCCCACCAACGCAGCGCGATTTCTCCAGAACCTACCGATCTCGAAGAAATCATTCGGCGGGCGATTGAGGCAGTAAAGGTGCGGCCGGAGTTTCGCAACCGCGCGATCACTTTTCACGCGGACAGCGAGCTGGAGGGAATATTCGATCAGCCGTGGATGTGCTGACCCGAAAAGATTCGTTCGAGATTCGCGTAAGCGATCAAGGATCCGGTGTGCCGGAGAACATACGCGGGCGCGCGTTCGATCCTTTTGTTAGCTCGGGCAAGCCGAGTGGAACGGGGTTGGGGCTGGCGATCGTGAGCAAGATTGTCAGCGACCATGGCGGTTCGGTGACCATCGAGCGTACATCAGAGGCTGGCACCGTGATGCTGGTGAAGGTACCGCGCGTGGCGAATGCAGTGGCTTCGCACTCGGATTCCGCAGTGGCGTAAGAATCCCCAAATATGTTGGAGGCGCGAGGCGGAATCGAACCGCCGATAAAGGTTTTGCAGACCTTGTCAAGCCTTCAGAAATGCACGCCTGCTTGATTATTTAGCGTCTCTATACCCATTCTGTACCCACGCGGGGGTATAATGCGTATAGCCTCACAGGAGACGCGATCATGCAGAGCGGCCATATCAGGGTCAACGGGCGGTGGTGGATTCTGAAGGTGCGGGAGTGGGTCGTAAAGGATGGAATTAAGCGGCGGGTCGATAGCTACAAAAAACTCCGGCAGGTTCACCACAACGAAGGCAGCGCCGTTCCGGGTGATGTTCAGGCACTCGCGGACCTGGAACTCGCGAAAGTAAACATCGGACAAGGACAGGGACAATCCGCCGATTCCGTGAAGTCCTACCTCGAATCTTATTTGGCTGCTGGTGTTGGCAGCAAGACTCGGCGGAAGCTGCGCGATGTCACCATTCAGAGCTACACGCGAGACTACAACGTCATCAAGGACTTTGTCCCCGACATACAGCTTCGCCAAGTTCGGACTCCTGACATCAATCGAATCTTTGACGCCCTGATCGAAGACGATGGCGATACCGTTCGTGCCCAGAGCGCTTACAACAACATCAAGAACTTCCTGAGCGGAGCCTTTCGGTCGGCTGTCGGTGCTGGACTGATCGACTTCAACCCTGTGACCGCCGCACACAGCATCGGCGGCAACGAAGCTAACACTCACGCTTACACTCTCGAAGAAGTCCGTGACTTGATGTCTGCCGTTGACAATCATACAACGCAAGCTGCTTTCATGGTCTTAACGTTCACTGGCATACGCTCGGAAGAATTGAAGGGACTTCGGTGGGCTGATTACGACCGGGAGAAGCAAGTTCTGAACATCAAACGCACCATCGTACACGGCAAACTGGTCGAGGATACGAAGACAACCAGCAGCAAGGCTCCGGTGCCTGTCATCGGAATTGTAAAGAAATATCTCGACGCGCACCTTGAGAGAAACACTGGAACGGGATACGTCTTTCACGCGCCTACGGAACCTGAGCGCCCGATCAACTTCGGCCATCTGGTCTGGGATGTTGTGATTCCCAAAGCGAAAGAAGCTGGCGTCGAATGGCATGGCCTTCATGCATTTCGTCGTGGGCTGTCAACCGTACTTCACGATCTGGAGATACCTGAACTCACGATCAGCCACATCCTGCGCCACTCTACAAAATCCTCCAAGAGCGTAGCCGCACGGAACTACATCAAACCATCCTTGGAGCGCATGAGAGCCGCGCTTGAGAAGGTTGAATCGAAATACAAGAAGGGGCGGCGCTAACCGCCCGGTTCCCTTCCCTCTTAAAGCGAATCGAGGAGCGATGGCACTCTACGAAATTATCGACCGTAATGCCTCGATCTGTTCGTTTGTCATCTTCTACCTCATGGTTGGTGCTCTCTCTCTCAAACGACCTAGTGCGGCTCAGGGAGGAGTTCTGCTGCGGGGCCTGCCCCTGAAACAAGCCCCACATTGTTATTGTTCCGTTGTCGGGCCTTGAGTTGCACCAGCGGCGTAGTCGTCGCCGGGCGCGTTTGCTTTTTGCTTAGGTGGATGCGGGCGACCTGAATGGTGCCCCGCGCTTTGATCGTCTTTATGCTTCAAAGGAACATCGTGCGCGCCTTGATCTTGTGACACAGTGTGCGGCGGTGCCTTCTTTTCTACGTTACTCATCTGAGTTTTCCTCCCCGTGTACACGGGTTACTGCGACGCCGTTGCAATCGGCGCTTTATTCAGGAGCGACTTGATCGTGCTGCCGCTCTCGAAACTGAAAAAGAAAATTGTGCCGTCGCCACGTTTGAGTTCACGCCACCTATCATTTGATCGTGCTTGAAGGTGATCGTGTTCGAGGCCGGAGCGACGGCTAGTTCGCCCCGAAAACTTTTATCGAGCAGGGATTAAACCAACTGCGCGCAAAATCCGCTCAACGCGAGTTGCTGGTAGCGGCGGTGGAGGAGGCGTTTGAACGGGCGTTGGTGGAGGCGTGACGTATACAACGCGCACAGGCTCCTCAACATCTTGACATTCTGTCAATCGACCAACAATTTCGGCTCTAACGGCGTGTATTCTTTGGTAACGCGGGTCGTTCGCAATTTTCTGTATTTCTTGGTTGAGTGCAACGAATTTGCGAAGCGCTTCGTCTCCCAAAGTTGAGATGATCTCTCGAATCAACTTCTCAACCTCTTCAAGCTGCACTCCATCCTGGCCGCGCTCGCCTTGTAAACCACATGGCCCGGCAGGCCCTTGAGGTCCGGTGACTCCAATTGAACCGACAGGTCCTTGTGCACCAGCAGGTCCCGTCGCGCCAGCAGTGCCGACCGCACCAGTTGCGCCGATATCACCCTTTGACCCTTGTGGACCAACGGGTCCTTGTGGCCCGACCGGCCCTGGGATATTAGAAACTCCATCGCGCCCATCTTTCCCAGGTTCACCCTGGATGAAAATTCCACGTCCTTTGGAATCTACGAGGCCGCTGGCAAACATCTCCTCAGCCACAATTTCACCGACAACGTTTTTTGAGGCGACGGCAATCTGTTCGATGCTCGCAGGAGGGCCTTGGGGGCCGACCGGACCAGTTGCGCCAGTGCTACCAGATGGACCTACTGGCCCTCGCTGGAGTTCAAACTTTTTAAGAAGCCCTTCGGAAATTTCGGCGAGTAGATTGACAGCTTTCTCACGACCGTTGGCTTCATTTTGCATCTCCGAGATTGTTTCTTTTAATGACAGGGCCATGAATTCTCCTAAAAATAATTTGGGTCGCACTCCTGAATTACCGTCTCGAACGCCTTTCGAGGAACGGTAACCCCTGAACTGCGACCCTATTCCCTCCAGGCGAGGAAGGGAAACTTTACAAACTCAATGATGGGATGGTTGTGTAGCTTGATGGAGCCTGTGGCGAAACATTTTTTATCGAAACCTCAGGCTTCGCAATTTGCGAAGGTGCTGGAATCTGCGGTCGCGGTACTGGATGCTCCGGCTTTCCAAAAAGCGTTTCGAAGAGAATCGCGGCACGTGCTTTGACCGCCTCGGCCTGAGACTCAAGTTCTGCTGCTTCGTCGCGAAGGGATTGCAACTGACGCGTGAGATCGGCTTCTCGACTTTTCAAAGCTGCCAACTGATTTCCAATTTGCTTTTGTTTTTCGAATAGAGCCGAAAGGTCGGTGATGTCACCAGCCGGTTCTAATTCTGGTTCTGCTGGCGCTGGCGCAGCATCCATTGCTTCTTTTGCCGCAGCGAGTAACAGGGCAACCGCCGCTCTTTCATTTTCGAGATCGCTGGCGACAACTTCTTTTAAGCTGTTGTCCATTTTTACAGTCTCCGACTATCGAACCACGATGAACCACCAGACCCGTGAGAGCCGGTATACCGTGCTGCCGCGCGGGCAGTTCTCACGTTCAAGTCCTCAATCTGCTCTCTACTGTGCTGGGGTCCGACCCTTGTAGAAAGGGGAAGACGCGGTTCGGTAACGACTTTACCGCCACGGATGAATTCGAGCGGCGGCAATGTTTCACTTTCACCTAATGCTTGTGCGCGTTTTCGGCGGTCCCAATCGTGAAGCTGAGGAAGAGTCCATCGCGAGGATGGCGTTTCTTCGAGGGACTTCTGCTGGCTACCATCCGCCGAAAGAGTTACCACCCGTTCCACAGGCGCTGGGGCTGGAGCGACTGGCGCAGGCGGCGCTCCCCATTCTAGAACGCTTCTCCAGCCGGTAATAAATTGATCGATCAACTGGGGAGTAAACGTAACATCCGTAGGCAACTTCGCTTCGAACTCAGACCACTTGGAACGATTGTGCTCGTTGTCCTTGAGGCCCTGCTCCTGCATGTATTGAAGGAGGCGCGCCCCTGCGGCCTTTGCCGCCAAACGTTCCTTCTCTCTGGCGTTGTCCTCTGACACACGCTTCTGGAAACACGCCTCGCACGAGCACCCAACCTCGTGAACACTCGGCGCAGCTTTCCAAGCCTTCAATTCAGCCTCGATCTCTTCCCCGAGAGCATCTGGGTAGAATTCCAATTCGCCCGCGTACTCGTGGTTGACCTCTTTGGTGATTCTCGCGTAGAGCGTTGGGCGCTCTATTTTCAGTTTGTCAAAATTGATCTTCATCCCAACAAAATTGGTCTTCATAGTTTCTCCGCTGAGCGTTCCAACTTGGCGTAGATTTCACGCTGCTCATTTCGAATCTCGGTCTCCAGCTTCGTGAAGTCCTTGGCCTTTTCGATGCGGGCGTTCCAATCTTTCTGGTGACTTTCGCGAAGTTCAAACTTCACGGAGCCGCGCCGATGATCGATTGGGCAGAAACGCTGGACCAATTCCTGACAGGTCTTCTTCGCAGCCTCTTGAATCTTCTGCTGTTTCAGCGCCTCGTCGGCAGCGTGGGATTTCTCTTCGAAGCTGCTTGCTTCGCGCGAGTCGGCAACTTTCGCAGGACGATTCGTCGCCTCTTTCGCGCGCTTCGTCAGGGCCTTTGGCGGGGTTTCCCAGACCAACTGAGACTGCGGAAACTGCTCGCAGTCGGCTTGAACCGCGTGATAAAATTCTTCCGCAATTTGTTCAGCCGTCAATCCGGAGAACGACATACGCTTCGCGATTGACCACATCTTGAAGTACCCGCTGTTCTTCAAACCTTCCGCGCCCTCTACTTTCATCTTGGCTGGAGCCAAGCGTTTAGTGAGTAGCAACATAGCGGCGTTCACGTTCTCCAAGACACGGTTGATGTTTGGTGTTACAACTGCATTTGGTGTGCTCATTTTCATTCCCTTGCGTGATTTGAGGCTCAGGCGGGCCATTAACTGTTCAAAAACGAATTCACTTGGTCCGCGCCGTAGCGCTTCACATAAAATCGGAATGCCTCAACATCCTGTTTGGCGATGTGCTTCAAAAATTCCGAAGCGGATACAGCAGAAACAAACCCCCTGGGCACTATTGTTCCCGGAAGTCGCTCCCATCGACTGCCGTCGCTCCCGAAGAAAAATTTCTGATTCGACGTAGCCTTGCGATGTTCCGCGAGACCGGCCCTCAACTCCAACGCCGTAAATTTTGAAAGCTCTTCCTTGCTCAACATTTCTGCCAATCGGTCAATGAGTTGAACGCGCGTAAGAAGCTGGAGGCGCTTGCGCTCCTGTTCCGGATTCGGGTACTGACGCGCGGCGAGGATTGCGTCGATTAGCTTCGGACGTTCGTCGGTCGGATCGAGGGTCAAACCCTCCGGTCTGCGATTCATCAGCCAATCGATCTTGACCATCGATAGCTCGCCGCCGCACCAGTTAAAAATCTCCAAGAAGTTCGCTTGATTGCTCGCGAAGGGATACTTCGTAATCGCCTCGCGCCAAACGTTCTGGTTACGCTGCTCCCTTGTCTGCCGCAGACACGCGATTCAACTCATCGAGTGCTGCATTTTTGTAATCAATCACTCCCATTTAATCCTCCGTCCGGATGGCTCTTGCAAAATATTTGTTTAGATTTTTGTTCAAGGCGAAGCTGCTCACTTCCACTTGATCTCCAGGCCTGATGAACAGTTCCGGAATCTGGACTGTCACAAAGATCGGACAACCACACGGGCGGTCTACAAAGCCTCGGGTCCCGGACTCCTGCCATTCACGAACGATGCCCTTCTCTGCCTCGGGATATTCACGCGCTGTTACGAGATGGCACTCGGTTGCTGACCATCGCGCGCTACTGTTAAGAGTCCCGCGTTGAAGCCGAACAGAGACCTCATCTCCAATTTGGAAACATCTGTGGCCTTGCGGCGCTCGTATACAATTTGAGCCGATGAAACACTGCTCACCTTGAGAAAGTTCGGCGAAGTAAAAGTCCCGGAGAACCTTGTTCACTGTCGCGAAATAGCGCTCGTTCGGCTCCGGCGTCCAGGCAACGCGCGGTTCCTTTTTGATAGGGCGACGGGGCGACTGCCCACTGCCGGTTACCCTCGGCTTGTCGATTTTGTTTTGCTGATGTTGCTGCTGACGAATGAACCAACTGTCCTTGTTGCATCCCGGTGCAAACTGTCTGCGCGGATTTTTTCTTCTTCCGCATCCGCAACTACAGAGGCGACTACTGCCGTGAAAAACTTTTCTCTGGTGGGCCATCTCACTCACACCTGCCGGTCGAAGTCTTTCGCCGGACCCCAGCTATTGAAAATCTCTGCGGAGGGGTCACGAGGGGCGATCAGTCTTTTGACCACCTCGACTGCACGCTGCTGGCGCTTCTCCAAACACGCGTCGCAAGCGAACCGAAGAGCGTAATCGAGTGGGTTGTCGAGCGTTCCGAAGCGAGCCTTCGCCTCCACTTCGGGAAGTTGGAGCGTTGTCTTCCGGCATTCGTTGCATTTCAACGTCACTTGGACTTCGCGTGTCGGCTTCGGCCCGAACTTCTGCAAGAAAATTCTGATTTGGTTGTAGTGCACGAAACTTGGCAACGCGATCAAGAATCCATAACGTGCGAAGATCGCGGTAGCCTTCGCATGTTTTCCCGCGCCTGGAATGTCGCATGAGAGAATCTGGTTGTAGAAGTCAACCTCGCTCTTGCGAAAAAACGGGATGGTAACAATGTCCGCATCAGCCAGTCCGTTGTCGCGAATCTCCTGAATGACTTCCACGACGGTATCTGCGCGGTCTTGATCGGACGTTTCATCGCGACCGTTGTTGTAGTCAACGATCACGTCATAGAGGAACGTGATCTCCTCATGACGCTGCTGGAGTCTCGCTAGCTCCGCTGGGTCGAGTTGAGCGCGATTGGCATCCCAGAATTCTTCGAAAGATTTCGGAGTCGATTCGTCCTCTCGTTTTTCTTTCAGCTTGACCGCGAGCACACGCGCACGCTCGCTACGTTGCTTCGAGGCACAGCGTTGGCAGATAAGTCTGTCGCGGGGAGCGTCAATCGCGAGCGGACGTAGTTTGCCGTTGCTGAGGCGTTTGGTCTCGGACTTGGAACACTCGGCGCAGATGACTTCTCCATCGAGCGTTTGTTCCACAACCTTTTGGTCGTACCACTCCATCGTGAGACCTTTGCGTTCCAGGTCTCGTAGTTTCGCTTGTTCCGATCTCGGTAACATGCCGCTGAGTTTGCTCATGCGTTCCCCTCCTTAGCTGATAACGCCATCTACGTCTTCCTTCACGCCTGGGTCGAAGGCAGGATGACGAACCACACGATTACCACTGGATGCGAAATGGCGTTGTCTTGCGCGAGCAACGGCTCCGCTACCGCCGAATTGACCCTCTTGAAATTGCTCGCCGCGTTCGTACTCTTGAGATTTCTTCGCGGCCTTCTCCTGATTCTTGCTGACCTTCTTACTCGATTTCTGGTCCGCCTTGATTTGCTTCTTCTGAACTTTTGCCGCATCGAGTGCTGCGGCTACTTCGACTGCCCTCTTGATTTCTTTCTTGTTGCTCATACTGCCTCCAACACCGCGCTGACGCGGCGGAAATAAAAATGCCGCCCGTAACTGCGGCAGCTCCTGAAACCTTTTTTGTATGTATACCCGCTACCTGCGGGCCGGTACCTTTTGAATTTCTGCCGAACAGCTTGTGCTAATAAGCCCCCACCCCCTCAAGGAGTCCCTACTGCGTACCGTACGCGGATGATGAGAGAGGACCCGTTGTCACGAACGGGAGGCTCAGCTTGACCCCCCGGCTGGGGCGGGCCGGGACCGGCCTACCGCCACCCCCTGCAACTTCCCTGCCAAAATTCCTGGCGGCAATTTCGTCGCCAAAAATTCTGGATGCAATTACATTGCCGAATTTTTCCGGGATGGTCCTGCGCGTTAACCACGTGGTAAATCGTTATTGCGATGCAATTTCCTTGCGGGATGGTCCGAAGTCTTGCGTGCTTAATCTTTCAGCAGATGACCTTTACCAGCTTGTGACAGAAATGTGTGCAATTGATTGATCTCTGCACGCACACGTTTCAAGTCCTCAAGCAAGTCGGCGAGAGTTTGCTCACCAGTGCGCGAGACCTTGCCGAGCGGCTCATCTGTGAGATTCAGCGAATGCGGGCTTTCTCGAAGTCGCTTCGCGATGTTCTCCAATTTTGACGCTACTTCACTGATCTCAAAGAGTAGTGCTGACTGTCGGTTCGTAGCCTCACTGTACTTCGTAAACATCTGTGCGATGGTCGAATCGACTTGCTCTTGGCTCATCACATATCCTTTCTGACTCATGTTGCTCCCTTGCGAGGAGCGAGTCCTCGCTTATTTCAACTCCGCTGTTTCTCGCCGGAACCCACACGGACATCTGCCCGTCTTCGGGTCAAAGCGATGCGAGCCATACCGGCTGCACTTCCGGAACTGTCTCGGCCTGCCTCCTGATTGCCCATTCTTACGCGCTGCGGCCTTCTTGGCCGCTGTTTTGGCAAGCCCACCTATCTGACCACCACGACGGCCTAGCTCGGCTGCTGCCTTCGATAACGTCGATTCCTGCATACCAGTGTATTAACCCAAAGCGCCTTGGCCTGTCAAGGCGACCTAAGGCTCTTTGTTTGCAACACATTGTACCAAAATCTAATTCCGTTACACTTTGATCTTGACAAACCTAAAGCGGTTTGCGATACTATATACGCGAGGTGAAACATGGAATTCCTTCAAAAACCAGAGGTTATCGCGCTCCTGAAAGCCAGCTTTGATTATGGCAACCGCGAGGCGCATCTAGCTCTTCTCACCATGTACGCGACTGGTTCCAGAGTCAGTCAAGTAATCGCTCTTAAAGGCTGCGACATTATTCCAGACCCTTCCACTGGTGGGCATCGCATTCGCATCGGTGCCTCGAAACGCGGTCGCACTCGCACGTTCCGTGTCCTGGTCTCTCCGAACCCTGCGCTCGATATGCGCGATCTCGTCGCCTTGGCACATCAGCGCGGCACCTCGATGCTGTTCGGCGGCCTGACGCGTCATTACCTCCACGTCCTGATTAAACGCTGGGCGAGAGAAGCGGGCCTCCACACTGGCATGGTTCACTGCCACACCATCCGCCACTCTGCCGCTATGCGCGTTTACGAACGCACCCAGCGCATCGGCGCTGTCTCTGGCTTCCTGGCTCACTCAGACCCGGCTGCGGCCTACATCTACGTCCAGGAGAACGACGGCCAGCTTGCTGACGAAGCGATAGCCGCTGTCTTCGCCCAACCAAATTCCTGATTAACCCAAGACGGTTTAGCTTTCTACGGCCTGCCGGTCCCGGTGGGCCGTTTCGCGTTTCTAGGCGATTCCAGCCCTCGGCTCCCGCCTTAGCCCCCCTAATCACGTTCCGACCAGATCGCGCGTCTTGCCCCCGCTTCCGCCTCAGCACGGCCTATCCTACGTCGTTTCTACGACTTACGTCATGACCCGTCGTTTTTCGTGCCTATATTTAGGCTGTAACCTTTTGAAACATAAGGATTTGTGTCCATTACAAGTAAATTATGCTGCGCGCGGTCAGATCGGCGACGTGTTTAGGGAATTGCCTGACGTTCTGCCGGTCGATTCATTGTGTCATCAAGTCGGCTTTTCATTGTGTCATCAAAAAGCCGGGTGGGTATGTAACACGAACGTTTCAAAAAGAGCAAAGAGAGGTGAAAACTATAAGTTCATGTCCACACACACACACACATACCGGGCGGTGCTTTTGATGACACAATCAAAGTGTTGAATTTTCGACCTTTACGGATTTTTCATTGTGTCATCAACCCTGTTGACAGAATGAATTGGCTTTTCCGCGTTTAGTCTCGCCGACGCGGGCCAAGAGCCACCCGCCACTTATGACCACCCACGTCATTCCGGCAGGTCTTCCTCGTCAATCTTGATCGCGACCATGTGGGTCTTCCGCTTACCCTTGGTTCGGCCTTCATAAAACTCGATGATCGCCTGGGTGCCCGCGTTTTTAAGCAAACGGTACGCGATGTCCCAGATGCGCCCGGCTCGGTCGGCGTTCAAGTTCCTGCAAAGATCGCGGTAAGCCATGATGCCGCCGTGCTGGCGAATCTCCCGGCGTATCTCCTGCATCAATCGGCCTTCCGCATTCTCCGCTTCAATCGGCTCCAGGAATGCGGCGGCTCCGTTGCGATAGTCCACCAACGCACGAGCGCGCTCCACACAGTCGTCGTCAACAATTGAAAGCCCCAGGTCGATAGCAAAAAACAACGAGAGTTTCAGCATCAAATCCAGGGAGCGTGGGTCCAAGCCCTTGGAACGTGTCTCAAACATCTCGATATCTTCGAACTGGAACGTGCGCTGATTCACCCCACGGTCGATCAGTTCTTTCGTCTTGAGAGCACCGGCCAACGACGGGTCGCGGTACAGCTTGGACTCGCGTGGCTGCTCCGGCGAGATCACGAAGAACATCCTGTCCTGGATACCCGAGGAAATGCCAGCGAGTTTAGGCCAATAGTGATTGAAGTTTCTGTCCGTGGTGCACCACAACCAGCCGAAGGTATAAGAGCCATCAGGGAACGTGAAATTAGTCTTCGCGTTTTTCGTCTTGTTCCCGAAGTAATGCGAGCCATGCCATGACAGCAAGTCGGAAGAAAATCCGCTGTTATCGATTCCTACTTTCGAGACCAGCTTGCCCAACTCGTCGTTGAACATGATCGCGTGCTTGGCATTCATCCTCTTCATTTCGATGCCCATGCCTTCCGGCGAACCGACTTGTTCAATCACGACTTTGCTCCCCGAATCTACTACGTGGGGGGAAGAAGTCGTGCACAAACCCATCACATGGAAGTAATCATGTGCCAGCTTGCAACTCGTGCTCTTGAAAAACTTCCCGTACGGCGAGACCAGACCCACAAACATGTTCATGTTCGTCGGGTGCAATTCGATGTTCACCTTCCCCGAGAGATAGTTCATCATCATCTGCATGGCAGGCACGAAGATGAATTCCGCATACTTCGAGGAAGTCTCGACCGCTGGCTTCACTAAGTTCTCGTAGATGCTCGTGTCGTTCATCACCCAGGTTGGAAATACAGGACGCGCCGCCGCTTTCGATGTATCAATCGCAACACGGCGGAAACCCTGGCCGTGTGGAATGATGGCGTACGTGATGCCGTTCTCGACCACCACGTCTGGCGCATCATCCGCAACCGGCGCAGCCTGCTCTGCTTTCTGTGTGAAGAGCAGCGACTTGTCCTCGCTCGGCGCATACTCTCCCACTGAACGCGCAACCTGCCGCACCTTCACTTCGTCAATCGGCGGCTCGCACTCTTCACCCGCGCGACGGAGCAAAATCTCTTCAATCTCATCCGCCGTCAGCTTCTGGTTGCGTAGTTTACCCGCTTGAGAGACAAGCCACGGATGAATGTGTCCGTGTGGAACCAGTCCGCGTTCGTTACGCGGAGTTTCATCCGTCGCACCAGATTCTTTCGCGGCCTTTACTACTCGTGCTTTCAAATCGCGGATGTACTCGACCATCTTGTCCGGCATCGGAATGATCGCAGCGTCAACCACGCGCTGGTATGTGCTGCCGGTCGGGTGCTGACTGCCTTCCGCAAGCACATACATGTTGCGTTGGCGTACGCTCAGATCGATGCCATCCGCAGCAAACTGTGGAACGTTCCCCAACGCACGAGTCGCGTCACTCTGGCGGAAGTGAATCTGCACGCGGTTGTCTCTCGCCGACGTAGTGTACGTTTTCGGAAACGGTTGAGCAGCGAACGCTTCGTAGCCCGCGACAAATTCGCGATACGTGTCGCAGTCGATGAAGACGTTCTCTTCCGGCTTGGCAACAACGCATGCATTCAAATCTGGAAAACGCTGGGCAAGATCGCGGACCCACGGGTCAGCACGCTGCGCCCACTCACTCGCGTTCATCACATCGATGTCGCTGCCTGCCCACTTGATCGCCGGATTCTTTCCACCAACTTCAATTGGTAGCACGCGGCTTTCACCACGCGCGATAGCGGCGCGAGCGATCATCTCGAACTTGCATACCGGCTCATCTCGCGGCGGCACCGATACCGGTTCACTTCCCGGCAGCGGCGTACCGTGATAAGCGAATGCGAGCGCATCCGGAAGACACTTCAAAACTTCTGGTTTGGCTTTACGGAACGGATTGTCCAACGCAGTCTCGTACGGCACCTTGTGCACGTCTCTATCGTTGAAAGCAATCTTCAACGCTTCTTGCATTTCAGGCGACATGCTCATTCCACACCGCCTGCATTCAACGCTTCTTCAACGCCCGCAATCACGGTAGGACTTTGTGGCGTCATGTCCACGAGTCGGACGTTTATCGCCTGATCTCGTTTACCGTTTTTACCGGGTGCGACTTCAAATGTGACTCGGTAACGGATGATTGGTCGGTGATCGTGCGGGAAATTACTGTGATGGAAAAAGTACTGACGACCGGTCGCGGCTTCTGTGATGAACCCGTAACCTTTGGCGTCGTTCCAGTAGCTGATAAAACCTCTCATAGTTCCTCTTCACTTCATTGAATTTTCACAACACCAGCCTTTCTGCGCCTTCGGCATCTGACACTGTGGTCTGTCGCCATTCGCGCCGTTGCAACTCTTCAAATAAATCGCACTCTGTAAACGCTTAGTGATTTTTCTGAGCAACCAACTTTCCTCGCGACCGCCAACCATCGAGGCCCATGTCCTGCTCCTGGGCCAGTGAGGCTGTGGGCCAGTTCATGTCGTACGACATCTAAGAATCGGTTTCGATGTTTCATCAGTTTGGGGTCGATCAGAATCTGCTTCCCGAGAAAAACACAAATACCTTCTGCTCCATACGACGATGCACCGACCAAATTCTTTGTCGGCACCATGCTCAGGTCTGCAAAGTCAACTCGCCAACCAGTGGCAATGAGACCATGTTTGTTCAGCAGCGCGTTCGCCTGCTGGAGTCGGGTTTCTTTCAGCGCCATCAGCGCGCCTTCATCACCCATTGACCGGCTCCAGTAAAGCTAAGATCGAGGCGCGAATCGCCTCCGGTTCTCGGTTGCTTTCAACTAACAACTTCAGCGTCTGTGAGTCGCCGGGCGCAACTCGCAGCGGAAGACATGCGTCGAGAATTTTCTCCGCACGCAACGCCAGCGTGAATAGCTCGCTTTCTTTTTCGGCACCGATATACAGTGCTCCCCGCAATGCCGCAGTCACTTGGTGGGTCGGCATGCCCGCGATAGCTGCCAACACGGTCGCTGATAGCGCAGAGTTTCTTGCCAGCAAGCCTTTCAAGCGTCCAAGTGTGATCGTCAGTTGCATCGTCTTTCTCTTACCGCCGCGTGGTGGAAAATTCGGCGTAAACGGAAATTGCGCGACAGAAAAATTGTCGCTTTCAAAAATTAGTGTGGAAGTTCCGCCAAGGAATTTCCGATTTACTCACTCCCCAAATTTCGCCTTTTCACTTTAGTGAGGGTGAGCATCATCTTGGGGAGATGATGCCCACCTGGAAATTTGTGCGCGATTACTCGGCACGATTCAAGGATGTGGCGGCATCCCTGAAACTTGTGTCCAGCCTGGGCTGGAAAAATCTGAAGGGTATCTTGCCGCTCCCAAAGGATGGACGGATGGTGTCCCTTCCCTCTGCAAAGGATGGACGGATAGTGGCCCTTCGTCTCTAAAGGCAGGACGAGGGGTGTCATTCCCTCTGCAAAGGGTGGACGGAAACAGGCATTGTTCAGGTTTTCTGCGGGAAAAGGCCCATTCTTAAACGAGATATGAAAGCGTTACGATATCTCACAGAGACTCGGGAGTCGTTACGATATTCGTGGTCCACTCTTTGAATTTTTTGAGCGCCTTCTGATCGTCTTGTCGGTGCAGTTCTCCTATTTTTCGAAACGCGAGAGTCCTTAATCGGCGCGCGAATTCTGGATAACTCATCCCGTTAGGAATAGGTAGTCTGTCCAACAAGCGCACAACCCGTCTCTCGTTTTCTTCTGCTTGTTTCCGCAACCGATACGCCGCTTGCTTCGCGGCGTTGCTCGCGTGCTTACGTGGCTGTCCGGGTCCGCGCTTCATGCCGCCGCCTTCTTCGCAATCTTGCGACGGCGTGGCGGATGTGCAGCGTGTATCGGACGCGGCGATTTACGAACCCACTCGACAATCTGCGCCCAATCAAACACGAGGTGTCTTCCAAGGGTGAAAACTGGCATCGGATTCGGACAGCGGCGGCGGATTTTCTCCCGCACCCACGGCACGTCGGCGTGCAGACGACGCCCTACTTCCTCAATGGAGATGAATTGGTCGGGAGCAGTGGGACTGGTGCCGCTACTCTTCGCGGCATCAAGAGATGTTGTTTTCTTTGAAGACAAGCCTAGTCCTCTCTAAAGGTAGGACGATCACAGGAACTCCCCTCCCTCCCATAGGATGGAGGGAAGGTGTCCCCACAGGTAGGACGGAAGCAGGCATGCGCCTTTGTCTGTCGCTTTACCTCTGTAGGACGGATGGTGTCCCCTAGTTCTCTGCAAAGGAAGGACGGATAGTGGCCCCTGGTTCTAACTGATTGCAGAGAAGGCTTTTAAGGGTGGGGCCGCAATCTCGGCAACGCATCGCGCCCCGGCCTGGGGTGGTTGGACTTGAGAGGCGACGCCGGGATGTTGGCTACCGCAATCCCACCCACAATTCCGCGACTTGTGTCAGTGATGTTTAAGGCCAACCCACAATCCTGCCACCAGTGCGATTAAGGCGGCACCCAGGGCTAGTTTGATGCTGACCAGCAATCCGGCAAATACTGCGATTAGGGGTGGGACTACAACCAAGACGAGTCTTCTATGAAATTCTCTTTCTTCATCTTTTAGCTTTAGATGGTCCTGCGGCGAACGTCCCGGCACGTGGCGGTGAAAACCCACACAACGAAACCGAGGTCGATTTGCCTCGTGAATAATTAGGTCAGGCCCGCCACCAACGTCCCAAAACCAGAGATGTTTATAGCAGTCAACATCGTCCTCTTCTTCTTTCCTGAACCATCCAGCTTGGCCTTTTGCGGCTATGATCGCCCGAACGTCGGTTGATGCCTCATCACCATCAAAATCAAGAAAGCCGCAGTTGAGGCAACTGTGGCGATTCCGCAGTCGATCTGACAGTCGCTTGAGCAACCGGGATAATCGTCCGTGGGCTTTCCGTTTCGTTGGTTTCATTCAATCAGGGATGATAGCACTACGGTTTCATGGAAACGGTACGCCGCAGTCGAAGGCCAACGCAAGGCAGTCTGGTGACTAGCGAATTCCTTTGAAGAGGTCCCCCGGCTTCACCCGCAGCCCTCTCGCTAATTTTTCGACCTTAATCATGACACCTCGCCTGTCGCCCCAGCCACTAGGGCTTCCGCGACTTACGTGCTGCCAGAATCTTCTCACGATATTCCGCTCGCGTCTCCCCGATGGCTTGGAGGAGTTGGTTCAGCGTAGGCATTCGGCCCTCACGATGCAACTTCTCGACCTCCAGTTTGAACTGCGTCGGCCCTAGTTTTGGTTCGCTCATTCGCCCAAAGCCTCCCTGATTAACTCTTCGGCGCTCTCAGTCGGCACCACGATCTCGAAAACATGGCTGCGTGTGGCCTTCACGATGTGGGACGACTCAAGCGCAGCAAGTGACAGCCTCTTAGCTCTTTCATGAAAGCGAGTCATGTGCTGTTCCGTGGACGCCAACTCAACTTGTGGTTGCGGAGTCGGCTCCGAATGCTGCACAGGATGCTGGCGGATTTTATCGAAGGCTTCCTCAATCCGACGCTTCGTCTCTTCCAACCCACGACCCGTCTGGATGGGTGCGCCGCTCTCTGAAACCCTCACCGTGGCAGTGGCGGTAGGACTGCTCCCACTTTCAAATCCAGTTTTGGGCTTCATATATGTCCCTCCTAGTTTTCAATCCGCCTACAGGCGTGCGGAGCAAGCGCATGACCTCTTGGAAGGAGGCGTGTCTTTTCTTCGGCACGCTCTTCGACTCCTGCGCCAACATCAGACCAATTTGATCGAGCGTCATTTCCATTAGTTGACCACCACCTTCGGGGTTTCCGCCTCTTCCGTCTTCGGCGTTTCGATCTCCCACATGATTTCACGGCCCACTAACTGCAACACCCCGTCCATCGACGTGTGGAATCCGCCCAGTTCTTCACCGTCACCCCAGAGCAAAAACGAGGTATGTATCAGCGTGCCCAACTTCATCCGAGGCAGGTCTCCCACTTCGCAGACGAGGAAGGTTGCGAGTCGTCTCTCCAAACGTGCGCGAACCTTTTCCGCTGCAAGCTTCTTATCCACGGGTCACCACTAGTCCGTCGTCCTGTAACCCGGCGAGGATTGCCCAAATGCACCGATGGTCTATGGCGACAGTATTTCCGAATGTGAGCCGATCAGGTGGGAGGTGTTCTTCTATCCAAGAGAAAGCAGCGGGAGAGACGGGGCGAAGCAGGAAGACGGAAGAGTGGTTCTCACAGAGAAAATCAACCGTTGGCGAACTACCAGAAGCTACAAATGAATCGTTATGCGAAGACATCATGCCTCCCAGTGGAGAAGATGCCTTCGAAAGTTTGGGAGGACTAAGGTGGTTTTTGCCCCTACAGGCCGTATCCCTTCTTTCGAAGGTTAGCACCGTGGCCTTTTCTCTGGCTCGGTTGCCGGGGCGCTAGTTGCACGCCCTCTCTTGATACTCATAAAAGTGTACCACATTGGGGGGAATGCGGCCCAGAAAGTGCGACGGCTATTACTGGAAGGCGAAAGAACGGCGCGAATCGGGCGAGGATAAACGCGAGTTCGAAGAACTTCTCAAGCGAGACTGGCTGGAGTTCGACCGGCGGAGAAAACGATGAGTGCGACGACCGTTAACTAGTGCAGACCGAAACGTGGGGGTGCCAAGTATTCACGCACGCACAACATCTGGCCAAGTGATTCGAAAGACGCTTGCGAAGTTGCAGGAGCTGCCTCTAGAGAAAGTAATCGAAGCGTTCGCCGTTCCAGCGCCCGACGTGCGTCGAGAGTGTTGTGAGTCAGCGGGGTGAGTCGTCATTTCTAGTCCTAACGACTACGCGGTAGCGATGGATGAAGCCGTGCTGTGTTTCTGGTCGGGTCTCAACAGACATGAACCCGGACACGCCTCGGAGGCTATTCAGGTCGTCGCTCGGGCCGAGCGAAAGATGTATATAGGCGGCTGCTATTTCGAGGAATTAGCCCTCGTTCGCGAGCTTTCCAACAGTTTTCGATAGTCCTCCACCCATTGCAGAAGCGGATTCGGCTGCTTTGACGAGCCCGGACCGGGTCCTGATAAAACAATTTTTATATGCTGGCCGTATTGTGACTCCGACCAGATTTCATACCTTGTCGCATCGTTCGCAAGTTCATCAGGCGGAGCGAGCGACATTCTAATTGCCTCAAATCTAGAGGAAAACTCAGTAATCTGTTGCAGTTCTCTCGAAGATACCATAACCCGCTCGACGGAAATCTGCGGTAAATATTCTTCAACGTTAGTGCCTGAATGCTTTGCTTTCAAGTCCGCACATTGGTTGTAAAAGGACTGACCTTTCGGCGTGGTTATTGATCCCTCGGCTCCTCCACTGTATAACTTTCTCAAAGAGAGACCAACCTCGGGCCGCCCAAAGGGGGGCAGGACGCGGACGATGACGAGCCATTTTGAATCTTTGGAGAACTCGCTGGCATTGTCAACGGGCATCATTTTGTCTACGACGCGAGAATAGCAATCTGACCTACCATCTTGAGGTGCTTGCTTTGACGCGCCACCATTTTGAGCATTTGCAATGGCGTGTTTTGAGGTCAGCACAAGCAAAAGGGCGACTGCTGATCGCGATATTAGAAGTCCTACGGACACTTGACGTGCTCCTTTTGAAATTCCTTCGTCCAATCCGAACCAGCGACTTGCACCGGGTCCTTACCTCCAGGTACAGCCTTCCAAATGGCATCTCGGGTAACAACGTATACCGGGAGGCCTATCATGTCGGCGGTTCCTTGGTCTCCCCTTCCAGTATTGCCGCCGCTGGTTGACGGTTTCGGGTTCATAGCATTTGGGTGTGTGTGAGCGTCAGCTACTGTTCCCGCCGGTAATGGACCCTTCCAGGATTCCTTGCCCCAAGTAGCCGACCACGGCCAGTCTACGAATCCGTAATTGTCTTTCGGATCTTGCGTAACCCACATTGAGCGCTCAGTACGTAGATTGCCATAGCCACCAGCCTGCCACAAACAATAAAAGCGCTTGAGAACTCCCCGATTGCCTATAATTTTGTCTGACTGCGGCCCTCCGGCTTGACCACCACCGAAAGGATCAAGAAACAAGGAAGAGCTGAAATTGATGGCGGTCGCAATCTCCAGCGAATATTGTACTATCCCAGTACAAGCTCCGCCTGCACACGAGTAATCAATCAAATTTGCTGTCAAAGTCTGAGTAATTGTTGTACTGGCTTTATTTCCTAAACCAAATAGATCAAACTCGTTCCACATAGAGCCGAAACTAGAAGCTCCGATGCTATGCATCAAGCCGTACAGCTGCGGAGCGACGAAGAGGCCAGAAGGATCAACGAGGTTGACGGGATCGTTGGCAGAGTAAGCATAGCGGTTGAGGGACTGAGGAGAGGACGGGGAGCCTGCCAACGGGTCAGGCGAGGCGAAGCGACCTAACCGGTTCACGTTGTACCTAGCCATCGCATAATCATTGCCTGATTCCCCATCTCGCTCATATGTAGTGAACTTAAACTTCGATGCTGTGCCAGTCTCGTACCAACTCTCGCCGAAGGAATAATGACCTCGCTGAGCAACAGTGCTCCCAGCCAAATCCGTTAGAACTCGGGACGAAAGATGATCTGAATGATAGTAGATTGTGGAACTACTCTCGATCTTGGCAAGCTTAAGACTGCCCGAGTAGATGTACTCTCGGCTGGGTGAGCCTACGGCCGCTGCATTGTCGTACTCGGCGATCACTTTTTCACCGGAGAAAATGTAGACCGTCGTCATTCCACCTGAAACTTTCGTAACACGAAGGCCCTTGCCGTCGTAGGTGTAAGTACCCGAACCGCCACCTCCGGTAGCGGTGACTACGCGGTTCTCGGCATCGTACGCCAGAGTATTGCTTCCGTCGTTGGTCATGTTGCCGGCGGCATCGTACGCATAGCCACCCGAATTGATGTGATTCGTGGCTGCATCTACGGCCACGGAATTTGAAGGCATCCCGCTGCCTGCGGTGGGGATTTCTGCGGTGCGATTCCCATATCTGTCGTACGTCATGGACAATCCCCACTGCGGATAGTTTGTCGAGCCCGTGGTGACTGCCGTGGAAAGTCTGGCTAATGCGTCGTACGTGTAGCTGATGGTACGACCATTATCGACACTATCCGTGATGCCGGAAATCTGGCCATTGTTGCTTCCGGTCGAACCGTATGCGTAAGATAAATTGAAAAGTGTAGAGCCGCCCTTGGCATATTGGAGCGCGGTCATTTGCAAGCGATCTGGAGAATATCCGATGGCCGTCCCGACTCCATTGCCATAGTTGAAGCCAGTCACCTGAGACGCAGTGTTGTAACCGAACGCTGTCGCGTATGGGCTTGCGGCGGTGGAGCAACCGGTTGTAGACGGAGCAATCTCGCACAGCCGACCGATGGCGTCAAAGCTCTGCTGCACGACGCGGCCCGAAGGATAAATAATTTGTATCATCTCACCGGCCAAATTATAGGCGTAGCTGATCGGGTAAGCAGTTCCGCTAATTAGCTTCTGGAGTTGCGTGATCTGCCCGAGATTGTCGTAACTGTAGTTCTCTGACCCGACTCCATCGGTCATAGTAATCAGGCGTCCGTTGTTGTTCTGGCTGGAATTTGTGCCGTAGGTCAGGGTCACGGTGGGAGTGGCAGGCACTCCCGTGCTTCCGACGTTGTAGCTCGTTTGATAAAGGCGATTGAGCCCATCATAGCTGTAATTCGTCACAACACCTCGCGCGTCGGTCTTGTATAGGAGGTTGTCGAAAGAGTCGTAGCCATTTGATTGGCACGCGCCGCCTGAGACCGTACCAAAACAGAGGGTGCCAGCTTCTGGTGTGGAGGCGCTCGTCAAACGACCGAGCGCATCATAGAGATACGTTCGAGTTTGTGCGCCCTGCGTAACGCTGGTCAACGAGTCCAGAACAGTATAATTATAGGCAGTGATAGCTGGCGTTGAGAGTGAAAGGGTTGGATCGCTGCCACCAGTCAAGGTTGCGCCGGATGGCGCTGTTTGAAATGAAGGCTGCGAGAATGTGCCTGGCTGGTTTGTCGCGGAACCCGCTGCCAAGGTGATGCTGTTCGCCGCCGAGCCGGTCATGACAGAAGTCAGATTTACGGTGGAGTTTGTGGCCGTGGCGGTCACGGTCGAACCTGTCAAGGCGCTCGCTAGCGCACTAGCGATGCTTGACGGAGTGCTACCCTGACCATAGTTGACCGTGGTTGGAGCGCCGCCTCCGACGGTGATCCAGACGGTTCCCGAGTCGTACTGTGTTGCAGTCCCGTCGGAACCTCCGCTCATTGTGGAGCCAGAAGGAGTTCCGCCGAATGACGGCGGGTTGAAAAGTGAGGAATTATTTGACTGAGAGGAAGCGGAAAGCGAATAGTTCGTGGCAGCGCCCGTCGTCTTGCTGGTTAGACTGATAACATTCCCGCTTGCTGATGCGTTCACTAGCGAACTGGAGGCTAGAGCGTTGGCTAACTGCGAAGCAATGGAGGAAGGCGTACTCGCGCTGTTGTAAGACACAGATGCTGGAGAACCGCCGTTCACCGTGATTGAAACAGTCCCGCTGTCATACGCGATCTGGGCATCGTTGCCCCCTGTTAGCGCAGAGCCAGACGGAGTAGCCGTGAAAGATTGACCAGTAGGGAAATCAGTGGGATCGCTTGTTGCTGCAGCGGCAGATAAAGAGTAGTTCGTTTGAGAACCAGTTTGCCTGGCAGTTATCGTCACTGTTGTACTTGAGGCCGAGGCCGACACTAGTGAGTTGATGTTGGTATTCGCATTGATTGCATTAGCCAAGGCGCTGGCGATTGTAGATGGCGTGTCGCCTCCGCCATACGAAACAGAGGTGCCTACCGCATTGACGGTTATGGAGACAGAGCCGGTGTCATAGATTCTTACGTTACAAATGTGCGGTGGACACTCGTTTATTACTTTGCTGCGTTCCACGCCGCCAATCGTGACAGTTCCTGTCCCCGAGGTAGCTGGGGCAGTCTGAGCACTCTTTTCCGAACCACTAATTGAAACTGAACCGGCACTCCCCGTAGCCGGAGTTCCTCCGATGGTCTGCAACGTCCCCGAAATGCTCACACTCCCCGTCGCTGGAGTAGGCGACGCACCCGACGCGATCCCCGGCTCGTCTACTTCGATCATTCTGCCGACAGCGTCCGATTTTGATGCACGTTGCTTTCCGGCCGGGTCCGTAACAGTGGTAGTTGTCGTAGCGTAAGAATAGGTCGCTTGGTTCCCGTCCGGCAGACTGGTATTGGAGGGGCGACCGAGAGCATCAAACTGACTTGTCGTCCAGTATTGAGCGGAGCCCGTGTACGGATTGCTAGTTTTGTAGGCTCGCCCGAGCAGGTCGTACTGCCTGCGAACGATGGAGACAACACTATTTGCACCATCCTCGATGGTTGATGTAATTGCGCGACCAAGGCCATCAGCAGCGCTGATCTGTTGCAGTGCTTTTGACGAATCAATCGGCGTCCTCGACGTGATGGTGAATTGTGAATCGTCGAAAGTGTTCGTAAGGGTTGTTCCATCGGGCCGCTGCAAGCTGGTCAATCGGCGCGAGAGATCGTAGTAATAATGAGTCACCTGGCCGTTCTCATCGGTGCTCGTAGTGACCTGACCCGTGTACGTATTGTACGTGGCGCTCGTGGTTAGTTGCGTGGGCGAAGAACCCCGAATAACGGAATCAGGCTGGGAGTATTGTGTTGTTGCGGAGTACGTCCACGCTTTGTTTTGGCAACAATTCAACTGCGCAGTGAGCAGATTGCCGAAGACATCGTAGGCAAAGCTTTTGCCGATGCCATTTGCTGGAGTCGCGGGCGTGAGGTAGGTAGTGACCGACGTGGGATTTCCTCGATAATTCATGCCGCAGCCGTAGTTGGTGTCATCGTGCTGGAGAACGCCTGTAGGACAATTGGCAAGCGCCGTCCCGTCGTAGGCAACGTCCTGTCGATACTGAGTCGCGCCGTTCCGATCCTGAATGATCTTTGATGTCACCAGGTTGATGATGTTGCGGCTCGTGTAGTTCGTTGAGTTTTGGTAGCTTAACGTGGTTGTCCGCATGAACCCCCCGTGAGGGGCAGCACCAAAGTCATATTCCGAGACCGAACCGAGCAAGCCATTGGAATCGAATGTGGTGTCGGTCTCCGATTGCGTCGAACCATCCTCAAGGATCGTCACCTTTGTCGCCGGAGTTTTATTCGCGGCCCATGTCGTGTTAATTGTTCGGAGCGGACTCCCAGAGCCAGGAGAGTTCGCATAGATTTTTCGGGCGACTTCCTGGCCCGACGTATTGAATGTGTAAACGGTATCGTTGGCGTTCGCAGTGTCGGCAAGCTGAGGCGTCGTCACTGTCGTCGTCAAATTGGACGTGTTGCGCACAAAGTTCCATGTAGCCGTGCTCGTCCCATCGCTGACCACACGATTCATTCCGAGGGTCGTTCCGTCCGAACAGCTAATGCCGCCATTCGCACCGGTGTAGTCGTATTCAAAATAGCCACCGGTTGGCAGTGTGGCCCGCTGCAATCGACCGGTGTAATATCCAGAATTCCCCGGCGACGCTTCGTAAGTGAAAATATACTTCTGACCATTGGGGAAATCGATTTCATAGGGAAGTGCCATACTCCCGGTGTATTCAACGACCGAACATCCAAAGGCGGTCTTGATGTTGTAGGTTTGAGTTTTAGCCTGGATGGTTTGCCATGTCCCATTGGTGTCTTGGTACTGGAAATCAACCTCGTTCGTCAAAGTTACTTCTTTCAGAATCACTTGACCGGTCGTATCAGTGAGGTCCATCTCGCCGGAAACGGGAATTGAAGTAGAAATGTAGTTGCCATTGGCATCTTTAATCGTGCCGTCGGTTGTAATTTTCGCTCCACTAGGGCTATAGACGATTGGCTGGGTCAGATTCGTAGCGTCGATCCAAAAACCACTGGCGTCCGTAGCATAGCCTGTGCGACTCCCTGAATTGCAGTTTGCACCAAGGGTAACGTAAATCCCAAACGGATGAACCGTACCGTTAGATTCGGTATACGAATAATTTGAATAGATGTCTTCTCGGGTCCCGAGGTAGCAGTCCATGTCCCATGTGAAAGAATAGCTGGTCTGGCCCGTTAGGGATTTATAGTTCCATCCCGAGCCCAATAGCTGCCAAGTCCAGGTAGAACCACTGCCATTGAGGACCCAAATTAAGGAATTGTAGGTTATTCCAAATGAATAAGGCATCCCTCGTCCTGGGTTGGACACAATCGGGATCGAGAACCCAACATTTAGGTTTTGATGGTTGATAGCGTCGAAGCTGCTGGATTCAAGCGAGCCGAATTGAGGAAGGCCAGTTTGTTGTGTTTGCCCATACGCGGAAGCGGCTGAGACTGAGAGCGCTACTGAAGCGAGCAGAATTATTTTCTTCATGAAATTCGCCCTCATCAATCGACCTGGAAGTCAGCGTCAGTCAAGCCCGTGTTCACGGCAACAGAGCTAATCTGAATGCTCGCCCAAGGCGTACCGTTTAGGGAGATGTCGATGTGATGCGGAAAAAACACCCCGTTTTCCAAAATGTAGTCCGCATAGCGCGCCACAAACGGGATGGAATAATCAGCCGGGCCAATACCGTTGTACCTCCGCCAGGAAATCTGCGTGATGAGACCGGACGCAGTGTCTACCCAGATTTCGCGCCGTGTCGAAGGGGAGAAGTCCTGAGAATCCGGCAAAGACCGAAACGAGTCTGTGAGAACGAGGTGGTAGGCTTGCGAACCGTCAAGGGTTTCTATGCCCAGATTCTCAATAGTCACGTCTGGATTGGAGATCATGCTGGCGAGCAGTGGTGCAGGGAAAATCGCTGATTGCGAGGCGAGGGTGTTTGGGACATTCAACTTGCGCGTACCCGCCGAAGTTCTGGAAAGAGCTCGTCCTTTGGAGTAAGTGACCTCAAGCGAGTCGCTCCCAAACTGGAAATCCTCGCTTGTTTGGTTTTGGCCCCGAGTGCGGATTCGGACGGTTCCGTTTCGTCTGGTCGATCCTTCTGTAGTGACTACAGACCCCGTGGCATCGACATCCTGAGGCGTTCCCATCTTCAGGAGGGATTGCTGAAGCACGACAAGCGCCTGGGCGTCACGAGAGACCGACGAGGTCGCACTCACAGAAGGCGATTGTGCGAACACCAGAAACAGTGAAGTAAGGACTGAAGCGACTCGCATGCAATCCTCCGGTGCTAGGGATTCCACGGGACCGTTCGGGAAACGGAGCCGTGGGCGACTGACCTTAAAAAGGCGCCAACTGCCAGGGTTCGACTCAACCATCAGGCGCCGGAGCCGCCAAGCGGTTCAGAACGCCCACAGAAATGGTTGCGACCTCGGCGATATAAATAGTAAATTGGCGGATATTCAACCAGGCAGATACCCTCTTTTGGTCTCAGGTTTTTACCTGATAACTTGCGTTGTTGGCATAAGCTTAGATCACCACGCTGCGCCTCGCCTGCAGCATTGCGAACGGTGCGGAAAGGACATCACGCTTGCGGCGGCCAGGGAGGTCCGGTGAAGCTGAAACCCAGTGATACCGTTCGGGTGATCCGCTCCCGTGGCACAGCCAAAATCCGTGCGATCCTGAGCAGCATGCACGGAGCTTTGCTTGAGAAGCAGATCGATGGCTTCCGGCGCTGGAATCTAGACGAGTTAAGATTGGTGAAGCGAGGCAGAAGCAAAGCGAAATGACCGGACGCCGGGGCTGATGTCTTCGCCCTGGCACTGAAAGGCCAAGCTGGCCCGTCTGAACCTCCTGTTTCTGAAAAGCATTCTGATAAAGCAAAGAACCAGAAGGCCGTGTGCAAACCAAAGAATTCGTGTTGTCCCAACGCGGCGTGATCCGCAAGCAGCTATCGGCACTGTTCTAGCCCCAGTAAGGGATGAAAGGACATCGCTGATTGCGCAGATCGTTGAAAGGTTGTGAGAAGCGCGAGCGCTTTGCCGTAGGCTGCTATTGTTTCCGTTACCGTGTAATGCGCTAGGGAGTCCTTGGCAATTTCGCGTCTTCCTATCTGGGCGTCTGCCGACAATTCCAGTATTTGTTCTATGACTTTATCCACAGGACTGGACCTCAATTTCTTCATCATGGACGGGCCTCTTACAACTCGCTACTTGTCTTCACCAACGGCTTGCAGTACTGATCCAGACGCAAGGTTCGCGCCCTTCTCAACTTAGATGGGGGCGTTTGCCGCAGTGAAAATATACGGAAGGAGTGACGGAATATCCTGAATTCAATGGTAGGTATTTGCCTGATTGCATCGCAGTGCAAAAGCTATTTTGTCTTTGGCGGCGGATGGACCAGATACGGTCGAGCCCCGCGCCATATTTCGGCCAAGTCTCGCTCCATCTCTTCCTCCGTTGCAAACTCGGCTAGGGGCTTTCCGCACTGAGTACACTCCAAGAGAGATAGTCTAGGGCCTATGAAAGTAACACCGCAACTGCGGCTGACCACCACTCTACTTGCGAAGCCTGGCCATCAACTCTTTCAGACGTTGACGACCTTCATCACGCATCGCCGAGAACTTCAGCCCTATTCCATTACGTCCCACATGTCGCACAACGGCCAAGCTCCTAATCTGTCCCTCCTGGACAAGAAAGTCGACCTTAACGGACGCACCCACTGCCGCTGGCCTTGCTGTCTGGACAAACAGGCCGCCCAGGCCCAGGTCCCAAACTGGCGATGTATCCTCATGTCCTTTGCAATGCCAGTAGACCCAGACGGCCTCCGGTTGCTCGACCCGCGAGAAGAACCTTCGAGAATACAATGGTTTCTGCTGCGAGATAGACTCGGCTAACATGTGGCCTCCGAACCGTCGAACGGCATGACGGTACGTGGTTCAAGAACGTGCAGCCATCAGGTAAACCCTGGCATTTTGCAACCGGGGTTTCCTCTAATGCACAGGGTTACAGCCGGGAATGAACCGGTTTCGGTTCCGGCCAGGTCACGCGAAGAGCGTAGTGCTTGGATAAAAATCAGACCGAGGAGGCGGCGATCAGGGCCTAGCAAAATTGCTCTGCGGTCGGAAACTGACCAGGGCTTCGGTCTCATCCTCAAAGGTGGGGATAATGTCCGGCAAGCGGATCACGCGCAGCACAGCCTGGACCCGACCACACGGACAGAGCAATTTTAGGCTACCGCCCTGACGACTAAGGAAAACAGACGTTCCGGTGATGGCGCTGATGCCCGAACTATCCAACTGAGTCACGTCAGCCAGGTTCACCAACAGCTTCCGCACGCCCTTGGCGACCAGCTCTTGTAGGTGGCCGCTCAGCAGATCGCTGTCAGCGCCAATCGTCGCTCTTCCCTGAAGGTCCAGAATAGTGACATCGCCGGATTCCCGGATTGAGATTTGAAGGTCCATATCCTCTGTTAAGAAACCTTCACCACGGTCGTCGCCAAAATGCGGTGCTGTTCGGTTTGCGAACTGTTTCCCGCGTCGACTGAAGTCTGAATCCTCTTTCACTGTTCAAGGCCATGTCTGCCCAATAGACGGTGCGGAATCAAGTAGGTGAATCCGGCGAATGCTTCCCACCGCGTCGAAGAATCGGTCAAGCCGCGATTGAAACCTACATCAAATACTAACGTTTTTCGCATCGTGTAGCTGACCGCCCATAGATTGCCGACCGCATTGCTTCGCAGAAAGGGCTGCGTGAAATGCCAAATTTCACCGGAGATGGTCAACTGATGCAGTAGAGGATGCGAAATGGTCAGGGATTGTCCAAATTGGGCACGCCGCACCGGGCCTTCGTTTTGTTCGTTGAACATGACGTTAGCGTCGTAGTGAAACCCCTTCACATCCGCGCTGGCCAGCAGCAGCGCAGAATTTGCGGGACTGCCGAAATCAAATTCCGGCGCACCGCCATCGTAGACGCGATGAAAGTAGCTCACCGCGAGCGTAGGCTTCGCTCCCTCGCCTGGGCTGACAACGGCCTGCGCTCCCAAAAATAGTTCGGCTACGCCGTTTGCGCTTTGCCCCGCCACGCGGGAATGGACGAAGGGTTCGCAGGAAGCCAGAAGCTCCAAACGCCGATGCACGGAGAATTTCATGACTTCGTTCGATGCGAAGCGAGATGTAAATTCGGGAGAGTGGCTCGCGGCACTCACGCCAGTCTCAAACTGTAGATAACCAACGGGAGTTAAGGTCGCAGGAGTCGAAACAGTAGGCCGACCAGGATTCGCCTCCGGCGCGTCCTCCTCCTGGGATTGCGCGACGGCTGGTCGAGCAAGTAAGGCACAAATCAGAAAAGACAACGCCAGAGAATGTTTCATTCCAACTCCTCGCAGACATTAGTGCATCAGCTCCACGAGGTCAACTTCGTGGTGACTTCTCCACCTTCATTGATAAACCGCCGAGCGTGGCACAAGGAGGGCGCGGAGTTTGCGTTACCATGCGGCTACTGACCGATTGTTAGAATGGCATCAAAATAGCGCTGCGTCCTTAACGTATGACTTCCAATAGGCTGGAAGCAATGTACGGCGTGTGCGGGTTCAGGGAACAGAGGAGCGAGTCGTTGCGGCCATTGCGACGGTGTCGGCTGGCTGTACGCCCGCCGCTAAAGCGTACGGGGAGCGTCGCGGGCCGCTAAAAAAGCGTTGGCGGAAAATCAAAGCGGAGAAGAAAAGCGGGGTGAAATGAAAGCGGGGATGTTTTCCAGCTTCAAATCAGGTTTAGAAAAAACGGTACCTCGAAATAGGACTCAGCTTCTTTCCTGTGTAACGCTATCCAGCCCTTCACGTCTTCCAATTCAACTTGTGGCATTTCGGAACGGTTAGGACTTCGGTCAATCTGCGCGTGCAGTTTAGCTGCAAGACCTTCCAGCTCGGGCGAATTCATCTCGTCAAGTATGCTCATAACACGTCAGATGCGCAGAGCACAAAAAAGTTTCGTGCAAAATGACCAACGAAACATGGCCCAGGATTGAGCGCGCCTGGACCGGAGAGCGTTTGCACTTGCTAGTCTCGGCGTTATACGTTCCCAATTGACAACGGCGGTTAAAACCCTTTGGGGACCGCCGCGTGTATCCGGGTATGATTCTTTCAAGGTCGACAGTCGCATGTCATTGAAGTCCACTGCTTTCACTCAAACACGGCGCCCGAGATACTCGTTCGTGGCAAGAGCCAAAGCAACGGACGTGATGTCGGGGAAGCAAATTGATGGCCTGACGACGCACTTGGGTGAGAGTGGGTGCTGCATCCTGACGCGGAGGACGCCGTTCTCGCAAGGCACAAAGATTCTGCTGGAAATTACCAGGGACGGAGTTTCATTGCGAACACACGCCTTCGTGGTCTACAACCTGAAAGACCTGTTCATGGGCCTTTATTTTGTGGAGATGCCGCCGGACCAAGTGGCTATCCTTGCGGGCTGGATGAAAGCTGCACGGCCTTCCATCTCTCGCTAAAATGTTCTTTAACAACGCTTCAAGGTTTTTGTCGGCTCGCAGCCCGACAAATTTCGAATGCCTGAGCCGGTCCGCCGCTGTCCCTGCGGCTCGCCGCGCGAAAGGA
>WNFO01000523.1_pt1 | contig 29814 bp, 24 predicted proteins | sample 5400251 | NCBI WGS metagenome assembly WNFO01 (sample SAMN13153354, study PRJNA577476) | soil metagenome | isolation source: 100 cm saprolite under Madrone tree | place: USA:California | collected 2016-06-14
CGTGCTCATGCGGCGGCGGCTGGGAACCGTTGCTGCGGCCGCTGGTGACCGACGGCCGCGTCGTCCGCGATCTGCCACCGCCGCGCACGATCCGTGACCACGTGCTGGAGCAGCTCGGGGCGGTACCGCTGGACACGATCCGCCGTGAGGCCGTTCGCCGGGACTATTGATGCCCCGTCACATCCTGGACGACATCGTCCGCGACAAGCGCGACGAGCTCCGGCGGCGGCAACAGGCGACGCCGCTGGCATCGTTGGAGGCGCGCTGCCGGGATCTGCCGCCCGCGCGGGACTTCGAGGAAGCGCTGCGGCCACGAGCCACCGGCGTGCGGTTGATCGCCGAGGTGAAGAAGGCGTCCCCCTCACGGGGCACGCTGGCGCCGACACTCGACCCGGTCGCCCTCGCCACCACCTACGCCCGTCACGGCGCCGACGCCATCTCGGTGCTGACCGACGAGAAGTATTTCCACGGTCATCTCGATCTGCTCGAGGCCATCCGGGGCGCCGTGCCCGTACCGCTCCTGCGCAAGGACTTCACGCTGGCCGAGTACCAGCTCTGGGAGTCGCGCGCTGCCGGCGCCGACGCGGTGCTGTTGATCGTGTCGATCCTCGAAGCATCCGAGCTGCGAGACCTGCTCCAGGCCGCCAAGGGCGTCGGGCTGGCCGCCCTGGTGGAGTGTCACACCGTGGGCGAGCTAGAGACCGCGCTGGCCGTCGGCGCCCGCGTCGTCGGCATCAACAACCGTGACCTGACGACGTTCAACACGCGGATCGAGACGACGCTCGAGCTGCTGCCCCGGATTCCCCCGGGCCACATCGTCGTCAGCGAGAGCGGGTTCTTCACGGGCGACCAGGTGAAGCGTGTGGCCGTGGCCGGAGCCCACGCCGTGCTGGTGGGTGAGGCGCTCGTCACGGCGTCCGACGTCCCGGCAAAGATCCGCGAGCTGCGAGCAGTCGAAGCCGCGGGGGCTGTGGACGCTCCGAGTCACTCGGCGCGAGCCGGGGGGGAAATGGGGGAGGCGTCTCGCCCCCCCCATTGTTCATGATCCGCGTCAAGGTCTGCGGCATCACGAATCTCCGGGACGCGATGACCGCCGTGGATGCCGGCGCCGATGCGCTCGGCTTCATCTTCGTGGAGAAGACGCCACGCTTCGTCACGCCCGAGCAGGCGACCCCCATCATCCGGCGGCTGCCGCCGTTCGTCACGCCGGTGGGAGTCTTCTGGGATCATTCCGCCGGCCACGTCAAGGCCGTCTCCGAGGCGTGCGGGCTGCGGGCGCTCCAGTTCCACGGCCAGGAAACGCCCGAGGACCTCGCCGACTACACGCTGCCCGTCATCAAGACGATCAAGCTCCCCCCGGCGTCGACGATCGAGGGGCTCCCCGAGTACCGCGTGCGCGAGCTGACCGAAGTGTTGCGATACCAGCACGTCGGCGCGGCAATCTTGCTCGACAGCGCCGCGCGCTGGAGCGAGGGGGAAACGCGCGAGCCGATCGAGTGGCACCTGGCCCGGCGCGTCGACGCGAACCGCGTGCGGATCATCCTGTCAGGGGGACTCGATCCCGACAACGTGGCTCGCGCGATCGAGATCGTTCGACCGTACGCGGTCGACGTCAACTCTGGCGTGGAGAGCGAGCCCGGCACCAAGGACCCGGCGAAGGTTCGGCGCTTCCTGGCCGAGGCGAGGCGAGTCGGATGACCGCGGCACGCCAGCGCGCTCTCCCCGATGCCGGAGGCCATTTCGGTCGCTTCGGTGGCCGCTTCGTTCCCGAGACCCTCATGGCGCCGCTCGTCGAGCTGACCAGGGCGTACGAGTCCGCGCAGCGCGATGGCCGCTTCCGAGCCGAGCTGGCGGCGCTGCTGCGCGACTACGCCGGCCGGCCCACGCCGCTCTACTTCGCCCGTCACCTCTCCGAGCACGTCGGCGGCGCGCGCATCTATCTCAAGCGCGAGGATCTCTGCCACACCGGCGCCCACAAGATCAACAACGTGCTGGGGCAGGGGCTGCTCGCCGCGCGCATGAAGAAGGGCCGGCTCATTGCGGAGACCGGCGCGGGCCAGCACGGCGTGGCCACGGCGACCGCGGCCGCGCTGCTGGGCCTCGAGTGCGAGGTCTACATGGGGGCCGAGGACGTCGAGCGCCAGGCCCTGAACGTCTTCCGCATGCGCCTCCTCGGCTCGGCGCTCGGCCCGCATCCCTATCCGGTGATGGTGCGCGACTTCCACGCCGTCATCGGAAAAGAAGCGCGCGGCCAGGCGCGCAAGATGATCGGACGCCTGCCCGACGTCTTGATCGCCTGTGTGGGGGGCGGTTCCAACGCCATCGGCCTCTTCCATCCGTTCATCGGCGACCGTCGCGTCCGCATCGTCGGGGTGGAAGCGGGCGGCCACGGCATCGCGAGCGGCCAGCACGGCGCCAGCCTCAGCGCGGGCCGGGTCGGCGTGCTCCACGGCTGCATGACGTACCTGCTCCAGAGCGACGACGGACAGATCGCCACCGCGCACTCGATTTCCGCGGGCCTCGATTATCCGGGCGTCGGCCCCGAGCACGCCTACTACAAGGACAGTGGCCGCTTCGAGTTCGTCTCGATCACCGACGAGGAAGCGCTCGAAGGCTTCCAGGCCCTGGCCCGCCTGGAGGGCATCATGCCGGCGCTCGAATCGGCTCACGCCGTCGCCTATGCCGTCCAGCTCGCGAAGACGTTGCCGCGAACGAAGGCGATCGTCGTGGGCCTGTCCGGGCGGGGCGATAAGGACGTCCAGGTCGTGGCCAAGGCGCTGGGCCGGAGCGCGCCGTGAGTCGACTCGACGCGACGTTTACGCGGCTGCGGGCGCGTGGTGAGCGCGCGCTGGTGGCCTACTTCACGGCTGGCGATCCGTCGCTCGAAGCCACGGGCCGGCTCGTGGTCGAGGCCGAGCGCCGCGGCGCCGACGTCGTCGAGCTGGGGGTGCCGTTCTCCGATCCGCTCGCGGACGGGCCCGTCATCCAGCGGGCCGCCCAGCGCGCGCTCGCCGGTGGCACGTCGATGATCCGCGTGTTCGAGCTGGTGAAGTCGCTGCGCGCCGACGTGCGTGCCCCCATCGTGCTGTTCACGTACTACAACCCGGTGCTCCAGTTCGGCCTGCCCGCCTTCGCGGAGACCGTCGCCAAGGTTGGCGTGGACGGCGTCATCGTGGTCGATCTCCCACCCGAAGAGGCGGGGCCACTGGCCGACGAAGCGGGTCGAGTCGGGCTGGACGTCATCCACCTCGTCGCTCCGACCTCCACGCGAGACCGGCTGCGCATCATCACGCGGGCGAGCCGGGGCTTCGTCTATCTCGTCTCGCTCACCGGCGTGACTGGTGAGCGAACGGAGGTCGGCCGCGGCATCGAAGAGCAGATCAGGGCGCTCCGGCTGGTCACGACGAAGCCCATCTGTGTCGGCTTCGGCATCGGCCGTCCCGAGCAGGTCGCGTCGATCGGAAAACTGGCCGATGGCGTCATCGTCGGCTCGGCGATCGTGCGCGTGGTCGAGGAGCACGCCTCCTCGCCCGCGCTCGTCTCGAAGGTCGGGGACTTCATCGCTGCGCTCAAGGCGCCGCTGCGCGCGCCGGGGAGCTGATCAGTGGTCTGGTTCCGTCGCAAGGACGAGCCTGCCGAGGCGAAGGGCAAGAAGGTCGTCATCGCCGAGGGCCTGTGGATCAAGTGCGACTCCTGCAAGGAGATCGTGTACCGCGCCGAGGTGGAGCGGGCGGGCCGCGTGTGTCCGAAGTGTCGCTACGCGTTCCGCATCACCGCGCACGAGCGCATCGCCCAGCTCATCGACCACGGCACGTTCGAGGAGCGCGACAGCGCCGTCGTGCCTGCCGATCCGCTCGGCTTCAAGGACACGAAGCGGTACCGCGACCGCGTGCGGGCGGCGCGCGAGAAGACCGGCACGACGGAGGCTGTCGTCACCGGCGTCGGCCGCGTGGGCGGCTTTTCGGTCGTGGTGGCCGCCTTCGAGTTCGCGTATCTCGGCGGCAGCATGGGCTCGGCCGTGGGCGAGAAGCTCACGCGGGCGATCGAGCTCGCCGTCGCCAAGCATCTGCCCGTCATCATCGTGTCGGCGTCCGGGGGCGCCCGCATGCAGGAGGGCATCCTCTCGCTGATGCAGATGGCGAAGACCTCGGCGGCCCTCCAGCGGCTCGGCGAGCACCGGCTGCCCTACATCTCGCTGCTCACCGATCCCACGACCGGCGGCGTCACCGCCAGCTTCGCGATGCTGGGGGACGTGATCCTGGCCGAGCCGCGCGCGCTCATCGGCTTCGCCGGCCCACGCGTGATCGCCGAGACGATCCGCCAGCCGTTGCCCGACGGCTTCCAGCGCTCCGAGTTCCTCCTCGAGCACGGCCAGCTCGACCTCATTGTCGAGCGCGGCCAGCTCCGGGACACGCTCCGCCGCCTGCTCTCGTTCTTCGCGGATCAGCCGACGTCCTCCGGATGACCTACGCCGAGGCGGTTGCCCGGCTGCTCGCCCTTCGCGGCGGCGAGCACGCGGGCATGCGGCCGGGGCTCGAGCGTATCGAAGGGCTACTGGCCGCGCTTGGCCATCCCGAAGAGCGATTCACGATCGCGCAGGTCGGCGGCACCAACGGCAAGGGCTCGACCTCGGCCTTGCTGGCCGCGATGCTGAAGGCGGCCGGTCGCCGTGTCGGCCTCTACACCTCGCCCCACCTGGTCTCCTTTCGCGAGCGGATCCGTGTGGACAGCGAGCCGATCACGCCGGACGCCGTGGTGGACGGCGTGGACGCGCTGGGCACGCTCGTCGCCCGTTTCGACGCGACGATGTTCGAAGCAACCACGGCGCTCGCCCTCGACCACTTCGCGCACGAGGCCGTGGACGTCGCGGTCCTCGAGGTCGGGATGGGTGGCCGGCTCGACGCGACGACGGTCGGCGTCCCGGCCGTGACCGTGCTGACCCGCATCGATCGCGACCACGAGGCCTACCTCGGCACGACCCTCACGGCCATCGCCGGCGAGAAGGCGGCCATCATTCGTGGCGGCCTCGCCGTCTCGGCCGCACAACACGCCGAGGTCGAGTCCGTCGTGGTCCGCCACGCGGCAGCGGCTCGCGTTCCGTTGCTCCTCGAGGGCCGCGACCTCCACGTCGGCGTCCACGAGCGGAGCGTCAAGGGACAGGTGATCACCTGCGCCGGCCCGGACTGGAGGTTGCCGGACGCATATCTCGGCTTGCTCGGAAGCTACCAGCCATCGAACGCGCTCGTCGCCGTGGCGGCCGCCCGCCACCTCGACGCCGGCGAGAGCGCGATCCGCGACGGCCTCGCCCGCGCGCGCTGGCCTGGACGCTTCCAGGTGGTGCCGGGGCGACCGACGCTCGTCCTCGACGGCGCTCACAATCCGTCCGGCGCGCGGGCGCTCGCCGCCTCGCTGCGCGACGTGTTCGGCGAGACCCCCATCACGCTCGTCCTCGGCGTGTCGGCCGACAAGGACACCGCCGCCATCCTCGCCGCCCTGGCCCCGGTGGCCACGCGCATCGTCCTGACCCGGGCCGCTCACCCGAGGGCCGCCGATCCGCAATCGCTGCCCGCGGTCGGCCAGGTGACCCACTCCTCGGCCGAGGCCCTAGACGTGGCCATGCGGGACGCCCGCACCCCCATCGTTTGTGTTGCCGGCTCGCTCTTCCTGGTGGGGGAAGTCCTCGCTCACCTCGGCGGCGGGGGCGATAACCCTTGCCCCGTCGAAAAGCGGGCTGATAGCATAGGGCCCCTTTTTTCGTGAGGACTTTCGGCACACTTGATCGAGCATATGCGATCCGCCGTGATCATTTTCACCGGCCTGCTCATGGCCGGTCACGCGCTTCGTCCCCCACCGGCCGTGGGGCAGGGGACGACCGCCACCGTGACCACGCCAAGCGGTGACGTGACGATCCTCGCCGATCGCCTCGAGGAGGTCACCGCCGACAACCTCATCATCGCGACCGGCAACGTCGAGATCACCAAGGGAACGGCCCGATTGCTGGCCGACCGTGTCGAGATCAACCGCGAGACCGGCGCTGCGGTGGCCGAGGGCCGCGCCCTCCTCTACGACGGCATCGACCGTCTCGTCGGGGAGCGCATCGAGTTCAACATCAAGTCGGGGACGGGGGTCGTCTACGAGGGGCGCAGCAGCGTCTCGCCGTACTACCGCATCGACGGCGAGCGGATGGAGCGGCTCGGGGAGGGCCGGTACCACGTGCGCCGCGGCGTGTTCACCACCTGCGAATCGGACCCGCCGGCGTGGTCGTTCCGCTTCCGCGAAGCCGACGTGGACCTCGAGGAAGGGCTCGTCGGCAAGGGCGGGGCCTTCTGGGTCGACAAGATCCCGCTGCTCCCTGTGCTTCCGTTCTTCGCGGCCGCCATCCGGCGCGAGCGCCAGACCGGGTTCCTGTTCCCGCGCTTCGGCTCCTCCAGCTTCAAGGGCGCCTTCCTCGAGCTGCCCTTCTACTGGGCCATCGCCGACAACGTGGACGCCACGGTCACGCTGAGCGAGTACACGAAGCGCGGGACGGGGGGCTCGGCCGAGGCCCGCTACGTCCTCTCGGACACCGCGCGTGGCAACGCCGCCGGGTTCTTCGTGAAGGAATACAACGTGAACGAGACGGGAACCAACCACGACGACAACCGTGGGTTCTGGCGGTTCCAGCACACCGCCCTGCTGGCGCCGGGCCTCGTCTTCAAGGCCGACATCAACGGCGCCAGCGACGACCAGCTCCTGCGCGACTACGGCGACGCGCTGTACCAGCGCAGCGCGCAGCGTTTGGACTCCAACATCTTCCTGACGTGGACGACTCAGAACTGGAACGTCGTCGGCAACCTGTACTGGTACCAGGACCTCACCACCCCGGTGCCGACCGAGTTGAATCGGCTCCCCGAGATCACCGTCGTCCGCAACCGCACCCCGATCCCCGGCCTGCCCGGGTTCCTGTGGGACTTCGATGGCCAGGTCACGAACGTCGTCCGCGACATCGGCTCCGAAGGCGCGCGCGTCGACGTCCATTCGCGCGTCACGCGGCCCGTCGGCGTGTTCGGCTTCTTCACCGTGTCGCCCTTCCTGGGCGGCCGCGTCACCGCCTACAACCACACCGTGACGGGCTCGCGCACCGGCCTGGACGGAGTGACCGTGGAGACGGTGAACAACGACGCCCGGGTGCGCACGCTGCTGGAGACCGGCGCCGACATCGAGGCGCGCGCCGCCCGCGTCTATGACATCGGCGGCCTGAACAACGTCGACGCGGCGCTCCACTCGATCGAGCCCCACGTGAACTACACCACGATCAAGGGCGATCACTTCACCAAGATCCCCCAATGGGGCAGTGTCCTCGACGTCATTCCTCACACGAGCCTGCTCACGTACTCGCTGATCAACCGCGTGCGCCTGCGCACGATCGCGCCCGAGGGTACCGAGGCTCAGCGGTGGGAGGCTCTGCGCTTCACGGTCGGCCAGACCTACGACTTTTTCAACGATAGCCGGCCGTTCGGCAATCTCACGGGAGAGCTCATCGTGGACCCCGGCCGGCTCGTGAGATTCCGGGGCGAGACGAGTCTGAGCCCGTACGAGGCCGGCTTCCAGACGGGCACCACCGATCTCGCCCTGACCCTGCCCGCCCTGACGGCCTCCGTAGGCACGCGTTACAACAGGGCCGACCAGACCAACTTCTTTCAGGGAAGCGTGACCGCGGACCTGACGCGCTGGGCCACCGGCCGGTTCATCACGAACTGGGATCTTCACACCGACACCTTCGTCGAGAATCGCTACGGGGTGGATTTCAAGTACCAGTGCTGGGCGTTTTCTATCGAGTACGTCCAGCGGAGCACGCGCGGGGACGAGCTTCGATTCGCGGTCAACCTGCTCGGTCTGGGCGCGCCGATCACGACCGGCACCGGCATCGGCGCGCTCACCGGTGCGACCGGACAGCCCACGGCGGGCAAGATCCGATGATTCCCTTCCTCGACCTCACGCGCCAGCACGCCGCGCTGCGCGCCGAGCTCATGGACGCCGCCGGCCGCGTCCTCGATTCCGCACGCTTCATCCTCGGGCCCGAGGGCGAGGCGCTCGAGCAGGATTTGGCCAAGCACGTGGGGGTCGCTCACGCGATCGGCGTCGCGTCGGGCACCGACGCGCTTCGGCTCGCGCTGGCCGCGGTGGGCGTGGGCCCCGGCGACGAGGTGATCACGACCGCGTTCTCGTTCGTCGCCTCCGCCTCGACCATCGTGATGGCGGGGGCGACGCCGGTGTTCGTCGACATCGATCCCGCCACCTTCGCGCTCGAGGCCGAGGGCGTCGCGCGGGCCATCACGCCGCGCACGCGGGCCATCGTCCCCGTCCACCTCTACGGTCACGCGGCTGCCATCGACCGCATCGCCGAGCTGGGCCGCACTCACGGCGTGGCCGTGATCGAGGACGCCGCTCAGGCGATCGGCGCCACCTACGCGGGGCGCCCGCTCGGGGCCTGGGGCGACGCCGCCTGCCTGTCGTTCTATCCCACCAAGAACCTCGGCGCCTGCGGTGACGCCGGCATGATCCTGACGAACCGCAGTGACCTGGCCGAGCGGCTACGCCGCCTGCGCCATCACGGTGACGGCGGCCGCTATCGCCACCTCGAGCTCGGCTATTCGAGCCGGCTCGACGACCTTCAGGCCGCGCTGCTCCGGGTGAAGCTCGGACGGCTCGAGGCGTGGACGGCAGCGCGGCGGCGAATCGCCGCCCGCTACCACGACGCGCTCGCCGGGCTGCCGCTGACGCTGCCGATCGAGCGTGAACCGGCCCGCCACGTCTATCATCTATATACGATCCGGCATCGACAGCGTGACGCGCTGGCCAAGACGCTGTCCCAGCTCGGGGTCGGCACGGCGGTCCACTATCCGATTGCCGTTCCCGGCCAGCCGATGTTCGGACTGCCCGCTGAGCGCCAGTGGCCCGAGGCCACGCGGGCGTCACGGGAAGTCCTGTCGCTCCCGTGCTACGCGGAGCTCACCGACGACGAGGTGAATCAGGTGACGCGGGCGGTTCGGACCGCGTGCGAGGGACTATGACCACGGTGCGGGAAGATCGGAAGGTGGTCGGGGCGCTGCGGGAGCGCCTGGCCGCGTCGCCGATCGTGGGCGTCATCGGGCTCGGCTACGTGGGGCTTCCGCTAGCGGTGGCCTTCGCGGAATCCGGCGCGACGGTGCTGGGCGTGGACCTCGATCCGCAGCGCGTCGCGAACATCACGGCCGGCAAGAGCTTCATCGAGGACGTGCCGAGCGACACGCTGGCCGCGCTGGTCAGGGCCGAGCGCTTGACCGCCCACAGCGGCGTCGAGCCGCTCAAGGACGCCGACGCCATCATCATCTGCGTGCCCACGCCGCTCGGGAAGTCGAAGGAGCCCGACATCTCCTTCATCGTTGCCGCGGCGGACGCCGTGGCCGGCATCGCGCGGCGCGGCCAGATCATCGTCCTCGAGTCGACCACCTATCCGGGCACGACCCAGGAGGTGCTGGTCCCACGCTTCGAGTCGCGCGGGCTCGAGGTCGGGCGCGACGTCTTCCTGGCGTTCTCGCCGGAGCGCATCGATCCCGGCAACCGGCACTACACGCTGCGCAACATCCCCAAGGTGGTCGGCGGCCTCACGCCCGCCTGCGGCGACCTCGCGGCCGCGCTCTACGGCCGGATCACGCCGGAGGTCGTGCGGGTGGCGAGCCCGGCGACGGCCGAGATGATCAAGCTGCTCGAGAACACGTTCCGCTCGGTCAACATCGCGCTGGCCAACGAGTTCGCGATCATGTGCCGGCGGCTGGGGATCTCGGTGTGGGAGGTCATCCGCGGCGCCTCCACCAAGCCGTTCGGGTTCATGCCGTTCTATCCGGGGCCCGGGCTCGGCGGTCACTGCCTCCCCTCCGACCCGTACTATCTGTCGTGGAAGGTGAGGCTCAGCGGCTACGAGCCGCGCTTCATCGCGTTCGCCGACGAGATCAACACGCAAATGCCGGCGTACGTCGTCCACATGGTGACGGACGCGCTCAACGACGTGCGCCGCTCGGTGCGTGACTCCCGCATCCTCGCGCTGGGCGTCGCCTACAAGCCCAACGTGGCGGACACGCGCGACTCGCCCGCGCTCGAGATCATCGATCTGCTGATTCGCAAGGGCGCCCTCGTCTCGTACCACGACCCCTTCGTGCCCTCGGTGACCGTCAACGGGACCCGTCTCGACTGCGTCGCGTGGCCCGCCGACGTCGCCGCCTACGACGCGGTCGTCGTCCTGACCGCGCACGCCGGGTACGACTGGCCGGCCATCGTCGGCCGGGCCCGTCTCGTCCTCGACACCCGCAATGCGACGAAAGACGTAACGGGCGCGGCCCACCTCATCCGCCTGTAGGCGGGTCGTGCTGACGTCGATCTTCGTCTCGCTCCGGCCCCGTCAGTGGGTCAAGAACCTGTTCGTCTTCGCCGGACTGGTCTTCGCCCAGAAGCTCTTCACGCCGTCGGTGTGGCCGGCGCTGGGAGCGTTCGCGGTGTTTTGCGCGCTCTCGGGCTCGGTGTACCTGCTCAACGACGCGGCCGATCGCGAGAAGGATCGGCTCCATCCCGACAAGAAGTGGCGGCCGATCGCCTCGGGCCGGCTCCCGGCGGGGACCGCCGTGACGGCCGCCGCCGTCCTCGTCGTCGCCGCGCTCGCGGGGAGCCTGGTCCTCTCGCGACCGCTCGCCGTCGTGGCCCTGGCCTATGCGGTGTTGCTGGGCGCGTACTCGGTGTGGCTGAAGCACGTCGTCATCGTCGACGTGATCGTCGTGGCCATCGGGTTCGTGCTGCGGGCCGTGGCGGGTGCCGTCGCCATCGACGTGGGGATCTCGGGCTGGCTGCTCATCTGCACGGTCCTCATGGCGCTGTTCCTCGCGCTGGGCAAGCGCCGTCACGAGTACCTGACGCTCGGCGAGGCCGCCGTCCGTCACCGGCCCATCCTGGCCGAGTACAGCGCCGGGCTGCTCGATCAGATGATCGCCGTGGTCACCGCGTCCACCGTCACCGCCTACGCGCTCTACACGATGTCGCCGGAGACGGTGGCCAAGTTCGAGACGCGCCTGCTGCCGGCGACGCTGCCCTTCGTGCTCTACGGGATCTTCCGGTACCTCTACTTGCTCTACCGGCGCCAGCTCGGCGGCAATCCCTCCGAGCTCTTCCTGAACGACGGCCCGCTCCTCGTCAACACGCTGCTGTGGATCCTGGCCGTTGCCCTCATCATCTACGGGCCGCGGGTCCATCCTCCGGGCCTCGGCTAGAATCACGACGCGATGACGAGCCAGGTCGCGATCCTGCGCACGCGCCCCGAGACGGTGCTGGAGGACTACGGCCGCCTCATGCGGCTGGTGAAGTACGACCAGACCATCGGCCGCGACCGTGACCTCATCTTGAAATTGAACCTGTCGTGGACGAAGTACTTCCCGGCGTGCTCCAGCCAGCCGTGGCAGCTCGACGGCGTCGTGCGCACGCTCCTGGCCGACGGTTACGACCGCGCGCGGATCGTTCCGGTCGAGAACAAGACGGTTGTCACCGATCCCGTCGTGGGCTGCCGCAACAACCGGTGGACGCCGGTGCTCGAGCGTCACAGCCTGCCGTTCATCCCGCTCCCCGACGTCGAGTGGACGGTGCACCGCTTCACGACGCCGCTCCTGAAGCTCAATGCCATCTTTCCCGAGGGTATCCAGATCCCGAAGATGTTCATCGGCAAGAACGTCTGCCACCTGCCCACGGTGAAGTGCGTCCACCCGGACACCGAGATCCTGTTGGCCGACGGGAGCATGGTCCGGGCCGAGGTGCTGGTGAAGGAGGCTCAAGTCCGAGAGCCGTCCCAGGATCTACCCGACGGCGACCACGTGAGTGAAGGGGAACTCCACGTCGTCTCCCTTGATGGGGCGGCGCTCACTGCAGGGCACGCGACTCACTTCTGGCGCACGCCGCTGACCGATCTGACCGTCGCCGCGGTTCGGACTCGAACAGGACGGAGCGTGACGACGTCGTGGCTCCATCCGTTCCTGACACCCGAGGGATGGAAAGCGGCCCACGAATTACGCGTGGGCCACCGCATCGCGGTCGCGCGCCAGGTGAGAATCATGGGGCAGAGCCAGCCGCTCCCGCGGATGGCCTCGCTGGACCACGACAAAATCGACGTGGACGGTTTGCCGATGCGGCCGGGACGGAAGTACGACGTCGAGGCCCAACGGCGGATCATCGCCGAGTATCTCGAGGGCACTCCCATCACCGCCATCGCGAAGAAGCGTGGCACACCCTGCGAGAGCATCCGCTCGATAATTCGGCGTTACGGAATCAAGATGCGCTGGCGGCGGACATGGGCGCGGTCGCCCGCCAGCACGTCGCCCGAATTCTGGCGCTGGTTCGGCTATTTCATTGCTGAAGGCTACGCGTACGAGGTGAGCGGCTCGTACCGGGTGTCGATCACCAACACCGATCACCAGATACGAGCGGACTACATCGCTCTCAGCCGCCAATTGTTCGCGGTCGAGCCGCGAATCCGCGGAAACGAGATCTATTTCGATGCCGTGAATCTCCGACCGTTCTTCGAGTCACTCGGGTGGACCGTGCCCACGAATTCGGTCAGCAAAATGGTTCCCGACCTGCTGTTCAGGTGTCCGGACGCAGAGCTCGCCGCGTTTCTGCAGGCGTACTTCGACGGTGATGGCGGGGTGGACCGCCGTACCGGCGTGTACGCGACGACAAAGAGTTGGCGGCTTGCCCGTCAGGTTCAGATGCTGCTATCACGGCTTGGCGTCGTCGCGTTCGTTCGCCCGGTCCAGTGTCGAGCGACCAATGGCCGCATGACCGCCAAGCAGGAATACGCGCAGGTCGCAATCTATGCCGATGACGTGGTCACGCTTGCCCAGTGGGTTCGCTTCCGCTGCGTGCACAAGCAGCGGAATCTCGACGCGCTCGTGGCGCGGCGGAACGCTGGAAAACATCCGAGCAATTGGGACACGATTCCGGTCCCCGCCCCACTGTTCCGAATAGTCCGCACCGGTCTCGGCATGACACAGGGATCGACTGGTCGAGCCAGCGCGGCCAGCAATATCGAGAACGGGTACACGGAGCCGACGCGTCAAGTCCTCGAGTATTTCCTTCACGCTTTCCGACGCGCGGATGTCAATCAGCAGTTTCTGGACGAGATCGAATACATGGAATTTCTCGCGAGTCCCGATATCGCCTGGGATCGCGTCGAAGAAGTTCGGCACGCGCCCGCGGAAGTGACGTTTTTCTACGACCTGTCGGTCTCGAATACCCGCTGCTTCGTCGGCAATGGCATCGTCCTTCACAATACCCACGGACACACCGTGACCACCGGTGCGATCAAGAACGCGTTCGGGGGCCTGCTCAAGGAAGTGCGGCACTACGCCCACGAGTTCATCCACGAGGTCATGGTGGATCTGCTGCTCATGCAGCGTGAGCTCCACCCTGGCGTGTTCGCCGTGATGGACGGCACCGTGATGGGGGACGGCGCCGGACCCCGGACGATGATCCCGACGGTCGGCAACCTCATTCTCGCCTCGGCCGACCAGGTCGCCATCGACGCCATCGCCGCCCGGATCATGGGGTTCGATCCGCTGGCGATTCCCTATCTGCGGATGTGCCACGAGCGGGGTCTCGGCGTGGCCGACCCGAAGGCCATCGAGCTGGTCGGCGACGCCGACGCCGGTCGCGTCGACATGGGGTTCTCGAGCCGCCGCAGCCTCGTCATCTGGGGTGATCAGCTCATCCGACGGGGGCCGCTGCGGCCGCTCAAGCGCTTGCTCTTGCACTCGCCGCTGGTGGTGTGGGCGCCGTTCGCGTCGAACGTCTACCACGATTGGCTGTGGTATCCGACGGTGGGGCGGGCGCGCATCCGGGCCTTCGACGCCACGCCGTGGGGCCGGCTCTTCGCGTCGTACTGAGGCTCGTCGCCCCGAGGCTCTTCGCCTGCTCCCGAGGGCGCGCGCGGTAAGATAGCGTTGTTGTGAACCGCGCGCCGTCTTCTCGCGTCCGCGTGCGCTTCGCGCCCAGCCCGACCGGGCACCTGCACGTCGGCGGCGCGCGCACGGCGTTGTTCAACTGGCTCTACGCGCGCCGTCACGGCGGCGTCTTCATCCTCAGGATCGAGGACACCGACCGGTCGCGATCGACCGACGAGAACATCGGCTTCATCATCGACGCGCTCCGGTGGCTCGAGCTCGACTGGGACGAGGGCCCGCCGACGGCCGGCTACCGGCAGACCGAGCGCTTCGACCTCTACCGCGACCACGCGGCTCGGCTCCTCCACGCCGGCCGGGCGTACTACTGCGACTGCCCGCCCGAGATGCTCGAGCAGCAGCGCAAGGCGGCCGAGGCACGCAAGGAGACGTTCCGCTACTCCGGCCGCTGCCGCGACCGCGGCCTGACGGCGGGCGCGCTGAGGCTGCGCATTCCCGACGCGGGGACGACGGTCGTCAACGACCTGATCCACGGCTCCGTTGCCTTCGAGCACGGCCAGCTCGACGACTGGATCCTCGTGCGTACCGACGGCACGCCGACCTACAACTTCTGCGTCGTCGTGGACGACGTGACGATGAAGATCACTCACGTCATCCGGGGCAACGACCACCTCTCGAACACGCCCAAGCAGATCCTCTGCTACGAGGCCCTCGACTATCCGGTACCGGAGTTCGCCCACGTGTCGATGATCCTGGGCACCGATCGGAGCCGGCTCTCCAAGCGCCACGGAGCCACCTCGGTGCAAGCGTTCCGCGACGAGGGCATTCCCGCCGACGCGATGGTGAACTATCTGGCCCGCCTGGGCTGGTCGCACGGCGACCAGGAGATCTTCTCGCGCGCCCGGCTCGTCGAGCTGTTCGACATCAAGGACGTCGCGTCCTCCGGCGCGATCTTCGACCAGACCAAGCTCCTCTGGCTCTCCCAGCAGTACATGAAGACGATGGACAGCCTGCGCCTGGCCGAGCTGACCGAGCCCTTCATCGCGAAAGCCGGGCTCACCGTTCCGCGAGACCGTGGCTGGCTCACCAGGGTCGTCGACACCTTGAAAGAGCGGGCGCAGACGCTCGTGGAGCTGGTCGAGGCCGGACGCTTCTACTTCGAGCGGCCGCGGGAGTACGAGGCCAAGGCAGCGCAGAAGCTCTTCACGGCCGAGGGCGCCCAGCGGCTCGATCGCCTGGCCAAGCGGCTTGGCGAGCTCGACGGATTCACTCACGAAGCGATCGAAGCGCTCTATCGCGAGCAGACGGCTGCCCTCGGCCTCAAGCTCGTCGATCTCGCCCAGCTCACGCGTCTGGCCGTCACCGGCAAGACGGCATCGCCGCCCCTGTTCGAGGTCCTGGCGCTGCTTGGCCGCGACGAGACGCTGGCTCGCCTGACCGCGGCACGCCACGCCATCGGTGGATCGACGTGAGGTTGCTGCTCGCGCGTCACGGCCAGTCGCTGTGGAACGAGATGCGACGCTTGCAGGGCGGCACCGACGTCGCGCTCTCCGACACCGGCCGCGCTCAAGCCCGCGCCCTCGGCCAGGCCCTGCGCCGGTATCGGCCGGTCACGGCGTACGTGAGCCCACTGGCGCGGGCACGGGAGACCGCCGAGATCGCGCTGGCCGGCGCCGGCGTGCCGCTCGTCCACGTCGAGGAGCTCCGTGAGCTCTCGCTCGGCGCGTGGGAGGGCTGCTCGGTCGACGAGATCCGCGCCCAGGTCGGTGATCCGTACGGGGCGTGGGTCCGAGCGCCGCTCGACTGCCCGCCGCCCGGAGCCGAGCCGCTGCCCGCCGTGAGCCGGCGGGTGCTCCAGGCCATCGACCGGATCGGCGCCGCCCATCCGAACGGCGATGACGTGCTCATCGTCGCCCACGGCGGCGTCATCAGCGTTTACGCCTGCCACGTCCTCGGCTGCTCGTTCAACACGCTCTGGCGCCTGCGCATCGACAACGGCTCGTTGACGGTGGTCGAGCCGCCCGCGCTCGTGACCTTGAACGATACGGCCCATCTTTCCTCGGAGGGGGGCGCGGGCGAAGCTCGCGCTCGAAACGCTCCGGGACCGCGAGCGCCATGATGGTGCTGCTCGCGGCCTTCGGCGGGATGGCCCTGCTGCTGTACGGCATCCGGCTGAGCGGCGAAGCCCTGCAGCGAGCGACGGACGCCCGGCTCCGTCATCTGCTGACCGGGCTGTCTCGCAACCGCTTCATGGCCGTCGTGTCGGGCGTGATCGTCACGGGGCTCCTCCAGTCGTCGTCGGCGACGACGATCATGCTGATCGGCTTCGTGTCGGCCGGCCTCATGACCTTCCGCCAGACGCTCGGCGTCATCCTGGGCGCCGACATCGGCACCACGCTGACGGTCCAGCTCATCGCCTTCAAGATCACCGACTATGCGCTGTTGCTCGTGGGCCTCGGGTTCACGACGATGCTCGTCGCGGGCCGGCGCGTCCTCAAGGACGTCGGCCAGGCCGTCCTCGGCCTCGGCCTCATGTTCCTCGGCCTGAAGGTGATCCTCGAGGGGAGCGCCCCGCTCACAAGCAACCCGCTGGCCAGCCAGATCCTGAGCGCGCTCACCGACAACACGCTGCTGGCCGTCATCGTCGCGGCCGCCTTCAGCGCGTTCACGTCGTCGGCGGCGACGATCGGCCTCGCCCTCGTCCTGGCCCAGCACGGGCTGCTCACCCTCCACGGCGCCGTGGCCATCGTGCTCGGCGCCAACGTCGGCACGTGCGCGACTGCGCTCATGGCGGCCATCGGCGCCAGCGCCGAGGCCAAGCGCGTGGCCGTGGCCCACATCGCGTTCAAGGTGCTGGGCGTGGCCCTGGTGTTGCCGTTCATCGGCCCCTTCACCGCGCTCGTGGCGAGCACGGCGACCGACTCCGCCCGCCAGATCGCCAACGCGCACACGCTCTTCAACGTCGGGATGAGCCTGGCGTTCCTGCCGTTTGCGCCGCTGGCCGCGCGCGCGATCGAAGCGCTCGTGGCCGACGACGAGGTCGGTGAGAATCCCTTCAAGACGCGCTATCTCGACGAACGCTCGCTGGACCAGCCGTCGCTCGCACTGGGCCAGGCCACGCGGGAAGCGCTGCGCATGGCCGACGTGGCCCAGGGGATGTTCCGCGACGTCGCCCCGGTCTTCGGCCGTGACAACCAGGAGCTGCTGGAGAACGTCGAGCAGCGTGACGATCAGCTCGACTTCCTCGAGCGTGAGATCAAGCTCTTCCTGGCCCGGCTCAGCCGCGAGACGGTGGGACCCGAGCTGTCGCGGCGCGAGATCGGCCTGATCTCGTTCATCGGCAACCTCGAGAACATCGGCGACATCATCGACAAGAACCTCATGGAGCTGGCTCGGAAGAAGCTCTACCAGGGTCGCCGCTTCTCCGATGCCGGCTGGGCGGAGATCCTCGAGTTCCACGGCATGGTGTCGAAGAATCTCGAGACGGCCATCGCCGCCTTCGCCGCCAACGATCGCACGCTCGCCCAGCACGTCCTCGACCAGCGCCCGTTCACGCGCCAGCGCGAGCGCGAGCTGCGCGAGTCACACCTGGGCCGGCTGCGCGCTGGACTCGCCGAATCGCTGGAGACCTCGGAAATCCACCTCGACATCCTGACGAACCTCAAGCGGATCTCCTCGCACGTCTCCGCGCTCGTCTTCCCGATTCTCGAAGAGGTTTGACGTAGACTTGCGGCGTGGTGAGCAGAGCAACCCACGTCCCCCTCGGACTCCCAGGCCCGGGGCCCGTGCCCTGGACCAGGTGTGACGAGGGACTGCGTCCCGTAGCGTCGGGACTCTGAGCGGCGATGAGAACGATCTCGCGTGCGGTCGCGGCGGGGCATGGGCGGGCGCGAGCCCGGGTGCCCATGCCCTGTTAATGGAGGTGTAGCATGAAAAAGATCGAGGCGATCATCAAGCCGTTCAAGCTCGACGACGTGAAGGAGGCGCTGACCGAGATCGGCGTGATCGGCATGACCGTGACCGAGGTTCGTGGGTTCGGCCGCCAGAAGGGCCACACCGAGCTCTATCGGGGATCGGAGTACACCGTCGATTTCCTGCCCAAGGTCAAGATCGAGGTCGTCGTCGGCGATCACCTGGTGGACAAGGTCACGTCGACCATCGCGGGCGCGGCCAAGACGGGCTCGATCGGCGACGGCAAGGTCTTCGTGCTGCCCATCGACGAGGCGATCCGGATCCGCACCGGCGAGACGGGAGAGTCGGCCGTCTGACCCGCGGCATCGATCTCGCGGCGCTGCTCACCACGTCCGGCGCCGCCGCGAAGCGGCATCACTCGAGCCTGCGCCGGCACGGCTTCGCCGCGCCGGCGGCGGCGCTCACCAACCTCCACGCCCTCACGCCGACCCCGCGCGATTGCGAGCTGCTCGCGCCCGTATTTCCGCGCCTGCTCGCCGAGCTGACGGCGGCGCCCGACCCGGACATGGCGCTCAACAACCTCGAGCGCTACGCCGCAGTGGTCGATCGCCCCGTGTTCTTCGGGACCCTCTCCGCTCATCCGGGCGCCGTCGGGCTGCTCGCCCGGCTCTTCGGCTCGAGCCAGTTCCTCGCCGACGCGCTCCGCCGCCGGCCCAACCTGCTCGCCTGGCTCCTCGAGCCGCCCACGATGCGGCAGTGGCTGGCCGACGACCTGGAGGCTGATCTCGCCCTGACGCTCGCCCCGTTCGCCGCCCGCGAGGCGCGCATGAACGCGCTGCGACGATTCAAATACCGGCAGCTCCTGCGCATCGCCAGCCGCGACCTCCTCGGCGACGCCGACCTCACGGTGACGACGGAGGAGCTGTCGCGGCTGGCGGATGCCTGTCTCGCCGAGGCGTGGCGGCTGGCTGACGCCACGCTCCGTGCCCAGTACGGCGCGCCGCTCGACGCCGACGGCGCGGAGACGGGGCTCGCCGTGATCGGCATGGGCAAGCTCGGCGGCGACGAGCTGAACTACTCGTCCGACATCGACCTGATGTTTGTCTATGGCGCCGACGGCGAGACCGAGGGGGGGAGCGAAGGCCGCATCGCCAACGGTGATTACTTCGCGCGCCTCGGACGCGAGATCGTCGCGTTACTCGAATCGGTCACCGAGGAGGGCTACGCCTTTCGTGTCGACCTGAGGCTGCGGCCGGAAGGCCGCATGGGCCCCGTCGTCCTCTCGCTCGATGGCTATCGCACCTACTACGCCGAGCGCGCTGAGCTGTGGGAGCGGCAGGCCCTGCTCAAGGCGCGCGCCTGCGCGGGTGACGAGGGCGTCGGCGCGCGGTTCATGGAGCTGGTGCGCTCCGTGGTCTACCGGGCGGGCGTCGATGCGAGCATCGTCGGCGCGGTGCGCGGAATGAAGCACGAGATCGACCGCCACCTGAAGGAAAAGGGTGGCGGCAACGTGAAGCTCGGCCGGGGCGGCATCCGTGAAATCGAGTTCCTCGTCCAGGCGCTCCAGCTCCTCTACGGCGGCGACGACGGCTGGCTGCGCGAGCGCACGACGCTGAAGGCGCTCTTCAGGCTGACCGAGCGCGGCTACCTGGCGCCCGGCCTCGGCCACGCGCTGTCCGAAGCCTACGTGCACTTGCGTACGGTCGAGCATCGGCTGCAGATCCTCCACGAGTTCCAGACTCACACGCTGCCCGACGACGCGGACGAGCTGGGTCGGCTGGCTCGCCGCGTGGGTGTCGGCGGTTCGCCGGCTCGCGCCGCCAGCGAGTTCCTGCGCCGCCATCGCGCGGTCACCACCACCGTGCATCGCGCGTTCAGCGAGTTCTTTGCCGAGCGGCCGGCCCCGCGCAATCGGCGCGTCCGCGTACCGAGCCTGCTCGCGCTGCAGGCCACCGGCTTTCGTGATCCCGAGCGCGCCCGCCACAATCTCCGGCTGATCCTCGAGGGCCGGCCACTCGTTCCGTACGAGGCGGCGCTCGGCCGCGCGATGGAGCGGCTGCTGCCGAACCTGCTCGACGCCGTCTGGCAGAGCCCCGATCCCGACGAGGCGCTCAACCAGATGGAGCGCTTCCTGGCGGCCGTGGGCCCGCGCGCGGGACTGATCGAGCTGCTGGCGGGCGACGCCGCGGTGCTCGGCGGGCTCGCGCGGCTCTGCGCCGGCGGCGATCTCCTGACTCAGCTCCTCATCACGCAGCCCGAGCTGGTGACGGCGCTCGCCGATCCGCGCGCGTGGGAGCGCCCGAAGCGCGCCCGCGATTTCCGAGCCGCGCTGGCGCCGGTGTTCGCCCCGGGGTTGGCCGTCGGCGAGCAGCGTGACCGTCTGCGCCAGCTCAAGCAGGCGGAGGAGCTGGCGGTCGTCTGGCGTTACCTGCTGGGCGTGACGGATATCGATGGCTACTCGCGCGAGATGACGGCACTGGCCGAAGCCACCCTGACTGCCGGCATGCTGCTCGCGCTGGGGCCGCTGGTCGAGCGCCACGGTGTGCCGCGCACCGCCGACGGCCGCTTCATCCCCGCGGTCATCGTCGGCCTCGGCAAGCTCGGCGGACGCGAGCTCACCACGGGCTCCGACCTCGACGTCTTCCTCACGTTTTCCAGAGACGGCGAGACCGACGGCGGCGAGCGCATCGAAGCCCACACGTTCTGGAGCGAAGCCATCGAGCGGCTCGCCGGCGCCCTCGGTGACATCACCGCCGCCGGCGTCGCCTTCCCGGTCGATTTGCGTCTTCGCCCCGGCAGCAAGGGCAGTGGCTTCGCGTCGAGCGTCCCCGCCGCGGAGCGGTACTATGCCGAGTACGGGGACCTCTGGGAGCGCCAGACGCTCACGCGCTCCCGGATCTGCTGGGGCGATGCCCGCCTGGCCCGGCGCGTTCGTGCGATGATCCGCCAGCACGCGTTCGGGGCGGCGCTCGGGCCGCGAGGGCCGAAGGAGATCGCGGAGGTGAGGACGCGGATGGAGCTCGAGCTGGGCAAGGAGACGCCGGGCCGATTGCACGTGAAGTTCGGGCGTGGCGGCCTCGTCGACGTGGAGTTCCTCGTCCAGGCGCTCCAGCTCAAGCACGGCGCCGAGCATCCCGAGGTGCGACGGGCCGCGACGATTCCCGGTCTCGCGGGCCTGGCCCGAGCCGGCGCACTCGCGCCGGACACCGAGCGTGAGCTGACCGAGCACTATCGTTTCTTGCGTCGTGTGTCGGCCGCGCTCAGGCTGCTGTCAGCGCGGCCGCCCGACACCATCGAGCTGGCCGGTCCCATGCCCGCGCGAGTGGCGACAGCGCTCGGCCTGGGATCGCGCGACGCCTTTCTGAGCGAGTACCGCCGGCGTACCACGGCGGTGCGCGCGGCGTACACGGAGCACGTCGGGTGAGCCGCTTCTACGTCGTCGACGGCCACTCGCACCTGTTCCGCGCGTATCACGCGGTCGGCTATCTCTCGACGTCCAAGGGTGTGCCGAGCCACGCCGTGCTGATCCTGTCCACGATGCTGTGGAAGCTCATCCGCGAGGAGCAGCCCGAGTACCTCGGGATCGCCTGGGATCCGCCGGGGCCGACCTTCCGGGATCATCTCTTCACCGACTACAAAGCCACCCGCACGGCGATGCCCGACGACCTCGTTCGCCAGCTCCCGTTCGTGCGGCGGTTGTTCGCGGCGTTGCGAACGCCGGTGATCGAGGTGTCGGGGTACGAGGCCGACGACGTCCTGGCCACGCTGGTCGACAAGGCGCTCGCGCTGGACGTCGACGAGGTCGTCATCGTCACTGGCGACAAGGACCTGCTGCAGCTCGTCGGGCCCCGCGTCCGCGTGGTCAGCGTGCTCGGGCGGACCGGCGAGAAGATCGTCTACGACGAGGCCAAGGTGCGCGAGCGCTGGGGCGTCGATCCCGCCCAGATCGTGGATGTGCTGGCGCTCATGGGCGACTCGATCGACAACATCCCGGGGGTCCACGGGGTCGGCGAGAAGACCGCGGTCAAGCTGATCTCACAGTACGGCAGCGTGCCCAGGCTCTACGACAACCTCACGCTCGTGACCGGCAAGCTGCGCGAGACGCTGGCCGCCGGCCGCAAGAGCGCGTTGCTCTCGCGCGAGCTGGCCACGCTGAATCACGACGTCCCCGTCGCCTTCGACCTCGAGGCGTTCCGTCGCGTCGAGCCCGACTGGACGAAGCTCCGGGCGCTCTGGATGGAGATGGAGTTCACGCGGTTGCTGAAGGAGCTGCCGGCGCCACCGGTGGCGGTGGTGTCCTCGAAGGAGCCGGTGGCCCGGCTGGAGGACGCCAAGGCCGTGCGCGAGTATCTCGCCCGCGCCGGCGACGCGCCGATCGGACTCGACTGGGCGGGTGACCGCCGTCCACCCGAGCCTCGGCCGGCGGCCGCCGTGATGTTCACCGCGGCGGCCGGCGCGGCGGCGCTGCCGGCGGCCGACGACGGCGCGGTGACCGGAGAGCTTGCGAACCACGTCCTCGTCGTCCACGACGGCAAGGCCCTCATCGAGTGGTGGCTCGGCGGTAACGATCGGCTCCCCGTGATCGAGGACACCGCCGTCGGCGCCTATCTCCTCAATCCCGCGCGCGCGACCTACAAGCTCGACGAGCTGTGCATGGAAGCGTTCGCCGAGTGCCCGCCGCCGCTGCCCGAGCCCGCCACCGACAACCTCGACGCGGTGCTGGCCGACCGCGCGCGCTGGGTCGTGAGGTTCTGGAAGCACATCGCGGCCGAGCTGGACGAGCGCGGGCTGCGCGCGATCTACGACGAGATCGAGCGTCCGCTGATCCCGGTGCTGGCGCTGATGGAGCGCCACGGCATCCGCGTCGATCCCGGGCGTCTCGAGGTCTTCGCCAAGGAGCTCGAGCGCCAGGTCGACAACCTCACGCGCGAGATCTACGCGCTGGCCGGCGAGGAGTTCAACATCGGCTCGCCCAAGCAGCTGGCGCACATCCTCTTCGAGAAGCTCAAGCTGCCGTCGGCACGGCGGACGAAGACCGGCTACTCCACCGACGAGCGCGTGCTGACCGAGCTGGCCGTTGGCCACGAGCTGCCCGGGAAGATCCTCGAGCACCGCAGCCTGAGCAAGCTCAAGGGCACCTACGCCGACGCGCTGCCTCTGCTCGTGAATCCGGCGACGGCGCGCATCCACACGACGTTCAACCAGCTCGTGGCGGCGACGGGCCGGCTCAGCTCCCAGGATCCGAATCTGATGAACATTCCGATCCGCAGCGAGCTGGGAAAGCGGATCCGGGCGGCGTTCATCCCGGAAGAGGGCTGGCGCTTCGTGGCCGCCGACTACTCGCAGATCGAGCTGAGGATCCTGGCCCACCTCTCGGAGGAGCCGGCGATCATCGAGTCATTCCGGCGCGGTGAGGACATCCACACGCGCACCGCCGTCGAGGTCTTCAAGATCAAACCGGAGGAGGTCACGTCGCTGCAGCGCACCATCGCCAAGAGCGCGAACTACGCGATCCTCTACGGCGTCAGCGCCTTTGGCCTCTCCCAGGCGACGCGGATCGACCAGAAGGAGGCGCAGCGTTACATCAGCGCGTACTTCGCGACGCACCCTCGGGTGCGCGCCTTCATCGATCGCACGCTGGCCGAGGGCAGGGAGCGCGGGTACGTGACGACCGTGCTGGGCCGGCGGCGCTATCTGCCCGATCTGCTCAGCCAGAACCCGGTCGCCCGCGGCGCGGCCGAGCGCATGGCCATGAACGCGCCGGTGCAGGGGACGGCCAGCGACATGATCAAGATCGCGATGGTGCGGGTGGCTGCCGCGCTCCGCGAGCGCGGGCTGCGCGCTCGCATGCTGCTGCAGGTTCACGACGAGCTGTTGTTCGAAGCTCCCCCGGAGGAAGTCGACGCCATCTGCGAGATGGCCCGCGAGATCATGGAGGCGGCGCTCCCGCTGTGCGTGCCGATCGTCGTCGACGTCAAGGTCGGGAAGGACTGGTCGGAAGTCTAGCCGACTCCGTCGTCTCGACCCGCACCTCCAGCTTCGGCTTCGCCGCTCTCTTCACCGCGTAATAGGCGCCGAGGAGCCCGCCGCCCAGCGCGAATAGCGTCGAGCCGGTGTCGGCCCAGAGGAGCGACGGGATGTAGGCAGTGAAGACCTTCCAGTCGACCGTCAGACCTCGCGCCTGGGCGTGCTTGTGGACCTGCCACGCCAGGAACAGAGCCTGGCCGAGCAGAACCGAGATCACGGTGAAGACCCCGGTCACACCCTGCACGGCGATGCCGCCGCGGCCGACCACGCGGGTCGTGCAGTACCCGATGAGCGCCCCGCTTCCGATCGCGACCGCCCAGAACATGCGGTTCGTCGCCACGGCGATGCCCGCCCACGCGAGCGCCGCCACCGCTGCCGTGACCGCCGCGGTCATCACGGCCAGCGGCAGGTTGAGCGGAAGGTCGTCGTACTGCTGGCTCGCGCGGCGGACGTCGTGCCGGAGGCGCTCGATACAGCTCGGACAGACGCGATCGACGACGTCGTTCAACAACATGGGCTCGCTGGCGCTGGTGTTGCCACACAGGCGGCAGGACGCCGGTGGCGGTGGGCACGCCCGCTTGACGCTCGCCAGCAGCGCCTCGACGTCGCTCCCCACGCGCTGGGCATCGACGCTGCGGAACAGTCGGCGCCGGCGCCGGTGAATCGCCAGCCCATCTCCGATCTGGATGTCTCTCGACTTGATGATGCCCTTCGAGACCGCCGGGGACTCGGCCACGGCACTGCGCACGGCCGCGTCGCGGCTGGCATCGACGTAGCGCACGATCTCCACGGCGCACGCGCCGCCGTCGGCGGTTCCCGAGGCGACCTGCACGAGGTAGCCGTCCTTCACGCCGTACGCGATGTCCGGACGCTGGGCTGTTCGCAGCCCCAGCCTTCGGCCTGCCTCTCCGACGACGGCCTTGATGTGCGCCATGACGCCTCTCACGACCCTAGCACGCACCGACCTCGTACAATGCGCAATGATGGAGGCCCGTCCCTTCCTGCTCGTCGGGCTGACCGGTGGGATCGCCACCGGCAAGAGCACGGTCGCGACGATGTTCCGCGGCCTGGGGGCGGTCATCGTCGACGCCGACGTGCTGGCCCGTGAAATCGTGGAGCCGGGCCAGCCGGCGCTCGCCGAGATCGTGGAGGAGTTCGGCCCCGCGATGCTGCAGGCCGACGGCCGCCTCGACCGCAAGGCGCTCGGCGCCATCGTCTTCGCCAGCGCCGATCGCCGGCGCCGGCTCGAGGCCCTGACGCATCCCCGGATCCGGCAGCGGTTCGACGGAACGCTGGTCGACCTGACCAGGGCGGGCTTTCGTGGTGTCGTCATGTTCGATGCCGCGGTGATGATCGAGAGCGGCAACTACAAGAACATGGATCGGCTGGTGGTCGTCGTCACCGACGAGACGACGCAGATCGGGCGGCTCATCGGCCGCGACGGTTGCACGCGCGAGGAGGGGCTGGCCAGGATCCGCAGCCAGATGCCGCTCGCCGAGAAGGCGCGTCTGGCCGACCACGTGATCGACAACTCCGGTGACCGCGCGGCCACCGAAGACCAGGTGCGGCACGTGCACGCCGCGCTCACGTCCGAGCTCGCCCAGCGCCAGGCGCGCTGAGGCTCAGGCGGCGGCCTTCGGCTTCGCGCCCTGCGTCGCGTCTGGCGTCTGCCTGACCGTCAGGACCGCGCACGGGGCGTTGCGGACGACACGCTCGGCGACCGAGCCGAGGAGCACGCGCTCGAGCCCGGTCCGTCCGTGAGTTCCCACCACGATCAGATCGGCGCGCTCGGTGCGAGCGGCCTCGACGATCGTGTTCGCCGGCACGCCGAGGAGGACGGCCGTCGTCGCGCTCACGCCCGATGCGCGCGCGCCCCTGGCGAGATCTTCGAGCTGGCGCTCGGCCCAGGTCCGGACTTCTTCTTGTAACCGCGGAAGGTCTAGCAGCGCTCCTTCTGCGAAGGCGTACGCCGGGAGCGGTTCCTCCACGTGGACGATCTCGAGCTCGGCGCCGAGGCGCCGCGCCAGCTCGATGGCGACCCGCCGCGCTTCGTCCGAGGCCTCAGAGAAATCGGTGCCGACCAGGATCTTTTTGAACATGGCAGACCCTCCCCGATGAGGAGTTTAGCAACGCCGATGCCAGCGCGTCGTGGTGTAGTACCGTGAGAAACGTGAACGACCGGCGCCGCGCTCTCGGCCAGCATTTCCTGCGCGACGCCGCCATCGCTCGCGGCATCGTCGATCTCGTCGCGCCGACGACTCACGACCTCGTGCTCGAGATCGGTCCGGGGCAGGGCGCGCTGACGGGCGAGCTCGCGCGGCGCGCCGGCCGCGTCATCGCGCTCGAGGTCGATCGCCGGCTCGCGGCTGAGCTGCGTGGGCGCTTCGAGTCCGTCGAGGTCATCGACGCCGATGCCCGCACGTGGGACTACGGGACGCTCGTGGCCCCGCCCGGCGGCAGGGTGATCGTCCTGGGTAATTTGCCCTATAGCGTGTCGAAGCCGATCTTGATGTCGCTGGTGAGCGCGCGCCGGGCCATCGGCGAGATGGCACTCATGCTCCAGCGCGAGGTGGCCGAGCGCCTGGCCGCGCCTCCCGGAGGCAAGACGTACGGCAGCCTCAGCGTGCTCACCCAGCTCTATTGCGACGTCCGACTGGCGCTCCGCGTACCGCCGGGCGCCTTCCGGCCACCGCCCCAGGTCGAGTCCGCCGTCGTGCATCTCCGCGTCCTTTCAGCTCCCCGCATCGAAGTCGCTGACGAGCGGCGCTTCCACACCGTCGTCCGGGCGGCCTTCGCCCAGCGGAGAAAGACGCTGGGGAATGCCCTGGCCGGGGGCCTCGGACTGGCGTCCGACACGGTGCGACGGGGCCTCGCGGCGGCGGGTATCGACCCAGGCCGTCGCGCCGAAACCCTCACAATTCATGAGTTCGGTCAGGTGGTGACCCGGCTATCCTGAGAGGAATGAATCGTTGGATGCCGCCGCGTATCGTGCTCGCCCTCGTCGTTGTCCTGATGGTTGCCGTTGCTGGATCGGTCTGGTGGCGCCCGCGGGAGTCAGTTCAGGCGCCAGCCGTGGTGACCGAGACGCCTCTCGCCGCGACCCAGCCAACGCCGCCCGCCGAGCCGCCGAAGGAGCGGAAGGAGACCGTCACGCTCAAGCGCGGCGACACCCTGGTCAAGGCGCTCGGCGCCGCCGGGTTGGAAGCGCGTACAGCGGCCGAGATCGCCGCGGCGCTGCAGAAGGCCGGCGCCGAACTGCGCAGGCTCAAGCCTGGCCACGAGCTCGAGATCGTCTGGAGCCCGGCCGGGGATCCGACGAGCGTGTCGTGGCAGGCTGATCCGTTTTTGGGCTACGCGGCCGTGGCCGGCGAGAGCGGCTGGACGGTGAAGCGCTTCGAGACGACGCCCGAGATTCGCGTTCAGGCGGTGCACGGCACGGTCGAGACGTCGCTCTTCCAGGCGGTGGACGAGATCGGGGAGACGCCACAGCTCGTGCTCGCGTTCGTCAACATCTTCGAGTCCGACTTCGACTTCACGGCCGACACGCGCCGCGGTGATCGCTTCCGTCTCCTCGTCGAGAAGCGCTACGCCGGCGCCACCTTCGTCTCCTATGGCCGCATCCTGGCCGTGCAGTACACGAGCAGCGGACGCACGCTGACCGGCGTGGGCTTCGTCGCGACCAAGACCGACAAGATGGCCTACTACGATCTGGCCGGGCGCTCGCTGCGCAAGAGCTTCCTGAAGTCGCCGCTCGAGTTCAGTCGCGTGACCTCGGGCTTCACCTACGCGCGGCCGCATCCGATCCTGGGCGGCGTGCGGCCGCACCTGGCCATCGATTACGCTGCGCCCGTCGGCACGCCCGTGCGCGCCGTGGCCGACGGCACGATCGTGCGCGCGGGTTGGAACGAAGGCAACGGGATCCAGGTCCACCTGCGCCATCGCTCGGGCTACGAGACGATTTACAACCATCTCTCGTCGGTCGCCCGCGGCCTGCGGGCGGGCGTGCGCGTGAGCCAACGCCAGGTGATCGGCTACGTCGGCGCCACCGGCCTCGCCACCGGGCCGCATCTCGACTACCGGATCGCCAAGGGCGGCACGTTCGTGAACCCGCTCAGCGAGAAGTTCATCCCCGGCGAGCCCATCAGCGCTGCCGAGAAGTCCGCCTTCCTGCGCGAGTCCCGCGCGCTGGTCGAGCGCCTGGAGACCGAAGCCCCGTTCTAGCGTCGTCGCCCGCGGCACGACCGTCCGCCTGAACCGCTCCACAGGTCGCTCGCGAATCCTATAATCTGCGCATCGTGCGAGGCGACCATTGCCCCATTTCTTTTATGGCAGCGACGCCTGGCTGTTCGTCATCGGTCTGCTGCTCCTCACGGCGCTGGCCACGGAGATCGGGTATATGGCGGGCCGGCGAGATCAGTGGGTTCACCCCGAGGGGGCCAAGGGCCAGGTCACCGCGATCACGGCCGGTGCGCTCGCCGTGTTCGCGCTGCTGATGGCCTTCACGTTCGCCATGGCGGTGTCTCGCTTCGACGTCCGCAAGCGGCTCGTCCTGAACGAGGCGAACGCCATCGGGTCGACGTACCTGAGAGCGCGATTGCTCCCCGCGCCCCACAAGACGGAGATCGCTGAGCTGCTCCGACGATACGCCGACGTCAGGCTCGATTTCTACCGCGCCGCCGATGATCGGACGCTGGCGAAAGCGATCGCGGACACCGAGAGCCTCCAGGTGCAGCTCTGGTCGCGCGCCGATCTTCTGGCCGAGAAATACCCCAGCTCGAATCCCGTGGCGCTCTTCGTCCAGGCGTTGAACGACACCATCGACTTGCACGCCAGGCGCCTCGTGGTCCAGGACGATCATGTTCCGCCCACCGTTCTTGCCGTGCTCTTTCTCGCCACGATCGCGGCGATGGCGCTGGTCGGATACGGCTGCGGGCTCTTCGGGCGCCGCAACTTCGTCGTGACGACGCTCCTCACGGTCATCGTGGCCGCCGTCACGTTCGTCATCCTCGATCTCGATCGCCCCCGTCGCGGCTTCCTGCGCGTGAGCCAGGAAAGCATGCAGAATCTTCAGAAAGAGCTGCGTCGCAGCGCGGAGAGCGGCCGGTAAGGTACCCATTCCCGACGCTGCCCGATTACCTGGCCCCCGGACTGCGTCTCGTCTTCGTCGGGATCAATCCCGGCACGCGCTCGGTGGTGCGCGGCCATTACTTCTCGAGCCCGAACAATCGCTTCTGGCCGGCGTTCTCGGCGTCGCGGCTGGCCGCGCCGATCCGGGACGCGCTCGGTGTCGCATCGCTCGGCTCCGAGCTCGACCGGCGGCTGCTCGACTTCGGGATCGGGTTCACCGACGTCGTCAAGCGGCCGAGCCCCAACGCGAGCACGCTGACCGACCGCGACGTCGCGCGTTGGGCGCCGCTCTGTCTTCGGCGATTGCGGCGCTATCGACCGGCCGTCGCCTGCTTCCACGGCCGCACCGCCTGGGAGCACTTCCAGCGTGGCGTGTTGCGTGACGGGCCTTCGGCCTTCGCGCTCGGCGCCCAATCTCACGAGTCTGGCCGTCTCGGCCCGACCCGCTGCTTCGTGATTCCGAATCCCAGTGGCGCCAACGCGCACTATTCGGTGCGCGATCTGACCGGCTGGTACGATCGTCTCGACGATTTCCTCAGCGAAATCGGCGCATTGGAGCGCGTCGTCGGCGCTTCTAAATTTCGGGCCGAATAGCCGCCGGTGCTACGATGAGCCCGCTGCGAAAGGAGTCTTCGTGGAGCCATCCACATCCGAGCCCGCCGTCAGGCTCATCCCCCTGGGAGGCCTCGGCGAGATCGGCTTGAACATGATGCTCGTCGAGTTCGGTGACGACGTCGTCGCCGTCGACTGTGGCCTCATGTTCCCCGACCCGGACGAGATGCCGGGCATCGACTAC
>WNFO01000711.1_pt1 | contig 29810 bp, 24 predicted proteins | sample 5400251 | NCBI WGS metagenome assembly WNFO01 (sample SAMN13153354, study PRJNA577476) | soil metagenome | isolation source: 100 cm saprolite under Madrone tree | place: USA:California | collected 2016-06-14
GTTTGCTTACGATCGATTGTCTATTGCCTCTAGATTACACCTGCCGCTATTGCGCTGTCGGCCTCCCCATAAAATCGAAGGAAACAGGCAGCCGTACAGCAATTATCATACCAAGAGCTTGGACTCCAAAAAAAGCCCCTACATAGAATGACGCCTAAAAATCATCACTCTCGGCTTCGGAAGTCATTTTGAAATTGCCTGAAGCGAGTAATCCTTGAATATAGTGGGCAGATTTGCCTGCCAGCACCCTAGGTCAATCACTTCCTCAAAAATAATGAATCGAGAAGTTTTGTTTTGACTATGGAGACGACCTTGTTGGTGTGGGCGTGGGCGTAGTGAACTGCGGGAACGGAGTTGATACTAAAGGCGTAAGAGCGGTCGTGCTCCTACTCAAACCAGGACTGGGCCAAACGTCGAAATTCGCTGTTAGTGTCAAGTAAACCGCATTAGCTCGAACGATTCCTGTTTGGAGGATGCCGGAGCTGACTTGAGCCACTGAGTTACTACTATCCGTCCATCGATAGGCATAAAATAAGTTAGAGGCGAGCCAGGGAGTGAACTGGTATCGCGCTCCGGTTGAGGCCTGAAAGGTTTGGAAATTCCCATCGCTCGTATCGTAGAAAGAAAAATTCACCCCGGATATCGTCGATAATTTTTCCGTCAATTGGTAATTAAATTGACCGTTCAGTGTGGTTGTATTCGAAATTCCAGCAACACCATAGCTGGAGGTCAGACCGTGTTGAAGCCCTGCACTGAGGGTTGCCGTTTCCCAAATTTTCGTGATGATTATATTGGTGTTGTTGGCTACTGGCGGCCCGTTGTTACCCGTGTTCACAGATATACCGGTACTTGCTGCCAGAGTCAGCGTGGGCGACAACTGGATCTGGAACCTGCTAAAATAATCATCGCCTAAGTCAAAATTAAACACGACATTCTTGTTATTTCGGTTGTTGACATTGCTGTTATTTCGGTTGTTGTAGATATTAATATAAAAGCCCGCGTGAAGGTTATGCTCTTGCCGCCAATTGTAGACACCCCGAAAGTTGATGGTTTGGTATAGGTCCGACCCACTCTGGTTAATATAATCAACGAAATTGTTTTGGTAACCACCCATGAAGCTGACATCCGGTCTATAAAGATATCTCCCCTGAAGGACGAAATTATTCCAAAGCTGAGAACCCCCTGAAGTGAAATTGGAAAGGTTTTGATTACCTTGTCCCGGGAGAATCCCTCCAGTCGGCGGCGGTGAAGTCGGGGGGCTGGGCAACCGAAAAGCACCCTGAGTCAACGACTCAAATCCCTGACTAAGTCCAAGTCGGTATGGTCCCTGACGTCCAAGAACGTCCGATACGTAAAAATTTAACAGTGGGGAATACTGGTAAGAATACCCACCGTTTAGTCCCCAGTTATCACCAAAATTGTTTAAGTCACTGTGACGCGCAAAGATCAGTCCACTCGACCAGATATTGAAGTTTAAGGTCGGTTCAGTTTGACCTTCAGACGCATATAAAATTGACAGCGTTGGGGTTATGGTAGTGACGAAATCGGCTTCTTTGTTCTTGGTATAAAATATGTTGTCCGTGTAAAGCTCTCCGAGTGTGGGAGACAATTTGATTGCAAACGCAGCCTCGGCATGATTAGCCGAAGCCAAATAAACACAACCACTGACTAGCAATAGCCAACTACTCCAGATCCTTGAACGATTCCTTGTGCAGGCCATGCCGCCTCATTTTTCTGTATAATGTCTTGTTGTCTACTTTAGCCTCTTTTGCCGTCGAGGAAATGCTGCCCTTGTACTTTATCAGGAGACTTCGCAGGTAGTCTTTTTCGCTATTGGACAGCCACTGCTTCAGGGAGATTTCTCGAGATCCATTACCAGCATACCACAGATCGAGAATACGCTGCGGCGGAGCCGGCAAATCTACGTTTTCAATGACATCGCCGTGGGATTTGACTATTGCTCGCTCAAGAATATTTTCGAGCTCCCGTATGTTTCCCGGCCAATGGTAGGCCAACATTTGATCTAGAACTTTCGGGGCCACCTGTCGAATTTTCCTTTCTATTGCCACCGGATGACGACTCAAAATGTGATCGATGAGCAATGGCAAATCTTCCAGTCGCTCGCGCAGTGGCGGGAGCTGAATGGGGATCACGTTGATGCGGTAATAAAAGTCTTCACGCAGAGTTCCACGCGCCAAACACAGCGATAGGTCCACATTCGTTGCAGCGATGACACGCATGTCGATTTTAACTTTGCGATTACCTCCCAGACGCTCAACTTCGCGCTCTTGGAGGACCCGTAGCAGTTTGACTTGCATCGGCGCGGCCATCGCTTCGATCTCGTCCAAGAAGAGCGTCCCTCCGTCTGCAAGCTCGATCTTTCCTCCCCGGCTTTGCACCGCACCTGTAAAAGCACCCTTCTCGTACCCAAAAAGCTCGCTTTCCAGGAGCGTATCGGGGAAAGCACCACAGTTGATGGCAACGAATTGTTTATTTTTCCGCCGACTTAAATTATGTATCGCGCGTGCTACTAACTCTTTTCCAGTTCCCGTTTCTCCTGTAATCATCACCCCCGAATCCGTCTCCGCTAAGGATCGGATCAGGTCAAAGACTTTAAGCATCTTAGGGCTTTTACTTAGTATATCTTCAAGATTGTGTTCCTCTTGAACTCTCTGCCTTAGCTCTTTAACTTCTTCTAGGAGCCGCCTTCGTTCGATGAGCTTTTCGCTTACAAGCCGAATGGCTTCCGGTTGAAACGGCTTAGTAATGTAGTCACTCGCTCCCAACTTCATTGCCTCAACTGCTTGCTTGATGTTGCCAAACGCAGTAATTAAAATGATGTCGGTATCCGGATATTTCTCTCGGACATGGCGTGCCAGCTGAAACCCATCAATCCCCGGCATCTTGACATCCGAGACCACGATCGCAAATTTTTCCTGTGACAGCTTTTCGATTCCCTCCTCTCCGCAGGCGGCTGTCGTTACTCTAAAACCTTCCTGGGCGTAGAACTGCCCCAACTGGTCTCTAAGGCGATCATGATCTTCGACAATTAATACGCTATACATGCTGGACGCTGGCAGATAGAGGTTTTTGGTTCTGGCTATATAAATTAAGAGGTGCCTAAGAGAGAGGTTGCCCCTCGACTTCTATCGGGAGTACTATTTCCACCTCGGTTCCTTTTCCGTGTGCGCTTGCAATCCGTAAGATACCCCCATGGATTTCGATAAATCGAGATGCCATGCTCAGCCCTAGGCCGTCATGATTCTTTTTGCAAGTAAAAAACGGGACAAGTACATTTCTCAAAGCATTCTCATCAATACCGCAGCCGGAATCTATTACCGATATGCTGACCACAGGAGCGCTATCCCCAGAACACTTCGCTCTTGCTTGAAGTGTCACTTGCCCCCCTGCTTCCGTAGCTTCTAAAGCGTTTTGAAGAACATGCCCGATCGCTAGCTCCAACAGATACGGATCGGCTTGAATGGTCGCTCCGCTTACCGAAACGTGGATTTGGCTGTTGAAACTAACTCCTTTTTCTTCAAATGAAGATCTACGCGTCATGGCGGCGGCCTGGAGAATGTCCGCTAATTCAACCCGAGACAAACCCGTGGGGACCTGATTGTAGTCGGAAAAACTGCGTGCGAGATCGATAGCCTTTTCTACTGTCTCTTGCAACATCAAAGTTTCTCTAGAGTCCGGCACCGCTTTCCTTAGAGAACTGACCACAAGGTTTAGTAACTGAAAGTGGTTCCCCATCTTATGAACAAAGCGTGAAATAACAGCCTGTTCCGAGCTGTTGAGCACGCCATTGTAATCCATCGGGACCATGCAGCCTCGAATTGTAGTTGTATTGTTTAAATTAGCTTTCCAGAGATTATGCGCAACCCAGAATGGAAGACCGCGTCCATTTAATATTCGATGTACTAACGAAATCATTCCACTTTGATGCTCGAGCTCCTCCAGTCTGTTGGATAACCGTATAAGATCTTCGCCAGGAATCCTTTCGTTCGACAATAATCGGTTGCCAACTAGTTCACTGGCGTCTATGCCAAGTAATTCAGAAGTATTTTCTGATACGTAGGTTAATTCAAAAGAGGCATTGCATTCATACAGAACGCACGGCAAAGATTCCGAAAAATAACTCGGCAACGGTTCGCGCGGCAAAGATACCGATCGACTACGCTGTGCTAGGCCGCCTGGTGCGGCGAATGGTTGATCCACGGTCCCCGAACGCGATGCCTGATGTGGATGTGATGTTAACTTTTTTAGCGGCCCAGCCACAGCAATAAATTTCCAGTCTCTAGAAGCATCCGCAAGCTAAAACAAGCTCCGAAATGTGACACAACATAAATGATGAGTCAAGGAAAAATGTCATGAAAGTTTACAGTTCAAGTTGGCAAAGCAATTATTATGCCTTATGGTCTTCCCTTGACGCTTAACAGTCTTCCAATGGAGCTCCCACGAATTCCTATTAGTGCTTCAAAACGCTCTTAGAGGCGAGATTCCACTCGTTTTGCTCGATAAAACAATATGCCCAAAAATGTAATTGGAAAGACGCTGCGTTCCTCAATGATGGCCTAATGACGGCCTAAGGCAGGGAACATTATTCCCTGGGTGATGGTTAGGAAGTTAAGATACAAGAAGACGAATTGTCACAATTTCGCAGGTTGTTTCGTAGTTACCCAAGGCCTCCGACTTAATGACGCGCTGCCAAACTTTCATGGAGGACGAGAATCTTTTGGTTAGCGGACGAGCCGCTAGTACTAGTAGACGGAACGGTTGTCTCGACGCAAAAAGAGAACTAGCTCGTGGCTTCGCCGGCGAATTTCTCATCGCTGGAAGCTTATTTCCCAGTCGCTTAGAGTTGCTCAGTAAAAGACTTAAAAATTCTTCGAACACCTCAAATCATTAGTAGAGAAGTTTCAATGAGTCATTTTTTGCCTTTTAGTCAGAACTCAAACGATGATTCGGGAGGCAGCGCCCGACAAGACAGTGGCATTGTAATTGCTCTACGCCTAGGGAACTCATTTAATTTTTTAGGACCGTCTCTCTCTATTTTGTTTTGAAAATAAACTAAACGCAGAAGTTATCAGCTGGGAGAAATCGCCGAATCCAAAATTGTTATCGAACTAATTACACTTAAGGAAAACAAGGGAAGGAACTGACATCTGTGAAAGCGAAAATCCTGTTGGTGGACGACGAGGAGAACATCCTTAAGGAAATGCGCTCGGTCCTGGAGGCGGAATATGACGTTTTTACCGCGTCGAACGCAATAACCAAATTCGAGCGAGAGAGGGTCGCGGTAGTTACCCTGGATCTTTCCTTGAACCCAGGAAATCACGGCGATCTAAGTGGTCTCCGCTTATTGGAACGGATGCTAACTAAAGAACCATCTACCAGAGTGATTGTCGTCACAGGCAACAACGATCAGACGACGGCATTGCAGGCGGTGCGTTTGGGAGCTTTCGACTACTATTCAAAGCCGGTCCGATTGGAAGACCTAATGGTCATGATCCAACGGGGCTGCCATATATATCGGATCTATCAGCGTCTACAGCAAAGTTACCAGGGATCCGGAAATGAGTTTCATGGGATTATCGGAAACTCGAAGACCATGCAAGACATCTTCCGTTTTATCGAGCGCGTTGCCCTTTCCGATATATCTGTGCTGATATGCGGTGAGAGCGGCACCGGCAAAGAACTCGTGGCTCACGCCATTCATCGACAGGGCCAGCGGAAGAATAACCCCTTTGTTGTTGTCAATTGCGGAGCTATTCCGGAGAACCTTTTGGAAACAGAGCTCTTTGGACACGAGAAAGGTGCCTTCACCGGCGCTTACATTCAGAAAAAAGGTAAATTTGAGCTGGCGCACACAGGCACCTTGTTTCTGGACGAAATCGGCGAATTGGTTCCCACCTTACAGGTTAAACTCCTGCGCTTTCTTCAAGACCGGAAGATAGAAAGAGTCGGCGGCAACCAGTCCATCGAACTCGATGTCAGAATCGTCGCCGCCACCAACCGGGATCTCAGACAAGACATTGAGAATCGGCTCTTCCGCGAAGATCTGTATTATCGGCTTAAGGTCGTGCCGTTGGAAATGCCGGCGCTTCGTGAAAGGAAGGACGATATCGTTCCGTTAGCGCTGCACTTTTTAACAAAATATTGTCGAGAAAACCGCAAGCCACTTACCCGCTTGTCGTCGGAAGCGGAAGCGGCCCTCTTGGCCCATCCCTGGCCTGGCAATGTTCGAGAACTCGAAAATGTGATAAATCGCGCGGTCGTCCTCAGTTCCTATCCGGTCTTAAAGCCGTTAGATCTAGGGCTCAGGTTGGAGCGCGGCTCGACAGATGTTAATTTAAAGTTTGCTAAAATAGCAATGGAGATAGATTATATAAAGAGAGCCCTTTCGCGAAACAATGGCGTGGTGAGTCGTGCAGCGAAGGACCTCGGCATTAGCAGGGTGAATCTTTACGATCTCATCGACAAATACAATATCCAGATTCAAGAATTCAAAGTAACGCGGATGCGGCCCAAGCAACAAAATATTACTCGGGAGGTCTCCTAGTTTGGAAACTTTAAAAGCTAAGTTACAACACCGCAACGCAACCGCCGCCGTTATCGGACTTGGCTATGTCGGCCTGCCTTTAGCTCTAGAGATCGCCTCGGCTGGCTTCAAGGTCGTGGGCATCGATCTCGACCGAAACAAGATCGCCCGGCTAAAAGAAGGCAAATCTTACATCGGAGATGTCTCCGACAAAACTATTGCCAGCGCGATGCAAACAGGTCGATTTACGGCGACGGCTGAATTCAGCGCGCTGGGCGATGTCGATGCCGTCAGTATTTGCGTCCCCACACCCCTGAGCAAGAGCCGAGATCCGGACATTTCTTTTATATTGTCGGCGACCGAAAAAATTCGCAAATATTTGCACGCCGGCCAGCTCATTGTCCTAGAAAGCACCACGTATCCTGGCACCACAGATGAACTCATTCTTCCGGAACTTGAAAGCTCCGGCCTACAAGTCGGAAAGGACTTCTTTCTCGCCTTTTCTCCAGAGAGAATCGATCCAGGTAACACGGTATTCAATACCCACAACACGCCGAAAATCGTCGGCGGCATAACGGATGCGTGCACGGAAATCGCGCGCATTTTCTATTCTCAATTCATTGAGCACGTGATTGCGGTCTCAAACACAAAGTGCGCAGAGATGGTTAAGCTTCTCGAAAACACATTCCGCAGCGTGAATATCGGAATGGTCAACGAATTAGCCTTGATGTGCGACTTGCTCGGCGTCGATGTCTACGAAGTCATCGATGCAGCTGCCACCAAACCTTTTGGCTTCATTCCTTTCTATCCGGGTCCAGGATTAGGTGGCCACTGCATTCCCATCGATCCTCACTACCTCGCCTGGAAACTGAAAGCACTGAACTTTCAGGCTCGTTTTATCGGTTTGGCATCCGAAATCAACGGCATGATGCCCTCCGTGGTGACGAACATGGTTGGTGAGGGTCTCAACCGTTTTTCAAAGAGTATTCGGGGCTCAAAGGTTTTGATTCTTGGGGTTGCCTACAAGAAAAACGTCAGCGATTGCCGGGAATCTCCTGCGCTCGACGTCATGCGCATGCTAAGCGATAAGGGCGCTATTCTATCCTACAACGATCCGTTGGTACTCTCCTTGAGAATGAATGGTAGTGCTTTGAACTCAGTCGACCTAACGCCAGCCGTTATCGAAAGCCAGGATTGCACGATTATTCTTACGGATCACGGCGTTTACGACTTTCGAAAAATCGTTGGATTATCCAAGTTAGTCGTCGACACAAGAAACGTTACAAAGGATCTGCAACAATTCAAAGACAAGATAATTAAGCTCGGAGCGGGAAATAAGTTGGCGTCATCGGCACCTAACCCTGAAGAGGAGTACGGGAAGATGGCGCGGAATCTAGCAACGCACTGAGGCTCCCGCGACAGGCAGGCGCTATGACAGGGAATAACCCTACCGTGTAGTGCGTTACTTCCCGCAGCACCGTTTGTACTTCTTCCCGCTGCCGCACGGGCAAGGATCGTTTCTTCCTACTTTCTCACCTTGCCGCTTCGTCTGCGAAGCTCGCGCCGATTGGACGTTCTCGCCACCGTGACTCAGCACCATCCGTTGCGGACCTGGCTGCTGCATCTCCATCTGTTGCGCGACGGTTTCTCGGGCTATTTCTACGGTAAAGAGTTTTTGCACGACGTCTTCCTGGATACGGTGAATCATGTCCTCAAACATCTCGAAGCCCTCTTTCTGGTACTCCTGGAGGGGATTCTTCTGCCCGTAGCCGCGCAACCCAATTCCTTCTTTGAGATGGTCCATATTGAGAAGATGGTCCTTCCACAAGCTATCGATCGTCTGGAGCATGATGATTTTCTCCAGCTGCCTTAGCATAGGTGCCCCGAATCGATTCTCTTTGTCTTCGTAAGCCTGGGCTACTTTTTGGTTCGCCATCTCCGCCAGACCGTCTACCGTCAACTCCTCTAATTCCTCCGCTTTAAAATCCACCCGAAGGTTGAATTGGTGGTGCATCCCTCCACTCAAACCAGTCAGATCCCACTCTGCAGGGTGAAGCTCTTTATCCCCGTATCGTGCCAGGATCTCATCAGCAAGCCCCTGAGCCATCTCCAGCACATCTTGCTTCAAGTCCTCCCCTTTCAGCACCTCTCTTCGCTGGTTATAAATCACCTCTCGCTGCTTATTCATAACGTCGTCGTATTCCAAGAGATGCTTACGAATGTCGAAATTGTGGGCTTCCACCTTCTTTTGGGCGTTCTCAATCGCTCGTGTTACGAGACCGTGCTCGATGGGAACGCCTTCTTCCATACCCAATCGGCTCATGATGCCCTGAATGCGATCGGCGCCGAAGATACGCATCAAATCGTCTTCCAAAGACAAATAGAAGCGCGACGATCCCGGATCCCCTTGCCGTCCCGCTCTTCCACGCAACTGATTGTCTATCCGTCGGCTCTCGTGACGTTCGGTGCCCAGAATATGGAGCCCGCCAGCGGCGATTACTTGCTCCCGTTCTTCGGCGCAGACTCGGTTATAACCCGCTAACACTTCATCAAAACGCTGGCGATATTCTTCGGGCGCCTTGTCCAACTGCTCGCGAATCTCTTCGACCACCCTCAGGTATTCCTGGCGCTTGGCTTCGTAATTGCGCTGTGCCTCTTGAATCGCTTCTTCATAAGGGCGCCGGATCTCTTCACATCGCGCCTCCGCCTCCTCGAAGTCCTGGTAAACCCTACGGTACTCGGTTACGAGTGGCTCCTGCTCCCCCTGCGTCAGGGCCAAGAGAGCCTGGTCGAACTCGAAGTCATTAATCCGCTGCTCGTAGTTGCGTCGCTTTTCATCAAGCGCTTCAAGCAGATCTTGCCGCTCGCCGTTTTTTTGTTGCCAGCGAGTGATGCATTCACTGAAATCTTGCCGTGCCTCTTCAAAAGCCTCATTAGGATCCGCACTGTCCCCGTTTTGGGTTTGCAGCAGAGAAGCCTCGAGATCTTGCTTTGCCTGCAAGTAGCTTTCGGGAATGGGTCGCATCCCGTGTAGCGCTTCAATCAGTTCCGTGGCAGACAAATCTTCGTACCGTTCCCGCTTATCACGGAACGGCGAAATCTCCCTGACCTGCCTTTGAATTTCGGTTGAGCGTTTGAGGGCGGCGCTCCGTTGCTGCTCGTAAAGTTCACCGTCTTTCACATAACGCTTCTCAGCCTTTTGGACTTCTTCGTCGTACTTCTCGCGCAGCTCCCTCAACGCATCTTCGTAACGTCCTGCCCCCCCAACCGGCAGCTTGGCCGCCCGGTTAATCCATTCGTTTTCCATATCAGACCGGGCCAAGAAATCCGGGTTTCCACCGAGCAGAATGTCAGTGCCCCGCCCAGCCATATTGGTCGCAATCGTGACCGCTGCAAATCTGCCGGCCTGAGCAATGATAGTCGCCTCCCCCTCGTGATTTACGGCATTGAGGACATTGTGTTTTATGCTTTTTTTCTTGAGCATACGAGAGAGGCGCTCAGATTTCGCGACGGAAGTCGTACCCACTAATATGGGTTGTCCCTGCTTGTGACGCTCTTCAATCTCTTGAACCACCGCATCGAATTTTTCGTTCTCCGTCCGATAGACCACATCTGGATGGTCAATCCGGATCATGTTGCGATGCGTCGGGATGACAACTACGTCGAGCTTATAAATCTTTTTGAACTCAGTCGCTTCCGTATCGGCGGTTCCAGTCATTCCCGCCAGTTTCTTGTACATGCGGAAATAATTTTGGATGGTGATCGTCGCGAGCGTTTGGTTCTCCTCGCGAATGTGCACCCGTTCTTTAGCTTCTACCGCTTGATGAAGGCCGTCGGACCAGCGTCGACCGGGCATCAAGCGGCCGGTAAATTCGTCAACGATGATCACTTCACCGTCTTTCACGACGTAATCAACGTCACGCTTAAAAATAGCATGGGCCTTCAATGCCTGTTGGACATGGTGCAACGTATCGATCTGTCGAGGATCGTAGAGATTGTGCACGCCCAACAGGCGTTCCACTTTCGCAACGCCGGTTTCCGTCAGGGTAACCGAACGGCTCTTTTCATCCACGGTATAGTCGCCTTTAGCCTCAATGGCGGCGCGATCCTCCTGCGAGGGATCCCCCTGGATCACGGCTCCTCGCTGCAGCTTAGGAATGATGCGATCAATGACGTAGTACTTGTCCGTGGACTCTTCCGCCGGACCGGAAATGATCAGCGGGGTTCTAGCCTCGTCGATGAGTATATTGTCCACTTCATCGACAACAACAAAGTTGAGCTCTCGTTGGACGTATTCCTCCAAGGAGAATTTCATGTTGTCTCGCAGGTAATCGAACCCGAATTCGTTGTTCGTGCCGTAGGTAATATCCGCACGATAGGCTTCTTGGCGCGTAATCGCGCGCAGATTCAAGTAGCGGTAGTCCTTGGTTAAAAAGGTTGGATCAAACAGATAGCTGGCTTCATGGACGATGGAGGCCACCGATAGGCCGAGCTTGTGATAAATTGGCCCCATCCACTGGACATCGCGGCGCGCCAAGTAATCATTGACCGTGATCAGGTGGACTCCGCGTCCGGTGAGTGCGTTTAGATACAACGGCAAAGTCGCGACCAGCGTCTTTCCTTCGCCGGTCTTCATCTCGGCGATCTTGCCTTCGTGTAGGACCACTCCACCGATCATTTGAACGTCAAAATGCCTCAGTCCAATGGACCTCCGGGAGGCTTCACGAACTGCCGCAAAGGCTTCGGGTAAAATTTCTTCCAGCACCCGGGCTTCCACTTCACGCAACTCTTTGTCCGATTCCTCAACCCGGCTTTTCAGTTCCTCGCGCTGCTCCGCGTCGGCCGCGAGCGCTTCCCTCTGGACCTCTTCGAGAGCGCTATGCAACGGATCGGTGACCTCATGAATACGCTTCTTGAACTGCTCTGTTTTAGCGCGCAAGTCGGCGTCGCTAAGCTTTTCAAAGTCCGCTTCCAGCTCATTGATTTGACTCACATACGGGCGAATCCGCTTGACCTCGCGGTCGTTCTTCGTGCCCACGATCTTTTTGATTAAGCTCAACATTCTAAAGATGCGACTCCCAAAGTTTCCTTAGTCTAGCGCCGCTCCTAACAGCTACGATACCAATTAAAATACACGATTGTTACCGCCCGTTACAATATTAAAGTGAGTTAATGAAGCCGTTTAGCGTTCAATACGCACCGCCGACTCCACTTTCTCACCGAGGAAGCGTCGGCCAACCTTGATAAAGCGATCCGGAGCGTCTGTGACGAAAAAACTATGAATTCCTTTGCCGTTTCTTCTGGTTAACACAGCCTTCTTAAGCGTCGCCTCTACTTCCCTTGCTGTCTCCTCCGCTGAGTCTACTAGTCGAACGCCAGTTCCTATGAAATTGCGAATTGCTTTCTTAAGTAACGGATAATGCGTACACCCGAGTATCAAGGTGTCGATACCGCTTTGCTTGAGACTACCCAAATAAGCTTTGACGGTCATTTCCATCACGTCGTTGTCGATCCATCCCTCCTCGACCAACGGCACGAAAAGCGGACAGGCGCGACTATACACCTCAACCGCTCCATCGGCTTCTTTCAACGCGCGAGTATAAGCGCCGCTCTGGATGGTTGCCTCGGTGCCGATAACGCCAACTTTCTTATTCCTTGTACTTTTGATCGCCCTCCGCACACCAGGATCGATGACTCCGATTACAGGAATCGAAAAGCTATTTTTCAGTTGGGTCAGGGCGATAGCCGTCGATGTATTGCACGCCACGACAACTGCTTTAACACCTTTTTGAAGCAGAAATTCAGTATTCTCAAATGAATACCGAAGTACAGTTTCAACCGATTTTGTCCCGTAGGGAGCCCTCGCGGTGTCTCCTAGATAAACGGTATTTTCCTTGGGTAAGCTCTCAATAATCTTTTGAAGGACGGTAAGTCCCCCTATACCAGAGTCGAACACCCCGATCGAACTTTCTTTATTTGGCATGCGGGATAACTAAAAGGCAGGCGCCAATTGATTGCCGAGCTCCCTTTCGCAGCTTGGAGCGAAGCCGAAGACTTGCTCCCACACTTCTCTGGACTCCATGCAGAGATAGACCTTGACTGTGGGTGCGGCCCGCCGAATCCAACGGAGCATCTTGCGGTACATGTCGATCCGCAAGGGTTGAAAATAACGCAGCTTCCCATCAGGGCAGAGCACTTGCTCGCCGGTCATAAGCTGCGTCCGTGGAAACCGATCCCGGATAATCCGTTTCAAGCTTACCGTATCGCGCAAAACCCCCATGCTCAACCAGGGAATCCTACGCCAGTCGACACTGCTAAAAATTTGCTCCAGCATCTCTTCATAATCTCTCTCCCAGTTCGGGTATTCGACGATGGGGTCAAAGTGAAACCCCAACCGGTAACCGCCGTCCTGGCAGCGTCGGGCAGCCAGCAACCTTTCATTGAGCGACGCTGTTCCATGTTCATCCAGATCGATGACCCGCTGTGGGTTCATCGACCATGACACCACCACCCGATCCTTGGGGTCTAAACCGAGCAACCCGTCTATGCAGTCACTTTTCGTTTTGAGCTCGAGGAGCACGTTGGGCTGCTCGGCAAAGAAGGGAACGACTTCACGGGCGAAGCCAATGTACGGATCCAAGGCGAGACTGTCCGTGATCTCCCCCGTGCCAATACGAAAAAAAAACCGTCGATGCCTGCTCAAAAGCTCGTCAGCCTCAGTCAACAGATCGTCCACGTTGCTAAACACTTTGAGTTCAGGATTGTCGGCCAGGTATTCCTGCAAGTAACAATAGCTACAGTCCATCGGGCAGTTGCTGGCAAAGTTAATGACGAAATAATTGCAGCAAACCTGACCCTCGCTGCCCGGACACTTCTTGAGAAATTCTCCTTTGTGTCGCGTCAGGAAAAGTTTCTCTTTGGCGGCACCAAATGTGCGCACCGAGAAATCCGCCGTTCCGCTTTCCGTTGAAAGCGCATTAACAATTCTAAAAGGAACTTTCGGCAACGTATTGCGCAAGTTCCTGTAGATCGGACTCGCTTCCGAACCTTTCTCGACGATGACCTCTTGAGGTTGAAAAAGTTGCATCTCTGCCCTTGAAAGACTTACTTGCTTGCTTTTGGTCTACTTTCCTTGGCCGGTCCCGTCAAAAAACCAAAAATCTCCCGCACAATGTCTTTATCCGCCGCGTTGGCGAGCTTGACGGTCAGCCTTCTTAGCTCATCGTGGCTTGAGGCGCTCAAGGCAATCTGCAACCTACCTCCCTCCAAACCTGGCGGCACCGTCAGACGGATCTCAGGATGAAGTTTCAGTTCCTGAATTCGGGCGCGTATCGAATCCTCAGTCTGAGCGAGTCTAGGGAACCGCAGCCGTCTAATCTCTTCCTTTATTCGTTTAAGCTTGTCGGCTCGGCCTAATCGGGAATCGGATTCAACGTCGGTTATCGGCTTGCTTGCCAAGATTTCCCGGATCTTCGATTGATCACGAAGTCTGATTTCCTCAAGCCAGTCCATCAGATCACGCAGATGATTTTCCCCGATCTTCAGACTAATGGCGAGACGAAATAAAGCGTCTCGATCCGGCTGATCCCAGTCCAACCACCGTTCCAGCGTCCGCGGATGGAATCCCTTGCGTTGTGCATATTGGCAAATCTGCGCCTCCAACATCTATCTCTCCTGGAAAAATTCCGATAGCATCCCTTCATATGCAGTCGCCTCAGGCTCTTTTCCTCTTTTCCGCGCACCTTGTGACAGGATGGAAGTCTTACGCTTTAACGCCTCGATCACCCACTGTCGTTTTTCACCGAGAAGACCGTTCCGCAAAAGTTTTCGTAACGACTCGACCCGATATCGATCCATGCCCCACATGGAATGGGACAACTGATCGACGTGTCCTCCCCGCTTCACAACCAGGGACGTACGGATGAGCGGAACCAGGTGGTCGACCCCGATTCGCAGCCAGAGATCATAATCTTCGCACACCGGGAAACTTTCGTCGAACCCCCCAACCTGTTTAAACAGACATTTCGTCAGCATAACCGCCGACGGACTCACCAAGCAAAGGTCGAGGCTCGGCCGGAAAATATCGCCGGAAGGTTTTGTGTGTTTGGTCTTCGGATTTACCCTCATCCCGTGGCGAACCCAGATTTCCTCGGTCTGGCAAATCTGAATTTCCGGGTGTCGCCCCATGAACGCCATCTGGATTTCCAGTTTTTTGGGGAGCCAAATGTCGTCCGAATCTAGAAACGCCACATATCGACCTTGTGCGAAAGCGACACCGCAGTTTCGCGCGGCCGCCACACCGCTTCTCGGACGTGAGACAAGTCGGATCCTGGCACCGTACTGCGCCAGCCGTTCCACAGTACCGTCGTTGGAGCCATCATCGATAACAATGACCTCAAAAAGCCTATAGCTCTGTGCCAATACGGATTCGATGGCCTCCACGACCATCGACCAGCGGTTGTAGGTGGGGATGATGACGCTGACAACGGGAAACACAATCCTACCCGAATGATCTTCCAACACGGAACTGGATAGACAATTTTAGTGGGACAGCCGGTGAAATATTGCTAAACGAAATTTTCTATCTTTTTGAAAAACTGATCCACCATCATCTTGGCTACGCCGTTGAGCATTCGCTGCCCGATGCTGGCAATCAGTCCTCCCACCTTTGCATCCGTGCTATATTTGAGCACCGTCTGCCCGTTGTTTTCCTCCAGGTTAATAGACACGTCACCTTGCATAAACCCAGGCCCGCCGGAACCCTCGCCACTGAGAACGTAATGAGACGGTTCCTCCTTCTCCTTGATCGACACCTTCCCTTTATAGGTTCCTTTAACGGAAGCGACGCCAACCTTCATGATCGCTTCATATTGATCCGGTCCAATCTGGTTCATACTCTCGCACCCGGGCATACACTGGGCCATGATCTTTGGATCGAGCAAAATTTGCCAAACTCTCTCTCTGGGAGCGTTAAACGTATAAGTTCCCTCGATTTTCAAGCGATTTGACCTCCGTTTTCCAAGCCCTGAATGATGACCGTTCAAACCCGTTGGTAAGTGGCCCCGCCTCAGGATAATTCATTCTTAGAAAATAGCTTCCGTAAATCCAAAAAACAATAGGAGAAGTTGTTGCCCAAACCGCAATGCGTTTCCTTGCTTAGGCACAAAGTGGATCCTGCCTTATCATTGATTCAGCGGCTCACGTCCGTTACACTTTCACAAACAAGATGCTTTCGGTAGCCAAATTCTTCCTGTTGACCTTTATCCTTCTTGGCATTTCTTCACCGGCCTTCGCGCAAGCCCCTGAGCCGCGAGAAAACTTCGCCCGCGCCTATGCATCTTATTCGAACGGAAATTTCTCCCAGGCCAAAGAATCATTTCAGCGCGCATTGGATCCGAACTTCCCGCTCGCAGACTACAGCCTCTACTATCTGGCGTTGATCGCATACAACGAAGGCAACTTCGACGTTTCAAGACAGTTTCTTTCCCAGCTTAGGAGACGCTATCCCCAAAGTATCTGGGTTTACCCCGCAGAGCTGCAGCGAGCAAAAATAGATTTGGCGGAAACAAAATATACCGAGGCTATTGAGGCTCTGCGCACCTTGCGCAATGGAAAAGGCATTGGACCTGGAATACTCGATGAAGCAATTTTACTTCAAGCACAGGCGCAAGAAGCCATGGGGGATCTAGGTCAAGCGCATGGGCTCTATTCAGAATTGCGAAACCTTTTCCCCCGCTCGCGTTGGGCGGCATCGGCGCGCACCGCTGTACGACGGCTCAGGGAAAAGTACCCAGAGCAATTCGGGCTGAGCACGACTCAAGCGATTGTAGAGGAAGCGGATCGATTGGTGCGGGAAGGAGAAAGCGGAGACGCAGAAGTTCTCTACAAGAAACTTTTGGGCAGCAACCCCGAGCCGGCCTTCCGTCTCCGAATGTTAACGAAACTCAGCGATGTCTATCTTTCTATTCGGAAGCGAAACGAAGCGATTCCGCTGCTCGAGCAGATCGCTCGTGACTATCCGGAAAGCCCTGAGGCGCCCAAAGCACTATACCAGATCGGCCAGGTCTTGTGGAACCGACACGATAACGCCCAAGCGCTTGATTACTTCAAACAGATTATGGAGCGCTATCCGACGAGCTCTTACGTCGAAAGGTCCCAATATGCCGCCGGGGATATTTACGAGTCGTTTGGCAGAAAACAGGAAGCGATAGCGTTGTACAGCGGCGTGGCAAAAAATTTTTCCACTAGTCCAGCACGCTATGACGCCATTTGGCGCCTCGCCTGGCTTTACTACCGAACCGGGGAATGGGAACAAGCCTACGGAACGTTCAAAAGTCTAGCCGCCCAAGCCACGGACGGCGCTTTACGCACCGCAGGACTGTACTGGCAAGGCCGCAGCGCTGAGAAGTCAGGCGACCTAGAAGCCGCCATCCGTATTTATCGACAAGTCGTCGATGGCAGCGAGGAGTCTTACTATCAGGCTCTCGCACTGCGTGCCCTGGTGAGAGTGGGTATTGCGGTTGAAGAGCCCAAAATGAGCGGCGCTCCAGCCGCCGCAGAAACCGATCCTCCGCTGAACGCTGGGATTTCCTACCATCTCTCTCGCGCCCGCGACCTTTCTGCGATTTCGCTTTATCCCTTAGCGGTCGCCGAGCTGAATGAAGTGGACCGCCTTTCTAAAAAGGATTCGCAGTTACGCCCACTACTGATGCACGAATATTTCAAAAACCAGGCTTACGGCCGCAGCCTCAGTATCGCTGATCAAATTCCCAGCTCGACAAATGATCGAAACCTCTATCGCTTTCCCTTGGCGTATTGGGACATGATTCAACAAAAGGCCCAGGAACGCGAGTTAGATCCCTATCTCATTCTCGCCTTGATTCGACAGGAGAGCTTGTTCGATTCCCGCGCACGCTCGCCGGCCACGGCTCTGGGTTTGATGCAGCTGCTACCATCAACGGCAGCGCGCGTAGCCAAGCAGATCGGGACCACTCCGCCCTCCAACGAGCAATTATTCCAACCCGACATCAATCTCGCACTGGGAACACAATATCTGAAAGACCTCCTTCAACGCTATTCAAACAACTGGTTCAAAGCCATCGCCGCTTACAACGCGGGTGAAGCCGCAGTCGATCGTTGGGAGAAGGAGATTCTGACCGATGACGCCGAGGAGTTCGTCGAACGCATCCCCTACCTGGAAACACGGGGTTACGTTAAGCTAGTCATGCGCAACCACCGAATCTACAAGAGTCTATACGACCAACAAAAATGAGCCCATTGAGCATGAGCCAAGCACCCCTGATTGGCATCACCGGGGATCTGTCGGGCCTTCCAGCGAATGGTACCAATACTGCACAAGAACCAATCCTATTTTTGGCTCAACGCTATTACCGAGCGGTCCAAGAAGCGGACGGAATGCCCCTTGTCCTCCCTCCGATTGCTTCCCGCGCGGAGCTGCGCAGGATTTTGCAGCGCCTCAACGGACTTTTGATTAGCGGGGGAAATTTCGACATCCACCCAAGTTACTATGGCGAAAAGCCGATCAATGCTTTACGTACAATCAAAAGAGAAAGGACCGAGTTTGAGTTGGAGTTAGTTGATCTGGCCTTGAACCAAGACCTACCGCTTCTGGGAATCTGTGGCGGCGCGCAGGCGATTAACGTAGCGTTGGGCGGGTCCCTTTACCAGGATATCGCGACCCAGCTTCCACTCGCCAACAACCACGAACAAGGAGCAAAAAAGGATCACGGGGGTCATCCAATAAAAATTATTTCTGGGACTTGCCTCCGCCAGATCGTTCAGAAGCATACATTGGAAGTCAATACGACCCACCACCAATCCATCAAGCGAACGGGCAAGGGGCTTGTCGTCAATGCCACGGCGGAAGATGGACTGATCGAAGGCATTGAGAGCCCGCGCCATAGGTTCGTCCTTGGTGTGCAATGGCATCCCGAAGTTTTGGCAAGCAAAGATCTTTCCCAGCGCAGGATTTTTTCTTCTTTCATTTCTACTTCAAAACAACTCCTTCGCGGGATTTGAGCGGGGAACCCTTCCAGACCCCATGACCGCCGACTTTTTCAACCTGGCCAACTACGCCTTTAACCCGTACGCAATTCCCACGCTAGCGACCGCTGTCGCCATCGTTGCACTGGGCTTTATCGTGCTCGTCGGCGAGCGCAACTCCCGTGTCGGTCTTTCCTTCTTCATCATGACCGTCACTGCTGGGATATGGTTATTCTGTTACTCGTTCATGTATTGCGCCGTGGCTGAGTCCACGGCGAGCACCTGGGCTTTCATGGGGCAGTTGGGGATCACCTTTATCCCGGCCGCTGTCTACCACTTCACTGTCGGCACTTTGCAGATCTATTCTCGACACAAGAGGCGAGTTTGGCTCGCTTGGCTGGTTTCCGGCTTTTTTTATGCAACCGTGCTGCACGGTGACACATTCATCAGTGGCGTCAACCGCTTTTGGTGGGGTTACTACGCGCGCTACGAATGGATGAGTATACCCTTTCTCGGTTTCTTCTTCGGATTAATGGCTTTGAGTCTAAGACACTACTGGCAAGATTATCATGCAGCCGCACCGGGCGTTGGGAAACTGCGAAACAAGGCATTGTTCATCGCTTTCTGCATAGCGTATCTCGGCTCCTTCGACTATCTTGCCGCTTTCGGCATACCCCTCTATCCGTTTGGCCACATCCCAGTACTCTGCTTCATCATCCTGACTGCGCGAGCTGTGTGGCGCTTCAGGCTCGTCGATATTACACCGGCGTTCGCCGCGAGGGAAATTATCAACGCAATGGCGGACGCCCTTCTCGTTCTGGATAATCAAGGAACCGTTCGAGTAGCCAATCGAGCCGCTTGCCAGTTGTTCAGACTTCCGGAAAACGCGTTGCTCGGAAGCCGTATCCAACATTTGGCGCCTATCATTGCTGCTCCAAAATTCATTCTCGACCGCGTCATATTGAGTGGTTCTGTTCGCGATTACGAATTCCCATTGATCGATCAAGAGACCAGCGTCGCAACGTTGAGCGCTTCTTCCTTCGTCATGCGGGATGATCCATCGATGGACCCCGTCGCCTTCGTCTGTATCATTCGCGATGTTACGCAGCAGAAAAAAGCCCAGCTGGATATCCAACGTCACACGGAACGCCAGGCTGCCCTTTACGAGATCAACCGGGCCACAACGTCCACCTTGGAACTGCACGCGGTACTCAGCGTCCTTTTGGAAAAACTCACCGCACTAGCACCGCAGACCGCGACGACGATTATGTTACTTGCGGGGAACGATCAGACACTCATCAAAGTCGCAGCACGCGGCGTTGACGAAGAAGCATGGAAAGCGCACAGTCCAGATGGAGGCGATAACTCGTCCCATCCGGTGCTTCGTTCCAAAGCTGCTGTCGTGGCATCGAACATTCAGATCCAAGGCACCGGTCTAGATGGAAGCTATTTTCGCGAAAGCGGATTCGTTTCCTATCTTGGATTACCCTTGATAGCTCAAAACAAAGTGCTGGGGATTCTGTCTTTTTATAGCCGGCAGGAGCAAACCTTTAGCGACGAGGAAATCAACTTCCTCAGAACGCTTGCAGGACACGCTGCGGGAGCGATTCACAACTCCCAGCTCTACGAGCAGACAAAAAAGCAGGCGGCCGATCTTGAAAAAGCCAACAGAGTCAAGGACGAATTCCTGGGCGTTATGTCCCATGAACTCCGTACCCCTCTGAACGTAATCGCGGGCTATACGAAAATCGTCCAAGATGGAGTCCTAGGCGAGATCAACAACGAGCAGGTCAAGGCGTTGGATAAGGTCACGCGCCACTCGAACGAGTTGCTGGTGATGGTAAACAGCATCATGGACGCAACGAAGATCGAGGCCGGAGCAGTTGCAATAGAGTGCGACGAATTACCTCTCTCCGAGTTTTTAGACGAGCTCAAGCTACTTTACGAGTACCCCCTGGGAAAAGACGTAAGTCTTCGTTGGGACTATACCTTACTTCTTCCGGTGATCCGCACGGACCGCGACAAACTGAAACATATTCTGCAAAATCTGATTAACAACGCGCTTAAGTTCACGGAAGCCGGCCACGTTACCGTATCGGCGCGTCATATTGCGGGGTTAGACCGCATCGAACTTAGTGTCGCCGATAGCGGCATTGGCATCGCACCTGAAGATCTGCCTCTGGTATTTGAAAAGTTTCGTCAACTTGACGCCTCCAGAACTCGATCCCAGGGTGGTGTTGGGTTAGGGTTGCACATCGTCAAAACCTTCACTGAGATACTCGGCGGTACCGTCGGCGTTAGGAGCCAGCCGCAAGAGGGAACCGTTTTTACAGTAACGCTCCCGTGCGTTTACGAGGGAGTAGGTGCGGTGCGTACCTATATACGTACACGCCTCGATGCGGAAACCAAACGGTAAGAATCGGCGCATCACCTCTCTCGAATACCCTCCACCAAAGCATGACTCGCGGCGCTTGAATTTTTTGACGTCCTGGGGCAAGGAAGAACTCGAATCAAATCGTTAGACCGTCAAAAAAAAGGAGCGTCAAATGGCGAACCCGGCAGGCGGAGACGTGCTTGATAGATACCACGCTGAGAGAATGCTTTATCCCGGACGCGGCCTGCCCGGCGGAGGCCAATTAGAAATTCGTATAGAAGTTTCGGCAGACCATCCCGATCCGGATATTCGCGCGGTGGCGCGCCGGGTCAAATTTTTCAATTTAGAAAGTTGGCACACCGAATGGTCTCAAGTAGCGGGAAAAAATGAGCATTTAGCTGCGGACTTCGAACGCGAAGAGCGTAAAGTCACCGCCCACGAGTTCTATCTACGCGCTACGGATTTCTATCGGCGTGCCCTCGTTTACCTCCCCGAAACCGACCCACGCATGCTGTCGAGCTACAAGAAACTAAAAGAAACGTTTGACAAGGCGTGGAGTCTGGTTTCCCCGCCCTTCGAACAAGTGCAGATTCCCTACGAAGGCCACAGGCTCGATGCCCTTTACTTTCCGGGACGGGGCAAAGCGGGGACCCGTCTGCCCGTTGTTTACAACTACGGCGGAGCCGATGGAATTCTACTGCGCGGCGAAGACGGCGGAGCCGGCCAGTACGTACGCCGGGGCATGTCTTTCATCGACGTGGACGGACCAGGACACGGCGGAACACTTAGAGAGAAAAAACTGTACGCCCCGCCGGACTCCGAGCGGGTGGCCAAGGCCGTGATCGATTATCTGGTGACGCGTCCCGACGTCGATCCGAACCGGATCGGACTTCACGGCTCCAGTATGGGGGGATATTCTGGACCACGCTCCGCAACCGCGGAAAAGCGGATCAAGGCAGTGGCGGTCTGGAGCGGCGCCTACAATTTGGTCGATGATATCTTTGACTATTACCCACCCATTCAAGATCGCTTGAGATGGCTCATGGGCGCCAAGGATCTCAAAGAAGCGCGAGACAAAATTAAGGAATTTACACTGGAGGGCAAAACCGACCGCATTGAGTGCCCTCTATTGGTAGGCTACAGCCACGACGACCGGGTCATGGACCCACGCGGGGCCCTCAAGCTCTACGAGAAGGCGGTTAACTCGCCGCACCGAGAAATGCTCGACGGTGTCGGTCACGGGGAAAAACGTTTCGACCGGCGCACTTATATTGCTGACTGGTTCATGAAGCAACTGGGCGCCGGATAACTGGCTCGCTTATGCGATTCTTTGGGATACGCGGCGCGCGCAGCTCAAAGATGATCGACCCTTTTCGTCAGGAAGCACCCTCATGCCGCTTCGTGTGGATCGAGTCGGCAATCACTCTGATTAACTTTTCAAGGTCGCCATCAGACGTCCATACCCTGTCACTTTCTCTCTAACGTCGATCAACTTCATGGCATACCAGATACAGGCCTGACTGCTAGTGACAACAGGCTTGCCAATCTCTTCTTCCAATAACGCGACGTCGACAATAGTCGGCCAACGAGGACATGGAATGAAGATCCCATCAGCGCCACGGTCCCTCGCGTAAAGACGTTTGGCGATCTTGTAGGCGGCGTGCACCGGCAGATCCGTCAGTTGTGAGTTCTTACTCACACCATAACCAGCGATCTGCAAAACCTCGAATCCCGAAGCTTCGAGAAAACGTTTCAACCTTTGATTGAGTTCATCCCCGTATGGCGTTCCGACGACAATCTTTTTGATCTCCATCGCCTTCAACGCCTCGACTTCTGCCGTCAGACCAGCGGCGACCGGCACGGCGAATTTTTCCGTCAATCGCCTGCCCAGCTCGCGGTCGCTGCCATAACCCAGCTTGGTAAAGAGCGGCGAGCCGCTGAAGATGATCGAATCACAATTGTTTTCCACCAGGTCCTGCACCGCTTCCTCGATCCGCTGCCGCTGCCGATCGAAATCAGCATCCACGAGTTGGCGGACAGTTCCAGTGGTATTGAGGATCATGAAACCCTCCGGAAACATTTTGTAAAATTCATAGACCAGCGTATCTCCGCGCGATGGAGCTACGTGTCCAATGCGAGCGCGCCATCCATACATAGTTCAATCCTCCTTATGCGTCCGTTTGTTATTACAAAACCATTAGAAACCGGCGAGCCACGAATTGTCGCCGGGTTGTGGGGAAAATTACTTTGCGGAGTTTTCGCCCGGCGCAACCGTGAATAAGAGATTGCGGTTTTGGGGCTGGGCGGTCGGAACGGTCTCGCATCATTTCTCGCCAAACGTTTGTTGAGCAATTTAGTCTAATGTAAGAGCATGAGGGATATCCAGCGGAAAAATATCGGTAACGGTTCGACTGGGAAGACAAAATGCCGTTACTGTCCGTTGACAGCTTAGTGGCGATGCCTCACAATTTCAGCTTCAGCAGACGGATTCAGTTTTCTTAGTCCCAAAAAGGACTGGAAAGGAAAGCAAAATGACTGTTCTGGTTTGGAGCTTGCTTGCTTTATTCACATTAATTGGTTGTGGACCGCAGGTTGTACAGACGCACAATGAGCCGTCGCCGGAATGGACCGTGGAGAATCCCAACGCATCTGTCGGGAGAGGCCTTGGTTCGGCTGAGGCAAAAAGGTTGACTTCAGCGCCTTCTAGCCTCGAAGCGTTACAGAGCGGTCAGAGTACCGTGACGCCCGCATCCAGCCCGGTCAAAGACGTGTACTTCGGTTTCGACCGCTACGATCTGACGGAAGAAGGCCGTGCGACTCTTAAAGCGAATGCCGACTGGCTTAAGAGCAATCCAATGTTGCGTGTGCAGGTCGAAGGACACTGCGACGAGCGAGGTACCGCCGACTATAATCTGGCGCTCGGCGCTAAGCGTGCACAGGCAGCCAAGGATTACTTGGTCACTCTCGGTATTGCCGCCGATCGACTGTCGACGATCAGTTACGGATCGGAGATCCCAGTGTGCACGGAGCATACGGAAGAATGCTGGGTGCAAAATCGCCGGGCTCGTTTCGTCATCGCCTCCGGCCAACCAACGTCATGACAAAATAGTCGTTTGTTTTCATTTCGCGCCGATCGCTAAATTCACTAGCGCCATCCCATAGTAGCGCCGCAAAGCGTGAACCTAAAGGCTCGATCTTCTATAAGATCGGGCCTTTTGTTTTTTGAGATCACGGCTCGCTTGACTTTCACAGCAGATCACGGTTGGTAGATATTCTAAAGGGAGGCAAAACTTTTACCCTATGGACAAAACCCTTCAGCAATTGATCACTCTTGTGGAAAACGGATCTATCGAGCAGCGCTGCGCCGCGTTACTGGTGCTGGCGGCAATTAGAGCGCAGAACTCCGAAGTCACAAAGACCGTCTCTGCGGCGTTGGATCAGGCTAACCCCGTGCTCAAAGATTACGCCCTCCGTTATTTAGAAGAAGTGCAAACCCGGTCGTGCGTTCCCTTGCTCCGTTTTTTGGACGATGCTGACAAAGAAACGCAGGAGCGAGTGGTTCGATTGCTAAGCGGCGCCGGTCAATCTGCGGTCGACGCGGTGGTCAAACAAGCACCCAATAGATCGCGTCTATGGCAATTGAACGCCGCCCGCATTCTATGCGCTGCGCGCGGCAAGGCAGCCGTCAAGGGATTGTTGCAACTGCTTATCTCCGGAACTGACGAATTCAACAAGGCCGTGTGCGACTTCATGACGCCGGCGATCCGGGGGATGGATTCCAAAGAGCAGGAATCGCTGTATGCCGAAATCGAGGCTTTCGCTTTGAAGCTCGACGTAACACAGCAGCGGCCTGCGACGGTCTCGGCGCTGCGCTTGTTGGGGCAACTGGGCTTTTCACAAGCCCGCCGCTGGCTGTTCAAATTTGTTGCTCCCGAGCACCATTCCAGCCTCCGCTCGCACGCGTTGGCAGCCTTGCTCCATTGCCTCAGGCAGCAAGACTTGAGAAAGGATGAACACGCGAAGCTCTTCGCCGTCCTCGAAGAAGCAGAGTTTTCCGAAGCCACGCGTCGGGCTCTGGAATTGCTCGACGCCCACGAACTTCCAGACGACTCCCGCCCCCTGCTCTCGCGACTGCTGGGGAGTCCCCATGCCGACGTGCAAAAGTTTGCGCTGCGCAAGATGGGAGATTTCAGCTCGCCGGCAACGGTGCGTACGCTGCTCGAACAGTTGGGCGATCCGGACTATCGGCGACGGGATGTCGCGGCGCGATCTCTAAGAAAAATCCCCGAAGCGCGAATTGCGTTGATCAAGGAACTCGTCGAGTGTAACGACGCCAGTAAAGCGTGGAGCATCGCCGAGCTGCTGCCTTCCTTCGAAGGAAAATGGCGGCAGGATACTTTGGAGGCACTTTGGAAGCGATTACAGGCATCCGTCGAAGCTGAAGATCGGATTCAAACCGCCTTTCTAAACGTTCTCAAACAAGCTGACGGAGATTATGCGTACGAGAAGCTTGCGGCCCATGGCGCACGGCTTTTGAAGTCCAAAAAGTACAAAGAGGCAGTCGCATTTCTGACACCGCTAAAGGAGTTTTCCGAGTTCCATGCAGAGAGCAAATTTCCCCTCGCCCTGGCTCAACTTAAACTCCATTCGCACACGGTTGCGAGTCACCGCCAGCATCCTGCCGTGGAGCTGTTCATCGATCTCTACCGTAATTCCGCTTTTCCGCTGTTCGAGGCGCTCAAGAAAGAAAAAAGTCTTGTTCCGGAAGAACTCTTCGCGCTTGGATTTAGTTTATCGGAGCGTCCCGGAGACGAGCGTAGCCTGGGAAAGGATATTCTCGAGCACATCGCCGCTAAATTTCCCCGGAACAAGGTCGGCAAGAGCGCCAAAAACAAAGTGAAGCTGCTCGCCTGGTAACCCGCAAGCGCGTAGGATCTAACCGCCGCTAAAAAGATCTAATGTTTCCGGAGCGAAGAGTTCGCTCACCGGCAATTTTCGCTCCGTCAAGCCCTGCTCGTAGGAATACATAGTCGCAGCTTCCAAGGTGGGGAGATTCAGTTTAACGCCGTAAGGACAAATGTCCGTCCCCATGGCTTGCTGCGCATGTTCAAGGTCCAGATTCATCCAGGGCATGGGTAACAGGCCCTCCTCGAGCCTGTCGTAGGCTTTCTGCTTGGCTCTCTGAAAGGCCCTTGCAAGGGCAATGGCGATCGAAGGATTTTTTTCGTAAAGGGCCCGCCGTAACACCACAAGGTGCATGATTGGAAAGATTTTCGTTCGACGATAATACTCGGCTTCGACTTGCCTTGCATCCGGGAAGAGACGCCGGATGAGGAGCGATCCGCTTTTGAAGCTTTGCGGAGGCGATGTCACGGCCACTGCATCCAGCCTGCCCTCTTCCAACAGACCATCGAGAGTCTGATCTTTTTCAATGTTATCGATCCGGAGGGTGGCGGGCGCTTTGATGGACACATGTTCGGACCGGCGGCGAAACCAATGAATGTCTTCCGGTAAGACGTTGTACTCATGTTTGAGCATGCCGCGAACGAAGAGCAATGCCGTCATCGAGTAATCCGCGATGCCCACCCGTTTACCGATAAGATCCCTCGGCTCCCGGATGCCGGCGTTCGCATGGATCCAAATATAAGAATGCCGAAAAGCGCGGGACGGGAAAACAGGAATGGCCACAAACCGCCTGTCCCCATGTCCCAGCGCGATCATATAATTCGAGAGCGACATTTCAGAGGCATCAAACTCTTCCTTATTGAGCATCCGCAGAAAGATCTGCGAGGGAGGCGAGATGGTCACCACCTTGAGATCGAAGCCTTCGACCGGAACCGCACCGTCGACGAGCGCACGGGTATGGTCATAATCTTGGCACGCGAGCGTTATTGTAGATGCTGGCATCTGACCCTCCCCGGTCCATTGGAGCCGAATGATAAATCATGGCAGTGATCCCTCTGTTATCAAAAAAATCAACCGCAAGATACCTCTAAGAATGCGCTTGACAGTAGTCCTTTGGCCGCCCTAGTGTTCATTATCGAATTAGTGAAACACTCTATTTGCAGGCTCACGTCGTGGCCGACCGTAAAAATTCAACACACGGCCAAAGATATTGACCGACACTATCTTAATGAACTGGATAAAGGCGGCGTTTTCGCCAACATTTAGGACGGGAAAAAATAGCAACCGAGGAGGATCACATGCCGAGAATAGAATTAGATCTAAACAAAGGGGACGATCAAAAGAAAATTAAAGGGCAGTGGCGTGTCGGACCAGGGCTGGTCCCCGGAGAGCCGAACGAAGGGCTGAAGGCTCAGTTGCTGAACACTCCGGCGCGTCTGCCGGATTACGACGACTCCAGGTGGGAGGTCTGTACCAACATTCGCCAAAGCCTCTCCGTAGGTTTCACTTTTGCTTGGTACCGCATCACCTTGGAAATACCTGGGCAAGTAGATGGCGTAGCATTAGCCGACTCCCGCGTGTTTTTTGAGACGAATGTCGATAACTATGGTGAAATTTGGATCGACGGCAAGATTGATCGCGCGGGCGGCGTCATCGTCGGCATCAATGCCCAGCAACGGGTGGAAGTGAGCGCCAAAGCTGTGCCGGGAGCTAAGCATGTTATCGCCTGCCTGGTGGCGAACGGCCCGCTCGCCGAGCCGCGTGGTGGTATTTTCATGCGCTACGCCACCCTCGCCTTCGAGTCTCGTGGGTAAGTTTGGACCCAGCTTTTTCGTGGCCAGGCGCTGAAAGGATACACGCGAAGCGATTCAATTAAAGGGTACGCCTATGGGAATGCTGAAATTGGATGCAGTCGTTCACTGGTCGATTCCAGTGAACAATCTCGAGGACTCGGAAAAGTTTTACGGCGAGATACTCGGCCTGCAGCCTTTGGGACGCCTCGCCACTTCACGCACGTCCTGCTTCTCCCTCGGCAGCCATAACATCCTGCTCTGCGAGCGCAAGGATCCGATTGTCCGAACGGTTGAGCAGGACGGCCGACTGCACCATGCCTTTGACGTAAGCCCTGACATGTTCAACAAGGCCTGCAAAGTCTTTCGGGATCTGGGTATCATAATTCATGAGCCGGTTGATTATCGCCCCGGCGGTTTCTTCACCGGCAGACAACTGTTCGTACTCGACCCCAGCGGGAATCGAATTGAACTTAGAGATTCCTCCTGGAAAGCGGGAATGCCGACACCAACCTACGAGGAAATCTGCAATTCATGAGAGAGAATCTAAAAGGACGTACCCGCTGAGTGTCAGACGACCAAACGCAAAAAAGGGAAGCTACGTGACCGGAGAGCATATTTGATCGGCGCGATTTCATTTTCCCTATTTGTCTGCGGCAACTCTTTACACGCCGTCGAGAAAATACGTGTCGGCAAGCCGCGGTTTTACTGCCCCTGTCAAGAAGGACAAAGCTTTGGCGATCCAGGTGATGAGAAAATACATACGTGCAGACGATGAAGTCTACGGTATCGGCTACGACTACTTTTTGGCCAAGTATGGCGACGACCTCCCCAGTCTGCCGGAGGCAGTGAGACAGTGTAAAGAACTCTTGCTCTGCTCTTCTTTTACCCTTGAATAAGACCTCCAAATCCTATTTCTACGGCGACTCACTGCGAATCGAAGACATATTGTCACTCGGTGAGTTTGTTTGGGCCTCTCTTGGGAAGTAGTTCTCGGACAAAAGAGGAGAGTTTAGAAGCGGATTTAATTCAAGGAGAAATAGTTTAATCCAAATCGTACTTTGAAAAGACTCCCGACCCCTTAATTCAGTGAGGTGACGAAGCGAAGCAACGTCGGCCATGAGTATCTACTGTTGCCAACCCCGGCCTCCGGGAGGCGCGTACTCCCGGGGGTAGGAGCCCAAACCCCGTCCGGCGGCCGACGATCTCCAGGCAGCCGGTCAACCAATTTATCACCGTAACTTTACAACATTGGCGAGCCGAGTGGCTTTACCAACCGTTCTGCTCGCCGTTCCAATCAGTCGGCGAACCGTTTTGTTTCTTTCACTCCTGAGCACACAGGCCACACATAGAGAGGCGCGAGTTAAATTATTAATAAGCAGCGCGGTCAGCTGCATTACTGACTTGCGCCTCTACCAAAAGACGCCCCAATTTTTTTTCACACCAAAACCGTAGGTCATGACCTGCACCTTTGTATGAGACAAGAAACATACTAAATCATACAGGTCCAGCTCTGAAACGAGAAATCTTTTTGAAATTATTTTCTTTTTTGTCGTGGCACAGCACTTGCTCGCACGGGTGGCATATCGCATAGCGACCGTTTCTGGAATACCCGCCAAGGATACAGAAACTGACCCAACGGCTCCTCTGAAGGAGCCTAAGCAATATACCGGGTAATGAAAGACGCGCTGAGGCCCTGTGGCCGTTTGGCGCAGGTTTACCTCTGCCCAGTAGAGCAAAGTTCTACAGGTTGGGAGTTATTAGACTAATGTTTTTAATGTTTTGTAAAAAAATGAGGAGGTCAAATGAAAAGACCAAGACATGCTCCAATTGCGGCGAAGCGCGTGAGCGTAAGTATGGTGTGGACATGGTAAATCAAAAACTACTCTGGTCGGTTCTGGTGTTCCTTTCTCTCTACTCGCGAGCGTTTGCGACAGACCGTTATGTGGATGGAAACTGTTCTCAGGGCTCTGGATACGTCCCTGCTACTCGCTCATGTTCAGGTGGCTCGCCTTTAGTCTACAATACTCCTCAAGCATGCGCCGAGGTGGTTGTGGCTGGCGATACTTGCTATTTTAGAATCGGAACATACAACTATGGCACATCATCGGCAGTTGTTCCAGCCAACAGTGGTTCACCAGGTGCTCAGATAACTTATCAGCCTTACAACAATGAAGCTGTGACGATTGCGCTT
>WNFO01000438.1_pt1 | contig 29743 bp, 28 predicted proteins | sample 5400251 | NCBI WGS metagenome assembly WNFO01 (sample SAMN13153354, study PRJNA577476) | soil metagenome | isolation source: 100 cm saprolite under Madrone tree | place: USA:California | collected 2016-06-14
ATGGAAAATATGACGCAAGCCCCGTTTGTGATTCGCGGATTGCGCAACGGTCTCAAACTCGGCGGCGGCGTACTGGAAGATTCGCTCATGGCGGGATTAACGGACACGTATTGTGGGCTGCCGATGGCGCTGACCGCCGAAAAGCTCGCCGAACAGCACGGAATCACCCGCAAAGATGCCGACTCTTACGCTTTGCGCAGCCAGCAAGCTGCGGACGCCGCCTACAAAGCATGCCGCATGAAAGAAGAATTGGTGCCGGTTGAAGTAAAGCAGGGAAGGAAAACTATTGTGATCGGCGAAGACGATCACCGGCGTCCCGATACGACCATGGAGATTCTGGAAAAATTGCAGCCATCGTTTAAGAAGGACGGAATCGTCACGGCCGGCAACGCTAGCGGAATTGTTGATGGAGCAGCGGCGGTCGTAGTCACACGCGAAAAAATCGCAAAACAACGTGGCTTGAAACCAATGGGGCGGATCGTTTCCTGGGCCACTGCCGGTGTCGACCCGAGCATCATGGGGATCGGGCCGGTGCCGAGTTCGCAGAAGGCGCTGAAATCCGCGGGTCTGACGATAGAACAGATGGATCGCGTCGAAGTGAACGAAGCGTTTGCAGCGCAATATCTCGCGGTCGAAAAAGCGTTGGGCTTGAATCGCGAAAAAACCAACGTGAATGGTGGAGCAATAGCGCTGGGGCATCCGCTTGGCGCGACAGGAACTCGGCTGGTGATCACGCTGCTGAACGAATTGCGGCGAGACGGGCTGCGCTATGGACTGGCGACGGCCTGCATTGGCGGCGGACAGGGAATCGCGATCATTGTCGAAAGCATCGCCTGAAGCATATCGTGTTGTGCGAAAGTGTTGACGCATCTACGAATCGCTCGGATTTGATACACTCTGTGTTCCGGTCCAGCGTGGTGATAAAAGGAAATTCCCGGCAAACTCTCTAACGAGGATATGTATGGCGATTGAAAAAGTGGGAGTAGTGGGGTGTGGCCTGATGGGCTCGGGAATCGCTCAAGTCAGCGCTGCGGCGGGATTTTCAACTGTGGTGCGAGAAGTTAGTTCCGAGCTTTTGGAAAAGGGAATCAAAGCAATCGAAAAAAATCTGGCGCGGCTGGTTGAAAAAGGAAGCATCATGGAATCCGCGAAAAGCGAAATTCGCGGACGGCTGAAGGGAACTACGGCCATTGAGGATTTGAAGGATTGCGACCTGGTCATTGAAGCGATCATCGAACAGCTTCCCGCAAAACGGGAATTATTTGCCGCGCTCGACAAACTGTGCAGCGCGACCACAATTTTTGCCAGCAATACGTCGTCGTTGACGATTACCGAAATCGCCACTGCTACGAAGCGGCCACAAAAATTCGTTGGCTTGCATTTTTTTAATCCCGTGCCGGTGATGAAGCTGGTGGAAGTCGTTCGAACCATCGCGACCGACGCTGCGGTGTACGACGAGATGGTGGCGTTCGGCGGCAAACTTGGCAAAACGGCAGTGCGCGCCAACGATTCCACCGGCTTTATCGTTAATCGCCTGCTCGTTCCGTATCTGCTCGACGCGATTCGGGCGCTTGAAGAAGGCGTCGGCTCCATTGAGGACATCGACAATTCGATGAAACTCGGTTGCGGACACCCCATGGGGCCGCTGACTTTGCTGGATTTTGTCGGTCTCGACACCACGTATTATATTTCGCAGATCATGTTCGACGAGTTCAAAGAACGCCGGTTTGCCTCGCCGCCGTTGCTGAAACGCATGGTGCTGGCGGGCTGGAACGGGCGCAAGGCGGGGCGCGGATTCTATGATTACAGCGATCCGCAAAAACCCGTGGCACAGAAACTATAATTTCTTCGGGAAAAAAGTTGGGCGAGAAGAGCGCAATGAGCTACGAAAATATTTTGTTCGAGAAAAACGACGGCATCGCAAGAATCACGTTCAATCGGCCGAAAGTTTTGAACGCACTGAATCGCAAAACTGTCGAAGAACTGCAGAGCGCATTGCTGGATGCGCGTGATGACGCGAGCATTAGGGTCTTGATCCTTACTGGCGCGGGCGAGAAAGCGTTCGTCGCAGGCGCGGATATTGGGGAACTTTCCCAGCAAACCCCGGTGAATGGAAAGGATTTCTCGCTTTTTGGTCAGGGCGTTTTTCATCTCTTGGAAACGATGGGCAAGCCATCCATCTGTGCGATTAACGGATTCGCTCTGGGAGGCGGATGCGAGCTGGCTTTAAGTTGCTCGATTCGAATCGCGAGCAAGAACGCCAAGCTGGGGCAGCCTGAAGTGAAGCTCGGAATTTTGCCCGGCTACGGCGGTTCGCAGCGGCTCACGCGCTTGTGCGGCAAAGGTATGGCGCACGAGCTGTGCTTGACAGGTGAGATGATCACCGCCGACGAAGCCATGCGCATAGGGCTTGTGAACCATATTTTCGAAGCAGCTGAGCTGCTTCCCGGGGCGGAAGCGATCGCGAAAAAAATTATCGCCAACGGTCCGCTGGCCGTGAAGTTCACCATGGAAGCCATCGAACGCGGTGTGGAAATGCCATTGCAGGAGGGATTGTTCCTCGAAGCGACCCTATTCGGCGTGGCCTGCGCGACAGAAGACATGCGCGAAGGAACGAAAGCATTCTTGGAAAAAAGACCGGCGGCGTTCAGAGGCAAATAACGGGGAATTTATTAATGGTGGAAAAACTACAGCCCGGCCAGATCCACGGCGACCTCAGCGGTCGCGGCCTGCGCTTTGGAATTGCAGTGAGCCGCTTTAACAGCTTCATCACGGATCGCTTGCTGAGCGCGGCTGTTGACGCGCTGCAGCGCTCCGGCGCGCAAAGCGCAGACGTAGAGGTAGTCCACGTGCCTGGCTCTTTTGAGCTTCCTCTATCCGCGAAGAAAATGGCGCAGACGGGAAACTATGACGCGCTGATAGCGATCGGCTGCGTGTTACGCGGTGAAACTACTCATTACGACTATGTCTGCGCGGAAACTTCTCGCGGGTTGCAACTCGCCCAGATGGATACGGGCGTCCCGATAATTTTTTGCGTGCTCACGTGTGACACGCTCGAACAGGCGATCGATCGCGCAGGACTGAAGGCTGGAAATAAGGGCTTCGAGGCTGGCCTGAGCGCGATCGAAATGGCGCAACTCTCGCGAAAGCTGCGGCCAACATCTTACGCAGGCACTCCAGCAGCAAAAAAAGCGCGGCAGAAATAGCGTGGCACTCCGCACAAAAGCCCGTGAATTTGCGATGCAGATGCTTTTCCAGTGGGAAATGAGTCCGCAGGAAACGCGCAAGCTGGAAATTAAATTCTGGCGAGCAGCGAAAGCCGCGGAAAACACGGAAAAATTTGCCAACGAATTATTTGAAGGTGCAGCGCGGCGCGTTAAGGATCTCGATGCGACCATTGAGAAACATTGTGATAATTGGCGTTTCGAACGGCTCGCCGCTATTGATCGCGCGATTCTGCGGCTGGCGATTCACGAATTGCAGATCGCCCAAACGCCGCACAAGGTAATCATCAACGAAGCCATCGATCTTGCGAAAAAGTTTTCCGGAGAAGATTCCGGAAGTTTCGTGAACGGCGTTCTCGACGCCGCCAGCAAGGCGCGCAAAACGCGTTAATCGCGCTTGCTAGATCGTACCTTCGAACACTCGCACCGCCGCGCCACTGACGCGGGGAATCAATTTGTTTCCAGATCGCGTCACCTCGACTTCAATCTGGCTTGGACGCCCCATCTCGACTCCTTGCCGAATGCTTAGCGTATGTCCGGTGCCCAGCTTGCCATTTTTTACCAGAAAAGCTCCCAACGAGCCGGCCGCCGAGCCTGTCGCCGCGTCTTCGTAAATCCCCCAGGGCAGCATGCCGCGCGCAAACGCTTTGCCGTTTCCGTTAAGCGCAAAGCAGTATGCCATCGTCGCGTGCTTTCCGATCAGCTGCCTCAGCTCGCCCATGTTCATCTGAATTTTTCCTAGCGCGGCGCGATTCCGCAGCGGCACCATCAGGTTGAACACGCCCGTCGAAACGTAAGTCGGTTCCAGCGACGATTCAAAATCTTTCAGCGACAGTCCAAGCGCCTTGGCGAGAGCTGCGTTCTTGCTTTTCAACGGCTTGAAGTGCGCTTCCGTCTGCGTCATCGTCACGCGCTGTGGCCGGCCGTCCTTAAAACGAATCTCCACGGGAAGAACGCCAGCGCCAGTCTGCTGAAGAACGTGCACGCCACCTTCGTGCGCGGGCACCACTCCGAGTTCAGCCAGCAGAAACCATGTTCCGATCACCGGATGTCCGGCGAGTTTCAGCTCCTCTTGCGTGGTGAAGATACGCAGGCGCGCCAGTGCGCGATCGTCGGTCGGCTTTTGCACGAAGACCGTTTCTGAAAGATTCATCTCTCGCGCGATCGCCTGCATTGCATTTTGCGAAAGCCCATCTCCATCGGTAAAAACGGCCAGTGGATTTCCTTCAAAGCGCGTATTCGTAAAGACATCGAGAGTGTAGAAGCGGTGACTCATGGCGTTGCCGGCAAAACTGGATTACAGCTTTTCCAGTTCAGCGAGCGTCCTTTCATTTCTGACATTTCCGGTGTTCAGCGTGGTCTTCGGCTCAAAAAGAAGAACTTGTGTCTCTTGGTCGGAGACTGGAAGGTGTTCGACTCCGCGCGGTACGATGATGAACTCGCCCGGACTCACAACCTCTTCGTGGTCCCGGAATTTCATTCGCAGCTTGCCGCTGATGACCATGAACATTTCATCCTCATGGTCGTGGTGATGCCATACGAATTCCCCGATGAACTTCACGGCCTTGACGTAGCTGTCATTCACTTCACCCAAGATCTTTGGACTCCACATCTCGTTGATTCTGGAGAATTTCTCTGCGACGTTAATTGTGTTCATGGCAGCTGTCCTCGCGTTACGTTTTCTGGATCCTGTCGGCGACCGCCTGCAAAACGCGGCGTGTCGATGTTTTTTCCGATGTCTCTGCATACACGCGTAAAAGATTTTCCGTTCCGGATGCGCGCACCATCACCCAGCCAATCGAGCCAAGATACAGCTTGATGCCGTCCATCGTTTCGCGGCCCACCACCGGCCATTGCAGAATGTGGTCGACCTCGCCGTCAGAAAACCACGCCATGGCCGCAGCTTTTTGTTGTGCCGTCGCATCCAGGTCCACGCGGCCGTAATGATGCTCGCCAAATTCCCTGTGCAGCGCATCGAGGAGTTCGCCCAGCGACTTACCATGCCACGCCATTAATTCTGCAAGGAACAGCGCGGAGACCGTAGCGTCGCGTTCCGGCAAATAAAGGCTGGTGCCAATGCCGCCGCTCTCTTCGCCGCCAATCAAGATATTCTGCTCCAGCATCAACTCGCAGATGTACTTGAATCCAATGGGAACTTCATGCACCTTGCGTCCAAGTTTGCCCGCAAGTTTGTCGATCAGTTTTGTGACCGAAAATGTTTTTGCGATCTCTCCGGGAAGATTGCGCATTCCCGCGAGGTGCCACACCAGCAGCGAAAAAATCTGGTGCGGATTTACAAAGGCGCCGGAGCGATCCACGGCTCCGATGCGGTCGCCATCCCCGTCCGCGGCAAACCCCGCGTCGTATTTGCCAGCGGTGACGGCCTGTTGCAGAGGCGCGATGTGCGGCTCGATCGGTTCGGGATGCGCTCCACCAAAACGTGGATCACGCGTGCCGCGAATTTCGTCGCATACAATCGCATGACGCAGAAATAGTTCCGGAAGCAGTCCCGCCGCAGCGCCATGCATGGCATCGAAAACGAATCGGAATTGCGATTTTCGGATGCGCTCCCAATCCACGAGATTGTCCAGCGCGTCCAGATACGGCTTGCGGGGATCGAGCGAGTGAATCAGTTCCGCCCGCGTCGGCAGCAGTGCAATATTCGTTGACTCGATAAAGTGCAGTTCATTTTCAATTTCTGCAATGATGGACGGCAGCGCGCTACTTCCGTAGCTGGCCTTATATTTGATCCCGTTCCAACGGTAAGGATTGTGGCTCGCAGTAACGACGACACCGCCAGCCGCTCCGCGCTCACGCACTAGATAAGAGACTGCAGGAGTCGGACAGGGCCGGTCGGTGAGCCACACGGGTGTGCCGGTTGAAGAAAAGACCTCGGCGACGCGTTTTGCCACCGCGTCGGACGCGTAGCGGTGGTCGTAACCGACGATCACGCCTTTTCGCGCGTCTTCGCCGCGCACGACGTAGCGTGCAATCGCCTCAGCCACCGTGCGCGCATTAGCAAAGGTAAAATCTTCGGCAATAATGCCGCGCCATCCGTCGGTGCCAAACTTTATCGCCGCCATTTCAAATAAGTATACGCGAGGCCCGCAAGGAGGAAACAGCCGGATTGGCCTGACGCCGATGACCTACACCAGCTCGCTAGTTCAATTCACTGGGAATTCTTTTTTCAAGTCGCTTGATTAAGCGAGGAGATTCGTCTGATTCTTTCGGGGAAGCATCCACTTGGTAAGATTAAAACGCATAGCCCGGGTAAACTTGGGCCTTCTTCCGTCGTGAAGCGGGCTTTCTCGGAGAGTCGCGGCAATCGGCTATAGTCCTTGGCCATGCTGATTCGATAGATCACCCTGCAACTCTTGCCTTTACATCCGCAGGTCCCGTGGTCCCAATCGGGTTGCATGGCCACCCAGCCTAGAGCACGCTCGGTTCACCATTTAAAGCAGCCTTTTCAATTTCTGCTGCTCCAGCCACTTCACGATTTTTCCAACGTCCTGCGCACGGTCGCGCGGACAAATCAGCAGCGCGTCCGGCGTTTCTACAACTACCAGGTTATTAACGCCGATGGCAGCGATAAACTTTCCCGTGCTCGAAACGAAATTGCCGCTGGATTCGATGAAATATCCGGCATTCCCGTAAATGTTTTCGCCGGATAATTTTGCCTGCAGTTCGTAAACCGCTTCCCACGAACCGATGTCGCTCCACCCCACCTCCGCAGGAATTACAAACACTTGTGGCTTAGCTGCGGCTCGAGTCGCGGGTTCGAGAATGGCGTAGTCCACTGAAATGTTTTCCAGTGTGCGATAAACCTTGCGTAGTTGCGTTGCATATTTGCGGGTTCCGATATGCGAAGCCAATTTCTGCAAAACATCAAATGATTGCGGGAGATGTTTCTTCAGCTCGTTCAGAATCGTCGACGCTCGCCAGAAAAACATGCCCGCGTTCCACTGATAATTTCCCGAAGCCAGATATTCTTTTGCCATTTCCAGCGCAGGCTTTTCCGCAAATCTGCGCACCGCATATACCGGAATTTCATTCCATCCGATCACCGCTGCCATCCGCTCGATATAGCCGAAACCGGTATCCGGCCGCGTCGGCGGAATTCCCAGCACCACCATACGCCCTGGTTCGCGCGCGACGTTCAACGCGGCCGCGACAATCCCCTGATATTTTCGCGTCTGCGCAATGTAATGATCCGCCGGGAGCACCGCCATCAACGCGTCGCCTTTTGCGAAACGCTGTATGTGAAATGCTGCCAGCGCAATGGCCGCAGCCGTGTTGCGCCCCACCGGTTCCACCAGCACTCGTCTGCGCGATTCTTTCGCCAGTTGTTGGCGTACCGCCGATTGTTGCTCGACGTTGGTCACCGTCCAGATGCGTGCGGCTGGCACCAACGGGCGAAGTCTCTCGACGGTTTGTTGCAGCATCGTTCCTTTGCCAACGATGTTCAGCAGTTGCTTGGGAGTTTTCGTGCGGCTTCGCGGCCAGAAGCGCGTGCCGCGCCCGCCCGCCAGAATGACAGCATGCACTTGAAGACTTTCGCTCGGCATCGGAATTACTCGAAGAGAATGTCTGCTATTTTGCCGTCAGCAATGCCCAGCTTGCGCAAGTTGCCGCGCAGGGCATCCAAATCGGGCATGAATGTGCGAATCAACGCGGTCTCATCCTCTGGAATCAGTTCATAGCTTTTCAAGGAAGCGGGCATGAACCAGCACTCGCCGGTCCCATACTGAGTCTTGCCGCCATCCCAGCGCATGGTGCCACATCCGGAGAGAAACACCAGAAGATTGAAAGCATCGGTTTTCGGCCGTGCCGTGAAGAATTCCGCGATCCGCCATCTTTCTGTCGCAAAATATTTGCAAGCCATCAGCAGCGAAATCTCCATTTTTTGCGATGCCCATTGCAGAGGACGTACCTTGTTGATTCTTGGCCCGCCAAATTGAATCACCTCCATCGCTTTGTCAATGTGCACTTTGCGCGGCTGGCCTTGCGCATCAACACGGCCGTAATCGTAAACGCGGTACGTCAAGTCGCAATACTGCTGTACCTCAAACACAATCATCCCGGCGCCAATCGAATGGGGAACTCGCGCCGGAATAAAGTAGGTTTCTTTAGCTTCGGCCTGGTGCACTTGAAAGAGATTCTCGAGCGACTTGGAACCGATCGCGGCGGAAAATTCTTTTTTCGTGACCCCGGATTTCAAACCCAAGAGCAGTTCGGCTCCCGGCTTCGCGGAAACGATATGCCACATCTCGGTTTTTCCCCGTCCGCCGGCAGCCGCTTCATGCACGCGCGCGTAATCGTCGTCGGGATGCACCTGAATGGAAAGTTTATCGGCGGGGAAAATAAATTTTAGCAGCAAGGGAAAATCCTGCATTTCTGCGCACCTGGCCCCGCGCCACTCCTGCGGCATCTCGCGCCACGCTTCTCCCAAGGTTTTCGTGGCAAATGGTCCGCTGGCGACCACGCACCGAACGTCGGTGAGCCATGCCTCCCCAATTGGTTCTGGAAGATCCACTTTGTCGGGAAAAATCGGCGCAAGCGAACGTTCACCCCAAATCCTGGGATGAAATGTCGGCACGATGCGAAACGGGGCAGGTCTCACGAATTAAGCTGCAGCCTCTGCTCGCGAAAAGAACTTGTCCAGGCGCCGTAATCCTTCTTCAATCCGTTCGATGGAGGTCGCATAGGAAAGCCGCAAGTAACCCGGCGCGCCGAAGGCATCTCCGCCCACCAGTGCCACGCGCGCTCTCTCCAGCAGCAGCGCCGCCAATTCCGTGGTGTCCTTGGCAGCCGCGTGAGGCCCGCTCAAATGTGCGGAAACATCCGGAAACGCATAGAACGCGCCGCCCGGTTGCTGGCATTTAACGCCCGGAATCGCATTCAGCCCTTCGACAATGCGTTTGCGCCGTTTTGCGTATTCCGCCAGCATCACCGGAACCGTGTCCATGCTCCCGGTCATCGCGGCCAGCGCAGCGTATTGCGCGATCGAAGTTGGATTCGATGTGGACTGACTCTGCAATTTCACCACCGCCTGAATCAACTCCGGCGGACCCAGCGTATATCCAATGCGCCAGCCGGTCATCGCAAACGTCTTCGACACCGATCCAATTATAATCACGTTGTCTTTCGCGCTGGCCGCGCTGGCAATCGAATACGGCTGGTGCGGCTCATAGGTAAAGTGCGAATAGCACTCATCGCCCATCAGCCACACATTATTTTTCTTGCAGACCGCCAGAATCCTTTCATACTCATCCGGCGGCGTAACTCCACCGCTCGGATTGCTCGGCGAATTCAAAATCAGCAAGCGCGTTTTCGGCGTGAGCGCTCTTGCGATCGCCTCGGCGCGCACCGCGAATCCGTCTTCTACCCTGGTCTGCACATACACCGGCGTCGCGCCCGTGTACTTGATGATGTCCGGAAAACTTACCCAGTACGGCGCTGGAATCAACACTTCATCGCCGGCCTGCACCAGCACGCTGGCCACATTAAAGATCGCGTGCTTCCCGCCAACGCTGACCACGCACTCTTTGGGTTCGTAGCTGGATTTCAGCTCGCGCTTGTGCCACGCGCAAATCGCCTCACGCAGCGGCATGATTCCGCCCGTGGGGGTATATTTTGTTTTGTTGTCATGAATGGCCTGAATCGCCGCCTGCTTGATGTGCTCCGGCGTCGCGAAGTCCGGTTCTCCCGGCCCAAAGTCGGCGATATCCACGCCCTTTGCTTTCAGCTGCTCCGCTGCCGTAATCACCGCCGCCGTCGGCGATATCTGAATTCGGTTGATGCGATCTGTAAGCTTCACTTCCGTTCCCCCATAGCCTGGCAATAATTGACGCTGTTTCTTGGTGAAGCGGCGGGTTTATCCGCCGTCCTTCTGCTACTTCAACCATTACCAATCAATTAAGAAATCTTTGCGCGCAGACGTTCTTCCACAATCGGCGGCACTAATCCGTTCAATGGCGCACCCAGTTGTGCAATTTCGCGTACCAGCTTCGAACTCAAATAACTGTAGGTAACTCCCGGCAGCATAAACACCGTTTCCAGCCGCGGCTCCAGTTTCCGATTCATCAGCGCCATCTGCAATTCATATTCATAATCGCTTACCGCGCGAATCCCGCGCAGAATTACTCCGGCGCCGCGCCGCCGTGCATAGTCCACGAGTAATCCGTCGAACACGTCGATCTCCACGCCGCTCCATTGTTTCGTCACTTCGCGCAGCATCTCCACCCGTTCCTTCACCGAAAACAGCGGAGTCTTTTCCGCATTTTGCAGTACCGACACGATCAACAGATCAAACATCTTTTCGCCGCGCTCGATTAGATCGAGGTGGCCGTTCGTAACCGGATCAAACGAACCCGGATAGATAGCAATAGACGTTTTCATCGGCTGAGAAATTCTTCCCTAGTGTAGCGCAGGCCAAGCCGCCCTTGCGCCAGAATAAAACAGCCCAGCCGAATCTGCCCCAGCCGCATTGGCTCAATCGAAAATCTACGATGGCCTGGAGGCTTTGCCTTGGGATCTGCAGATACGGCCGCCATCCCGAGCATATCCATCCGTCATTCCGAGCGCAGCCAGGAATCCCTCTTCGCCTTCCGCGGCCTCATCGGCCATTTTGCGCTTCGCATTCCGCCGAGAGTATGCCACTATCGCCGTTCCGCCGCTACATAGCACTCTGGCGGATGAACCGCACCACCTTCACGGAGGCTTTTCTCATCATGCGTTCTGCTGCTCTCGCCTTCGCTCTGCATCTTCTTGAAATTTCTACAGCGTTCCTGTTCACCATCGTTCTAAGCGCAGCTCCCGCCGCAGCACAAACGCAGCTTCCCTTGAACCTCATGCCTCAGCCCGCAAGCGTTAAATCAGGCTCCGGCGCGCTCCGTATCGACGCAAACTTCACGGTTGCATTCACAGGGCACACCGAACCGCGGCTGGACCACGCCAGGGAACGTTTCTTGACTCAGCTTCGTCGGCAAACCGGTTTGCTCTTTGCTAATCCGGTCAATAACACATCGCAAGCCACACTCGCCGTCTATACCGACCATGCCAGCAAAGAAGTCCAAGAGCTCGGCGAAGACGAATCGTACACACTCGAAGTCACGTCTTCGGGCGCAAAATTAAACGCCGCAAATCCGCTTGGCGTGCTGCGTGGTCTGCAAACTTTTCTTCAGCTGGTCGAAATAACACCCGATGGTTTCGCCGCTCCTGCCGGAACAATTCAAGATCAGCCACGTTTCCCTTGGCGCGGCCTGATGATTGACGTCAGCCGCCACTTCATCCCGCTCGACGTTCTAAAACGCAATCTCGATGGCATGGAAGCCGTCAAGATGAACGTCTTCCATTGGCACCTCTCGGAAAATCAGGGCTTCCGAGCAGAAAGCAAGAAATTCCCCAAGCTGCACGAATTCGGCTCCGACGGCCTGTACTACACGCAGGCGGAAATTCGTGACCTCATTTCCTACGCGCGTGACCGCGGCATCCGCGTGGTCCCTGAATTTGACATGCCCGGCCACAGCACCGCGTGGTTCGTCGGCTATCCCGAACTCGCCAGCGGTTCTGGTCCCTATTCCATCGAACGCAAATGGGGCGTCTTCGATCCCGCGATGGATCCAACCAACGAAAACACTTACAAGTTTCTCGATGAACTGATCGCGGAAATGGCCAAGCTGTTTCCCGACGACTATTTTCACATCGGCGGCGATGAAGTGAACGGCAAGGAGTGGGACGCCAATCCAAGAATTCAACAATTTAAGAAATCGCACAATTTGAAATCGAACGACGAACTCCAAGCCTACTTCAGCCAGCGCGTGCAAAAAATTGTCACCAAACACGGCAAAGCCGTCGTCGGTTGGGACGAAGTCTTCATCCCCGGCGTGCCTAAAGACATCGTCATCCAATCCTGGCGCGGCCAGCAATCGCTTGCAGCAGCTGCGCAACAGGGCTACCACGGCATTCTTTCCAACGGTTACTACCTCGATCTCGGCTGGAGCGCCGCGCGCCACTACGCCGTCGATCCCATGAGCGGCCCAGCCGCCAGCCTTAACGACGAACAGAAAAAACTAATCCTCGGCGGCGAGTCCTGCATGTGGTCGGAATATGTCGATCCGGAAAATATCGATTCGCGGATTTGGCCGCGCAATGCCGCAATAGCAGAGCGTCTATGGTCCCCGCAGCATGTTACCGATTTCAGTTCGATGTATTTGCGGATGGCGGCGATCAGCGAGCAGTTGGAGTGGCGCGGCCTGACACATCGCTCCTACTACCGCAAAATGTTGCAACGCATCGCCGGGCCCGCAACACCGGAAGAACTTGCCGCGCTGCGAAATCTAGCTGACGTCGTCGAACCTGTGAAGGACTACGCGCGCGAACAAACCGCGCCCGTCGAACCGACCACCCAACTCGCTCTCCACCGCCTGGTTGATGCCGTTAGGCTTGAAAGCGACACAGGCCGCCATTTCTCAGAATTAGTAGACAAATTCCTGGCCAGTTCCTGTCGCGATGCCGCTACGTCATACGAACTGCGCACGCAACTCGAACTCTGGAGAAACAACGATGCTGCCTTCGCTTCGCTGGCGCAAAAATCTTTCTTGGCCAGGGAAGCGGTGGCCACCTCCCGCGACCTCTCGGCCGTAGGCACCGCGGGTTTGCGCGCCCTCGATGCAATTGCCGCCGGCAAACCGCTCGCCACCGATCAGCAATCTCAATTGAGCTCAGTTTTCGCCGAAGCTGCAAAACCAAAAGCACAACTCATCCTGATCCCCGCCGCCGCAGTAAAAAAGTTACTAGACGCCGCCACTCAACCCAGCACGTGTGCCGCTCCACAACCCTAACTCAACTCAATAGTGACGCCGTCATTCCGAGCGAAGCGAGGAACCACTCTTCTATTTTTCGATCCACGCCACCGCTCATCGACCGTCGCGTCGTCTTCTGCGACCTCCGCGTCCCTCTTCTCATCCTCTGCGATAATCGTTTCCGCCGTCTTTCCCCTCTACTTCGCCGTCCCCGCCGTCGCGTTGTGGCACGCCCCTTCACCCGAATCGTGAAATCCTTCCTCGCCATTCACCGGAATAAACTCCCAGCTATATTTCGCCGGCGACAGCGTCAATTTCAGCACTCCAAACGTATCCGCATTCCGTTGTTCGCTGTTCGGCGTCGCCAGGCCAAGCGGATTGTGGCTTCGCCCTCCCGTCCCCACCACAATTTCCCGAATCCCATTCTCAGGATCGAGATGCCCGTCCGGATCCTGCGGCGCAAATCGTTCATAGGAATGTTCGTGCCCCACCAGCATCAGGTCCGCATGCGCGGCATATAAATCCCGCCACAGATCTCGCAGCTCCGAATGGACTGCGTGCCACTTCAGCAGCCCGCTGCTGAAGAGCGCGTGATGCCCGTACGCCACAATGCACGACTTGGCATGTTGCTGCAGATCCGTCTTCAGCCATTTCTCCTGCTCGGAACCGGTTCCGCATCCGCCTACTCCCGGCGCATTGCAGTTTGTATTCAGCGCCACCACATGCCATTTTCCCAGGTCGTAGCTGTAATATCCTGTGCCTCGCGGTCCGGCCCGTTCCCCCCAATATGCGAAATACGCCAGACCTCCTGGCGAACTATACTCATGATTTCCGGGCGCCGGCCGCGTACGGTCCTTAAATTTTCCCCACGTCGTGTCGTAACACTTGCTGAATTCTTCCGCCGTGCCGCGATCGTAGGCGAGATCTCCCGCCACAAACACCGTCCCAGGAATTTGCTCAATCAACTTCGCGGTTGCGGCCGCCCCCGCCAGCGAGGAGCATCCAGCGATGTCTCCCGCTCCCACCAGTACATAGGTTTTTGGCTCGGACTTCCCAGGCTTCGTTTCTTCCGCTTTGCGCTCCGTACCGGAAGTCTGCCTTTGGCTAACCTTCGCAGCCGTCTTCGATTCGGATCCTGCCGAAGTCGCCATTCCAAGAATCAAAACCAGCCCGCAGGCAATCCCGTCCATCATCCGCATCGCGCCACGGCTTTTTCCGTCTATACGACACTGCAAGTCGTTATCCATGTGCCCTCGCATCGGCTGCGGCAGAGTAGCACATCCGTTTCGCCTGTCCTCCTCTTGCAGCGCCTGACAGGCCAGTCGAACGATTGCGCGCATCGTTTCACTTGTTTTTGTCGCTTTCCTCGGGTTTTCCTGCCGACAGTGCCCCGGGTTGTACCTTCATTTTCTCCGTCTCAGCGATAAATCGTTTTCCGAGTCTTTTTCGATCAGCAGGAAGCAACTTGGAAATATAGCTCCATATGTCAATGAATATAAAGGCCTTACAGCTGAGATTCTTCCAAAACGATGGTTGACTTTGCCGCACAAATCCCATAAACTCAATTCCGACTGATTCAGTCGCATATGCCCGTGGGGGGCGTACGCAAAGGCTCAACGCAGATAGATGTTTAAGCTTTCTAAAAAAGCAGACTACGGTTTGATCGCGGTCAAGCATTTGGCAATGCACCGCAGCGAAAATCATGCTTGCAGCGCCAACGAAATCGCCGAGGAATATGGCATTTCGACCACGCTTATGGCGAAAGTTTTGCAAAAGCTGGCTCGGAACTCGCTCGTCGCGGCCAAGTATGGTTCGACCGGCGGCTATCAGTTGGCTAAAGACCCAGATCGCATCAGCGCGTTGGACGTCATTACCGCAATCGATGGCCCGGTACTGATTATCTCTTGCGTGACAAGTCACGGAAATTGCGATGCGTCATCCAAGTGTTCTGTTCGCGAACCGCTGCGCCGCGTGAACGAAAGCGTGATGAACGTTTTAAGTACCGTCACCATCGCGCAGATGTGCGACGAACCGCAGGAGCAGCAGATGCTTGTGGCTCTTCGGGCGTAAAAGTTGCAACAGGAGAATAGGATTATGGCCGTAAAACTGCCTATTTATTTCGATAATCACGCCACCACTCAAGTCGATCCGCGCGTAGTCCAGGCGATGCTGCCTTATTTCACCGAAAAGTTTGGCAACGCTGCCAGCCGCAATCACCCGTTCGGTTGGGCCGGCGAAGAAGCCGTGGAAAATGCCCGTGCGCAAGTCGCTTCGCTGATCGGCGCGACGCCCAAAGAGATCATTTTCACCAGCGGCGCCACTGAAAGCGACAACCTGATGATCAAGGGCGTCGCAGAAATGTACCGCGAAAAGGGCAATCACATCATCACTCAGGCCATCGAACATAAGGCGGTGCTCGACACCTGCAAACGTCTGGAAAAAGACGGCTTTGAAGTGACTTACCTTCCCGTCGGCAAAGACGGCCGCGTCAATCCAGAAGATGTTCGCAAAGCCATCACGCCCAAGACGATTTTGATCACCGTCATGTACGCCAACAACGAGATCGGCGTCATCAATCCGATTCAGGAAATCGGCAAAATCGCCAAGGAGCACGGCATCTTCTTCGCATCCGACGGTGTTCAGGCAGTGGGCAAAATTCCGGTGGACGTGCAGAAAGACAATATCGACCTGCTCGCCATCAGTGCTCACAAGATTTACGGACCGAAAGGCGTCGGCGCTCTTTATGTTCGCCGCCGCAATCCTCGCGTTCAGTTGGCGGCGATTATTGACGGTGGCGGCCATGAGCGTGGTATGCGCTCTGGCACCCTCAACGTTCCTGGAATCGTGGGACTTGGCACTGCCTGCGAAATCGCCCAGCAAGAGATGGCGCAGGAATCCGTTCGACTCGCGAAACTTCGTGACCGCCTCAAGGCCGGCCTCGAAGCCAAGCTTGACGAGGTGTTTATCAACGGCTCATTGGAGCATCGCCTGCCAAACAACCTCAACATGAGCTTTGCTTATGTCGAAGGCGAATCGCTCCTGATGGGCATCAACGACATCGCAGTCTCCAGCGGTTCGGCTTGTACTTCAGCCACCCTGGAACCAAGTTATGTCCTTAAGGCTCTAGGAGTTGGCGAAGATCTGGCACATACCTCGATCCGCTTCGGTTTGGGCCGCTTCAATACCGAAGAAGAGGTCGACTATGTAACCGACAAGATGGTCACGGTCGTGAAGAAACTTCGCGAACTTTCGCCCCTCTACGAAATGGCTAAAGAAGGTATCGATATTTCCAAGATGAACTGGCAGACCGCCTAGCCCAGTTGCGCATCTAACGACGTGAAGACCGGCAAATTAGACGAAAGGGTAGGACAAGAAGCAATGGCAACCACCGTGAGTGAAGGAACAATTCGAGTACACCGCTCGATCGGCGGAACCGGGGCGGCATTCCGTGTCGCGTTCGTGCCTTATGGCGAAGGCGATGACGCCAAGCCTGCGGGAGAGCGTTCGTTCCAGCAACTTCAGGAAGTGCGCGTGTTTCTGAAAGTGCTAGGCATTGGAGCGGATTACATCAAGGACGTGCTGCGCCAGTTGACCGCTGGGCGTTCTGCCTGGGTGCCCAACGTATCGATTTCGGAAAAAGTTCTGCGTACTGCTGGTTTCGTCAGCATCGGCAATCTCGCGCGGAGCAATTAATCTTGTTGTGACGGCTGCTTGTGGCCTGACAGTCACAAAACGCCAGAGGAGAATGATTCATGGCTTATAGCGAAAAGGTTGTAGACCACTACAACAACCCCCGCAACGTCGGAAGTCTTCCTAAAGAGGATCCCAACGTTGGCACTGGTTTGGTCGGCGCCCCGGAATGTGGCGACGTCATGAAGCTGCAGATGCGCATCAATCCGGAAACGCAGGTCATCGAGGAAGCCCGCTTTAAGACCTTCGGCTGCGGCTCCGCGATCGCCAGCTCTTCATTGGCCACCGAATGGGTAAAGGGTAAGACTGTGGAAGAAGCGCTCTCCATCAAGAACACGGATATCGTCCGCGAACTTGCGCTTCCCCCGGTCAAGATCCACTGCTCAGTGCTGGCCGAAGACGCCATCAAGGCCGCCATCGGCAACTGGAAGAACAAAAAGGGCATCCCGGTAGCCGCTTCCGAAAAGCCCTCGCACTGATCGGTCGCACAGCCAACCATGGCTGTGCCCAAGCTTGGCAAGATTTGCAGGTTAGGCGAGTTTCGCTCTTAAGTGGTTTTGTTACGACTTGAACTCGGCCCGACAGAAAACTATGGCCACAGAAATTGCGTCACCAGCAACGATCAGCGTCTCTGAGCGCGCAGCGAAAAAAATCCTCGCTCTGCTCGCGAAGGACGGCGTGTCTCCAGAACAAGGCGGCCTGAGAGTAGGCGTGCAAGGCGGCGGTTGCTCCGGCCTGTCCTACGCCATGCGACTGGACACCCAGGCTCGCGACCGCGACAAAATATTCGAGGCATTCGGCGCCCGCGTCTTCGTCGATCCGAAAAGCCTTCTATACCTGAACGGCACCACGCTCGAGTACGAAGAAACGCTGATGCGCCAGGGATTCGTATTCGTAAATCCCAACGCCGCAAGAAGTTGCGGCTGCGGTAGTTCGTTCACTGCCTGAGTAGTGGTCGAGCGAGGGCTTTGTGAATTCGGTTTCGCAGTGCCGGGCTTCAGCCCGGCTCTTGGCCTAAACCCGGCTGGCGAGTTCGCCAGCCTTTTTCGCTTTTGGCGAGAAAAAACGGTCATTGCTCGCCGCAGAATAGGAACTATAGTTCGTTTGGCCGTGTTTCGGACGCAACTATAATCGTCGCTACAACTTACGGGAGAAAACCTACTTTCTGCAATGACCGCCCCTTCTCAAGCCACCAACACCCTGGTCGACTACTTCGCCGTTTTCGGCTTGCCGCGCAAGTTGTCGATCGATTTGTCCGTGCTCGAACAGAGATTTCTCCAGCTCAGCTGGAAACTGCATCCGGACAATTTTGTGAACGCCAGCGAACAGGAACGCGAACTGTCTCTGAAAAAAAGCAGCGAATTGAATGACGCCTACCGCGCGCTGCGCGATCCTCTCGTTCGAGTGGAATATCTTTTGGAAATTGAAGGCGAACGAAAAGAAGGACAAACCAAACAGCAAGCGCCGCCGGAATTGCTCGAAGAAGTTTTTGAGCTGAATGAATCGCTCGACGAATTGCGCGAAGCAAAAGAATCTGGCGCCGACCTGATCGAATTGAAAGGCCGTCTCGAATCCGCGGAAGATAATTTTCAGGAAAAATTGGAAGAAGTAGACTCCCAGCTGCAATCCGTGGCGGAAGAGTGGGACGCCGCAGTGGACGCAAACGCCGACGCCACAACGCGCAAAAAAATCTTTGCTGGCATGAACGAATTGCTGAACCGCCGCTCCTATATTCGCAATCTCGTCGCAAACGTGCAGAAGGAATTGGAAGCGTAATGTGCTGGAATAATTTTGCCGGTAGCTGCTCGCCGGCCACGGGACACTGACATGGGGAAAATCGTCGGAATCGATCTTGGCACCACCAACAGTCTCGCCGCATATCTCGACCCGCAGACGAAGCAGCCGAAGTGTATTGTCGGTCCGCATGGCTCGACCTTGTGTCCTTCTGTGGTAAGCCTCGATCCTGATGGAAGCATTATTGTTGGCGAGCCGGCTCGCCGGCGTTTGCTCACTCAGCCCGAGCGCACCATTTATTCCGTAAAACGCCTGATGGGTCGCGGTGTAAAAGACATTCAAGACGAACTGAAACTTTTTCCGTTTCGTCTCGATCCATCAAGCAGCAACGTGATTCGGGTGCGGCTGGGCGAGAAAGTCTTCACTCCCCCGGAAATTTCCGCGTTCATTCTGCGCGAACTGAAAAATTGGGCCGAAGCCTCCCTCGGTGAACCCGTCGATCGTGCAGTGATTACGGTTCCTGCTTATTTCAACGATGCGCAGCGCCAGGCCACCAAAGATGCCGGCAGAATTGCGGGACTCGAAGTTCTTCGTCTGGTGAACGAACCGACTGCTGCCGCGCTTGCCTACGGACTGCACGAAAAGCAGCGCGGCAAAGTTGCCGTATACGATCTCGGCGGAGGCACCTTCGATATTTCGATCTTGAAATTAATTTCCACCGACGAAGGCGACATTTATCAGGTTCTCTCGACCAACGGCGACACGCACCTCGGCGGTGACGATATCGACAATCTGCTGCAGGCCTTCGTGCACGAAAAGATTCTGCAGACCGACGAAATCGATTTTTCTCCGCACGGCGAAGTCGCGCAAGAACTTCGCAAAGCGTTGATTGCAATGAAACACGACCTTTCCGAAAAAGAGTCTGCCACGCTGAAATTCCCACTGCCCAATGGAAAAATGTTCACGCAGGAATTTACGCGTGGTGCTCTGGATGCATTGATTCGCCCGGTGGTCGATCGCACCACGGGTCCGGTCAAACTGGCGCTGGCCGATGCGAAACTGAAACCTGAAGAAATCGATGAAGTCGTTCTCGTCGGCGGCACCACACGCACTCCGCTGATTCGCCGTACGGTACAGGGCTTTTTCGGACGCGCTCCACACATCGAGCTGAATCCCGACGAGGTGGTGGCGCTGGGCGCTGCGGTGCAAGCCAACATTCTCGAACACGGCGTCAGCAACATGCTGCTGCTGGACGTTACGCCACTTTCGCTGGGAATTGAAACGTATGGCGGCGCAGTCGCAAGAATCATCTCGCGCAATTCTCCCATTCCCGCCAGCGCGCAGGAAATGTACACCACTGGCGTGGACAATCAGACCGGCATTGACATCCATGTTTTGCAGGGCGAACGCGAACTGGCGAAAGATTGCCGCTCGCTGGCGCGTTTCACCCTCAAAGTTCCGCCGGCTCCCGCTGGCCTACCGCGCATCGAAGTGAAATTCCTGATCGACGCCAACGGCATCCTGCAGGTTGCAGCGAAGGATGTGCGCACCAGCGAACAACATTCGGTCGAAGTTCAGCCCAGTTACGGCATCAGCGATTCCGAAATAGAGCGCATGCTGGAAGAATCCATCGAATACGCGGAGCAGGATTTCGCCGAGCGCCAGGCCATTGAAGCCCGGACCGAAGGCGAAACAATTCTTGCCGCAACCGCGAAAGCGCTGGCCAATCCGCAATCCGCTTCGCTCGCTCCGGAGGAGCGCGGCAAAATTGATACCGCCGTTACGGCCTTGCGCGAATCGATCACCGGCAGCGACTATCGCCTGATGCGCAAAAAAATCGACGAATTGAACGAAGCGACGCAGCATCTGGCCGAGGCCATGATGAACAGCGCCGTGAATTCCGTGCTGCAGGGCAAGAAGCTGGATGATTTTTAGTCTGGATTTCATCAGGCGGAGGCGACGGCAAAAGGTGAGTACGAATGTCTTGAGGATTCGCTTTTCCGGCCACCCGGTCCGCAGAGAAAAAGTTTGAAATAGTCCCAGGCAACGTGGCGGCGTAAGATATTCAGAAGGAGAGATTCATGGGCGGCAGTAACCCGTATATCGAAGAAGTAAAATACAAGCCGGCGACAAAGAAATTCAAGGTCACGTTTCTGCCCAGCGGCAAGACGCTGGAAGTCGATCCGGAGAAAATTCCTTACGGTCACAACGGCTTGCCAGGCAGCATTCTGGATTTTTCCGAAGCACTCAGAGCCGGACTAGACCACGCGTGCGGTGGGGTTTGCGCATGCTCCACTTGCCACGTCATCGTGAAAGAGGGCCTGGAATCCTGCAACGAAGCCACGGATGCGGAACTCGATGAACTGGACGAGGCGCCGGGTATTACGCCGAAATCACGCCTGGGTTGCCAGACCGTGCCCGACGGCACCACCGACATCGTGGTCGAAATTCCCGGCTGGAACAAGAATTACGCCAAGGAAATGGATCACTAAGATAAAGATTGCCACGAAGTCACAGAGACGCAGAGAAAAGATAGACCAAGAAGCCAAACTCCGAAGCAGAAGAGCAGTTAAGAATTAGTTTTTTCTCTGTGACTCGGTGCAAATCGTTTTGAGGAGCTGCTAATGCCTGCAACATTCGACTGGGACAACACTGAAGATATCGCTATCGCTCTCACCGATAGATTCCCCGACGTTGATCCCTACACCGTGCGTTTCACGGATATGCACAAGTGGATCACAGAACTCCCCGGATTCTCCGGCGACCCCGCTAAATCCAACGAAGGAAAACTGGAAGCCATTCAAGCCGCGTGGCACGAGGAATGGGCGGACCGCACGAAATCATAATCTCCGTTTCTTTGGGAAACTGAATAGGTAAATGCGCATTCTATCTATTCGGACTTTATTGCAAATAGGTTCTGCGAAGATATTCGGCGGTGGAGTCGTCCAGGCTGGCGTAGTTTGTTCGCAAAGCTTGTAGCAATGCGTTTTCGCCGGACGGTTCCGTACGTTCCGCATCGAGCAAGCGATCAAGGCCATCGCTGCCGAAATCGGCTTCAATCGCTTCCACTACCGCGAGTGCCCAGGCATAGGCGTAGCGCGCCTGCCCGCTCGACAGCACCATCCAGGGACCATCGAGATAGCGGAACGATTTTCCTTTGCCCTCCTGATAGAACGCCACTAGCTGCGCCGCGTCCGCCCCTGTGCGCCGGCCTTCCATCCACTGCGCGACACCTTCTTGCAGCCAGGTCGGGCAGCGTCCACTCGTTTTCTGAAACACAAAACTGTGGGTTAACTCATGTTTCAAAATTCGCGCCAGCAAATCGGACACTGTTTCCAGTCCCTGCACCGGAACACGAATACGCCCATCGTTTAAGCCACCCGCCCAGCCCGGTACTCGCGTGACATCAAAAAAAGTTTCCTGCGTATAGAGAATCACGCTGATTTGTTCCGGCGGCGTGTAGTGCAATTCGGACTTCAAGACCTGGAATTGATCTTCCAGCGTGTGAATCGCTTCAGAAGCCAGCTGGCGGCTGGCGCCTCCGTGATAACGCAATACAAAGTGACTCGATTCGCCTTCGCGGAAATCGCTTTCGGCTTCCTTGTCGCGTTTGGTTTTTTCCAGAAGCGCGGCAACACTTTGATTGGGGCGGATCTTTTGCGCCACCTGCAAATCCGCGATCGCCGCGTCGAGTTGGTTCATACGGTAGTGCGTGTAACCCGACCACGCCGCCAGGGCCGCTGACTGCGGAGAAAGCTTTCTGGCTTTCTCGATCAATCGCAGCGCTGTGCTGTATTCACTCTTCATCAGCTGCGCGTAGATGCGCCCATCCAGGCTGGCCAGCGATAGATCGCGCTGGCGACCCGCGAAAGGTTCCATAGCTTCGAAATGCTCCAACGCTTTGTCCGGTTCGTGCTGCTGAAGTTCGAACTCACCTGCGGCCAGATGAGCGAGTGCGGCGCGCGTCACCGCAGTTGGTCCGCCACGCGAAGCTTGTGCCTCTAGCGACGCAATGAGACCGGAATCGATCACGCCTTCCTTGAGGACTTCGTTTTTCAGCGCCGCGTAGCCATTTGCAGTCGGCATCGCGGGACGCTCCAGTGGAATCTCTGCGGCCGCACCATGTGACGATTCTGAATTTGTGCTGTCTCGCCCAGCGGGGATAGGCGGAGCTGCGCCCACCACGCGCTCCAGGCTTCTGCAATCCACAAAACCAATCCGATTCGCCTGCGCTGAGGGCCGAATTCCACACCAGCCCTTTCCGCTCTGGTCCACGCGCAAATCGACGTACACCGCGATGCCTTTTTTCAGCGTGGAAACTTGATCGCTGGAAACATCCATTTGCGCGAAGACCGTCACCGACTCCGCCTTCACGGCTGCGTCGGTCGCGGCAGTGGGCAATTGTGGGCTCTGGCCAAAGAGCGCAGCAGGAAAACAGGCAATCTGCAGCGCAAGAAAGCGCAACGCCACTCGCTTCGTAGTTAACGGTTGGTGCAAGCACAGCTCCAGCGCCAGCGCCGAACGGACCACCAGAAAGTACGATGCTTGCGCGTTGTCCGTCAAGCGAGCGCGCAAAATGCCCTTTCAAGGCTCTCTCGAAGACCCCAAACAAACGACTTACTATATAAATCAATGATTTACGAATGGGTTAGAACGCCATCAAATGCAGTGCAAAGGATGGTTTGGGTGCAATCTGGGTGCAATTTGCACCGTTTTTAGCCGTTTCACATTCGCAGTCTTCGGATATCCACCTAGGCTCGCACTCATACTCTTTAAGAGTGCTCCCAACACCATTTGACGAATGCAACTAAGACGTATATCCCGCATCCGAGAATTGCGAGGCAGATTAGGCCGACGAGGATAATTGCTACCGACCCGACGAACTTTTCCAGGGCGTCGGAAAATACCTGTTTGATAGGGACCGACCTCTCCATCCGCTGCCCGCAGTGCGCACAGAACACAGCGTCATTGGAGACCATTATGACGCCGCAGCGTTTGCAGACGCGCCGTCGATACCCGTTTTGGAATCCCTGCAAGAATCCCTTTATGGGGTTGGCTATGTTCAAGAAGTTTCGCCCGTTTCGATCCTATTCTCCGCCAAGCGATCAATCAAGGCTGGCATCACGTCCTTCGAGAATGGTCCAAGAACTGTTGCATCGTATTAATCCTTTTTCTGCACGCTGGGCAGCCAGCGACAACCACACCCTTACCGCCTTGAGCGACTGATGGCGGCTCATCCACGAAATAGGAAAAATCGTGTCGCTGAATAGATGATACAACCATGCTAGGTAACGTCGATGTGAACCAACTCAAAGCTTCGTACTATTGACGTACGAATCTCTCCTGCGCCAATCTCTGCAATCGAGGCGTGTCCCTCATGACAAGCGACGAGCTGAACGAGCAATTGCGTCTACTCAACGAAAAAGGCCAACAACTCCAGCACGAAACGGAGATGCTGACGAGAAGGCTGCCAATTGCACGAACGGCTCTGGAGACGATCTCAAAGGGAGAGTGGGCGCCTGAAATATTAGAAAGCGCCCGCGTGGCGCTGGACACTTTGGACACGCTAGACGGTCTCGACGTACTTAAAATCTTCTACAGAAAAATGAGCGTCGGGAATCTACAACTTCGATGCGAGCACTCCCTCGCAGAACGGAAAATGGCGATTGCACGCACCGCATTGGAGAGGATTGCTAACGGAGAAACTGATCCTGGAGTGCGCGAACTTGCGCGAGAGACGTTGGACGGATTCAGTGTATTGTCTGACGGCGAGAAATTCATGGGCTTTTCCTAGGTGTCCAGCAAGACCAGGCGATCCCTGAAGTTAATCCTACCGACTTAAAGCGTTTTCATGAAAACGTGAGCGAACGGTTTCGTGAGGCGGGCAACAATGCGGCAATTGGCCTCGGAGCCTTGGGGTTAGACTTGGATATTTCAGTGGAAGACGCAGGTCCTCTCGGCGTTCGCAACTGGCTGCTCGGTGTTATGGTTATGCAAGGCCTGCTAGCTGACTGGCAACGCGGCACAGAACTAGATAGCTCCGTTTATCGAGTCGCTGCAACGATTCCTGTTAATGGTATTCAATTCGATCCAGAAGCGTTCGTTACGCGCCTAAGTGCGGAGAGGGCTGCTTAGGTCCGCAACCTCGGTTCCGGGTAGAGTAGTTGTCGTCATCATTATAACGGCACTCGTTGATTCGAAAGAGCTGGAAGAGCACGGGCCGATGTGTCAGGAGTGCATGAAAAGATTTCGGTCTGAAGAGACACAATAGTAAGGTTGTTTTGCCATGGAGCGCTATCTTATTGATTATGCTATATTTATGTTATTATTAGTTGTACGGCATTTTGCCGGTGTATCTCTTGACAGACCCGGAGGAATGCCGTACAGTTGTTTGGTATTGGAGGGCTGTCATGGCTAGAGCTGCACGATTGGAAATTAGAACAACGCCAAAACAGAAGAAACTCATTGAGAAGGCGGCCAAGTTGCGGGGAACTTCGGTAACCCGCTTTGTCTTGGCGGAGGTTGAACAGGCCGCGACAGACACGATCCAAGAGGCTAATTTGTTGGAGTTACGCAATGAGGATCGTCGCGTATTTGTCGAAGCATTGCTCAACCCGCCTATGATCAACGAAGCGCTAAAGGCAGCAGCCGTTCGACATAAGGAAATGGGACTGTAGTCTTTTGGATCAAAATTTAATAATTGAGCCGCTCGGTCCTAACCATGATCGAGCGGCTTTTTCTTGTGGCAAGGACCAGCTCGACGATTACCTAAAAAAACAGGCGCGGAACTCAGTTGAAAAGAATTTGGTCGCCGTTTTCATTCTTACTCCGGACAGGAAGAAAATAGCCGGATACTACACGCTTTCGTCGTATGCGGTTATAACAAAGGATATTCCGGACGAAATTGCCAAGAAACTGACTCGAATGAATGAGGTGCCAGCAACACTGATCGGTAGACTAGCGCGAAGCCTTGAGTTTCGTGGGGCCGGTTTGGGTGAAATTCTGCTGGTCGATGCACTAAAAAGGGCCGCCAAGCAAAGCAGCATCGTTGCGTCGTGGGCTGTCATTGTGGATGCAAAGGATGATGAAGCTGCGTTGTTTTATAAGCGCTACGGATTTATCCAATTTCCGACCAAGTCGCATCGGTTATTCATACCTATGAGCACCGTAAGTGGGATGTACAATTCCGAAATAGATGAGGCGGCCGCGCCGGCGACACCCAATCAGAAAGCTGAACCGATATCCTAAATTCGAAATGCCCGGCGAATTTTTCACTAAGCTCCTAACGGCCTTCGGACTGGTCCCTCGGCCCAAGCTAGCTTATCGTGGCGATTTCCGACGCGACTAGAGGCAGCCGCGTGGGGGCGTCTGCCTCTGAAGCGTGACGATCTTTTTCTGAACGCGCCTCTTTAGCTGGCGTCTTCATTTCCATAGCTTTTTGAATCCCTCTTTGACGAGATAGGCCAAAAGGACCTTGATAATGTTTGGGAGAAGAAAGCGGAGGCTGCTTGAGATTTGGTAGCCCGGACGGGAATCGAACCCGTAGTCTTTGCCTTGAAAGGGCAACGTGTTAACCGATTACACTACCGGGCCCTATTTAAATTCTATCACACGGTAACGGCGTCGAGCGCATCTCGCTGTGAATCCAACTCTTCGATGCCATAGCGTTTGTACATCGAATCGGTCTTGTGACCTGTGGAATCTTAAAAGACAAAACGAAGATGCGCGCTGGCGCTGCGAGGCGCAGCTACGGCCGTGCCGGAAAACAGGCTGGCAAAATTCAGGACGTTTACGCGATCCGTCAGATTGCCTGCTGCGATTTGCATCGTGAGAGTGCGGCTTTCTTTTCTATATAGCTCGATGCCGGCAGCCGCATTCAGCGAAAAAGTTGGTCGCACCCGGCCGCGATCGAAATTTACGCGCGATAAAATTTCTGGTCCGTATTGTGCCAGCAGAAAACTCGTGTCGATGCTTGTGAGATCGAGTTCCACCGGCAGACCACTGCCGTAATTCGCGCTGGCAGCCGCCCACAAGCGCTTTGCGATCTGCGCGCGTACGCTGGCGCGAACCGTGTTCCGCTGATCCTGCGTCACCGCGAATTTCCCGGTATCCGTCAAGGCATCGCCGGCTTCACTGCCGATGAAAAGTCCACCGGTGGTAGGTCCCTGCGCTATCGCGGATTGATTTGAGTAGCTCAAGAACCCCGAGAACCGGTGCCACTCCGCAATCGCGAGGCGCAATTCCTCCCCGAAAATTCGTGCTTTGTTGAAGGCGATCGGAAAGCTCACTCCGGTATCCAACAGCACATCGTCATCGGCAAAATTGCGAAAATTGCGGCGAAACACATTGGCATCGAGGCGCAACTTTGCGAAGAGAGCCTGCGAAATTCCGCCCTCGAAATAGTTTCCGCTGGACGGCCGCACCGGGAGCCGCAGGACTTCAGGATTCAACGAGACGACTTGCGCGGAACTGGCCAGCAAAAGATTTTCAGTCGCGGGTGTCTGGAAAACGCGGTCGTAGGAAACGTGCACAAGCATTTTCCAGCGATCAATGTAGCGCGATACGCCAACGCGGGGGCTGACGGCCGATTCGCTGACCACAAATCCATAGTGATCGAAGCGCAGCCCGGCGCTGACGTTCCAGTTTCCCTGGTGAAAATTATCCTGAACGTAAAATGCCGGCTCGATATCCCACTTACGTTCGGCGAATGCAAACTGCAACGCTGTGCCGGCGTCAAATTGCGACAGGTCTGTGATGCTATAGGACAGCGCTTCGTGCACCGGAGCGAAAAGGGAATCGACGCCCGCTTTCCAGTCGTGATGACCGGCATGGCCCGCGACGTCGGCGCGCGCGTAACCTTCGCGGTAGCCGCGGTCCTGCGAGACGATGACGGGAGTGGCCTGATCGTTCGATCGCAGGACGAATCTGGCGTCGCGCACGCTTCCGGAAAAGCTCCACAACAAGTTTTCCGAGCTGATGTGCTGGTAATAAATCTGTCCGCTGATTTCGGTGTTGTGCACGTCCTGGCGTTGACCAGCGGCCTGCTGGACCAATTCATTGGGAACCGTGTAGCGCGTGTCACTGCGTGTAATCGTGAATCGCAAACGGTCGCGCTCTGAAAAATCATGCTCATACGCGGCGGAAAATCCGTTTCCATTTCCCCAATTGCTGTAGCGCTGCAAAACCGGAGGATCGAGGTAGCGGTCGGTATGAAATCCGCGGCTGCTGAATTCCAGATGATTCTTGCCGGCGGTATAGCCGATTTCCCCCGCGCCACTCAGCGAATCGAAGCTGCCGCCTCCGGCTTCAAACCGGCCGTGCCATTCCTCGGGCGGATTCTTTTCCGTCGTCAATTCAATGACCCCGCCGAGTTTGCGCCCATACTCGGCTGGGAATCCCGCTGTCATCACGCGCATCGATTCCACATCGCCGGCATCGAAAGGCGGCGCAAATGCCGGAGAACGATTTTGCGTCAAGGGCATTCCGTCCAAGACATATTGAACCTGGTATTCGGAGCCGCGCGGGTGCAGGACGCCATTTGCTTCATACAGCCATCCGGGTTGGTCGTTCACGGCGTCAGAAAGATCGCGGCTGTCCTGCGCGGCGACATGTTCGCGCAGCGATTCCGCGCCCATGGCGTAAATAGTTCCGTTTTCCGAAGGGTCGAGAATCGTTGCGGCATCGGTGACTTCGATTTTCATGTTTACCGGGGCCACGCCCAGAACAACGGCGACCCGCGCCGGTACTTCGCTGCGGACTTCGACCAGGCCGGTCCATGGCGCGAATCCTGGTGCGGTGACAGTCAGCCGGTACACGCCAAAAGCCAGCTCCGACGCGAGGTATTTTCCGTCTGCCGCGATCGCAAAATCTTTTAGTACCTGGTTCGATTCGCTGACCAGTTCTCCAAGGGCGGCAGCGCTTTGTCCTTGCGGGTCGCGCACTTCGATCTGCAGCTCGCCGCGGCTGCGCTGAGCGATGGCCGCCGCTGCGAGAACCATCATTAGGGCAAATGCCAGAAATACCAGCGCAAGGCCGTGCCAGTTCAGGCTGAAGGATTTCGATTTTCGTGCGGTCTCTTGCATGGCCTTCCCAAGCTACCACACGCCAGCCGGACTTTATCCTGCGCCAGGTTCGAAGTTTCGAACAACCCGTCCGTGACAAAGAATTTACGTAAAAATTGACCGGCAACGCTCTTGCCGGGGCCGGTTCAATCGCTCACAATGCCAAGGCCCGATGCGGGCGCACATTCTAATGTTCAACGGTCTGAACTCTGCTTTGCTGCGATTCTCCGGTGTCGCATTTGGTTCGCGAATCGTTCCGTCGGAAGAAGTGGACCGGGCATTTGGGATGCCCGCAGGAAAACTGCGCCACCGCGCGGGGATATTGTCGCTGGCGCACGCAGCTGCCGGCGAATCGGAAGTGACGCTTGCCGCTGCAGCCGTTAGTGAAACGCTGCGAAACGCGCAAGTCCCGTCGGGAAAACTGAACTGGATTATTGCTTCGAGCGAAACGCATCACGCCATTCCGTCGCTCGCGGCACAACTGCACGCCTCAATCGGTGCGCGCGAAACTTGCGGTGCACTCGATGTTGGCGGAGCATGTCTCGGTTTAGTGCACGCGCTCGTAGTCGCGAAGTCGTTTGTGGAATCCGGGCAGGCGGGCACAGTGCTGGTGGTGACGGCCGACGTGCACTCGCGCACGCTCACACCGGGTCGTGTGGCGGGCGAGTTTGGCGGCCTGTTTGGCGATGGCGCTGCCGCGTTTCTGGTGCAACGGCAACATACCGGGACCACGGAAGAATCTTACGCGCTGCGAGATTTCTTTTTTGGTTGTGCTTCGCGACTGCAGCCAGCAATTCAAGTTTCTGCCGAGCCGGGCGATCGGTTAAAAGTGGTTTTTGACGGCGACGCGCTTTCGCGGGCCGCGACGGCGCGGCTCGATTACTGCATTCGTGAACTTGAGTGCCGTAGCGGCGTGGCGCGAGGTGAAGCGGCTGCGTTCGCTACGCATCAGCCCAATCCGCGGCTGGTCGCGCTGCTGGCAAAGAAAAGTGGAGTTGCCCTGGAACGATTTCCCATGGTCGCCGATACTCGCGGCAATTTGGGTTCAACGACTTGCGCGGCCGCATTGCACTTTGCGCTGCAAGCTTCGCGGGCTGCGGTGGCGCGGCTGCCGCGTCCAATATTCGTAGCGTCGTTGGGACCGGGATTGCTTTTTGGCGGAGGGTGGCTGGCGCCAGTCTCGGCGCTGGATGCAGGGAGTTAAACGCCAGAACATTTTGTGCTACGAGCA
>WNFO01000442.1_pt1 | contig 29635 bp, 25 predicted proteins | sample 5400251 | NCBI WGS metagenome assembly WNFO01 (sample SAMN13153354, study PRJNA577476) | soil metagenome | isolation source: 100 cm saprolite under Madrone tree | place: USA:California | collected 2016-06-14
TGACCGGATTCAGCTCGAACGGGAACGGCGACTTTCGCAACACCGCGAGCGCATCGGCAACGTGGTAAATCGCGTTGTCCGCGGTCGGCAGCGAACTATGGCCGCCGGGATTGGTCGCCAGTACTTGATAGTCGGCGTAGAGCTTCTCGGTTGCCTCGAAGCCGACAATGAGCGGCTTGTCCGGCCTGACCACGCCTGCATCCGGGTTCAACGCGAATTCGGCATCGATCAGGTCGCGGTGATTCTTCAGCAGCCACGCCACGCCGTTCGACTTGCCGCCTTCTTCGTCCGCCGTCAGCGCCAAGATGATGTCGCGGTCGGGAACGAAGCCTTCCTTTTTCATGCGGATGAAGTCCGTGACGGCGATGGCGTCGCTGTCCTTCATGTCCTGGGTGCCGCGGCCGTAGAAGTAGCCGTCCTTTTCGATGAACTGGAATGGATCCGTGGTCCAATCCTGGCGCTGCGCCTCGACGACATCCAAATGTCCGATGATCAGAATGGGTCTGAGTGCCGATCCGGGCTTGCCTCGATATCGCGCAACCATATTGCCCTTGCGGTCATTGGGGCCGAGCACGACGACATCCGCTTTGGGAAATCCGGCTTCCAGCAGCCGCTGCGCCATGGCCTGCGCGGCCACAGTCGTGCTGCCGACGGAGTCGGTGGTATTGGTTTCGATGAGCTGCTTGAAGATGTCGTGCGCATTCTTCCGCGTGACGGCATCGCTCTCAGGAGCCGCGCAAACGGCCTGCGCGCATAGAACGCAAGCAATGGCGACGAAGTACCCAACGCTGGATTTGTGATTCAAGAACCGCACCCCGATGATAGCTTCGGAAATCTCCCTCGAGCGCGGCATGTTATCTTATTGCAACGGTTCAACGCGTGGCGATGGAGATCGGAATGCCCAAGAAGAAGACTCGCACCGTCAGCCGCAAGGCTGCGGAAGGGGCGGTGAAAACGCTGCTGCGCTGGGCGGGCGATGATCCAACCCGCGAGGGCCTGCGCGATACGCCGAGACGGATCGCGAACGCCTACAAAGACTGGTTCTCCGGGTACTTGAGCGATCCCGGGGCTTACCTGCGGCGTACTTTCGAGGAAGTCGAAGGCTACGATGAAATGGTGGTACTGCGCGATATCTCTTTCGAATCGTTCTGCGAGCATCACATGGCGCCCATCATCGGCCGCGCTCATGTCGGCTATTTGCCCAGCGATCGGGTGGTCGGCATCAGCAAGCTCGCGCGCGTCGTCGATGGCTACGCGCGACGCTTCCAGGCGCAGGAGAAGCTGACTGCGCAGATCGCCAGCTGCATCACTGAGGTGTTGAAACCGCGCGGCGCGGGCGTCATCGTCGACGCCGTCCACGAATGCATGACTACTCGCGGAGTTCACAAACGCGGTGTGTCGATGGTCACCAGCCGCATGACTGGCACATTCCGTGCGGACGCGCGCACACGCGCGGAATTCCTACGGTTTATCGATATTCAGGGGGCGAGGGAGGTGTAGCGCCCGCAAACGGGCGCTCACGCCATGAGTGCGGTCTCGCTGCGCGAGGCGCGCTTGCGGTCGTGCTCGTTCAAGAAGCGTTTGCGGATGCGGATGGACAGCGGTGTCACTTCGACGAGCTCGTCGTCGGCGATGAACTCGACCGCGTATTCCAGCGTGAGCTCAATGGGCGGCGTCAGCAGGATCGCATCGTCCTTGCCGGCGGCGCGGATGTTGGTGAGCTTCTTGGTCTTGATCGGGTTCACCACCAGGTCGTTGTCACGACTGTGAATGCCGATGATCATCCCTTCATAGACCTTCTCGCCCGGGCGCACGAACATCCGCCCCCGCTCCTGCAGGTTGAAGAGGGCGTAGGCGACCGCTTCCCCGTCTTCGTTGCTGACGAGCACACCGTTGTGACGGTCGGGGATTTCGCCCTTGAAGGGCGCGAAGCCGTCAAAAATGTGGCTCATGAGGCCGGTGCCGCGCGTCAGGGTCATGAACTCGCCCTGGAACCCGATCAGCCCGCGCGCCGGGACGCGGTACTCGAGGCGCGCACGGCCATTGCCGCCGTCGATCGCCATGTCGGTGAGCTCCGCACGGCGCTTGCCGAGCGCCTCCATCACGGCACCCTGGTGGTCCTCTTCGATGTCGACCGTAAGCGCTTCGTACGGCTCGTGGACTTCGCCGTTCACCACTTTCGTCAGAACCTGCGGCCGCGAAGCGGCAAGCTCATACCCCTCGCGACGCATGTTTTCGATGAGAATGGTCAGGTGCAGCTCGCCGCGGCCGGAGACACGCAGAACGTCCGGCTCCTCGGTGTCTTCCACGCGCAGCGCGACGTTGCTCTGCAGCTCCCGATAGAGCCGCTCGCGCAGCTGCCGGCTGGTCACGAACTTGCCTTCGCGGCCGGCAAGGGGAGAGGTGTTGACCTGGAAGTTCATCGCCAGTGTCGGCTCGTCGACGCGGATGGGCGGGAGACCTTCCGGCATCTCCTGATCGCAGATCGTGAGCCCGATGTTCACCGTCTCGATGCCGGTGATCGCGACAATGTCTCCGGCGCTGGCTTCATCCACCGGGCTGCGTTGCAGGCCCGAGAACGCCAGCACCTGGCCGATCTTGGCCAATCCGCGGTCTTGTGCACCGAACCGCAGCGCTACAGTCTGACCCGGCCGCACCGTGCCGCGCCGTATACGGCCGATGCCGATGCGGCCGACGTACGGGTTGTAATCGAGAGTCGAGATCTGCAGCTGCAGCGGCTTGTTGACTTCGGTAGCCGGAGGGGGGACGTGAGTCAGCACCGCTTCGAACAGTGCGGACATGTCCGGCCGGCGCTCGGTGTAGTCCGTGGTCGCCCAACCCTGCAGCGCAGAGGCGTAGATGATCGGAAAATCCAGCTGCTCATCGCTCGCACCGAGCCGGTCGAACAGCTCGAATGTCTGATCGACCACCCAGGCCGGCCGCGCACCGGGGCGGTCGATCTTGTTCACGACCACGATCGCCTTGAGGCCCAGCGCCAGCGCCTTGCGCATGACGAATCGGGTCTGTGGCATCGGGCCCTCGACCGCATCCACGAGCAGCAACACCCCGTCCACCATCGACAGCACGCGCTCGACCTCGCCGCCGAAGTCGGCGTGACCGGGCGTGTCGACGATGTTGATGCGCGTGCCGCCGTACTCGATGGCGCAGTTCTTGGCGAGAATGGTGATGCCGCGCTCACGCTCGATGTCGTTCGAGTCCATGATCCGCTCGCCCATCTTCTCGTGAGCGGCGAAAGTGCCGGATTGCTTCAGCAGACAGTCGACCAGCGTCGTCTTGCCGTGGTCGACGTGCGCAATGATCGCGATGTTACGGATGGGGCGGTTCATAAAAAGGACGCGCAGGGTAGCAGATCCGCACCGCCGGCGCGCGACTTTGATCACACCGGAAGCTATTGATTCTACAGAATTACTTCGGAGGGCCGATGCGCAGGTGCGCGGTCGCCAGCCGCACTTCAATGAAAAACGCGACGAACGCACCGGTGAGGAACAGCATGGAGCCCACAAACAGCAGCGCAATGGTGGCGGCCAAGCCCGCGCCGAAAAATGCACTTGCGAACAGGGTGACGACGACCAGCGTGACCAGCAGCGCGGAAACCGCGCACAGGGAGATTGCCGTGTTGATGTAGCGTGCGCGCCGGGCAAGCACGGCCAGCTCCTCGTGCAAATGTTTGGCGTCTCCGATGTGCTTCTCGAGCCGCTCCTCCAGCGCCCGTGCTCGATCGACCGCTCGCGCGAGGCGGTTCGTCAGCACTGCGAGAGTGGCAGCGACGCCTGACAGGAGGAATACCGGCGCGACCGCCGATTGGACCAGATGAACGATATCCATGAGTGCTCGGCTGGCTGGGTGCGGCCCCGTATGATGCCAGCCTCCTGAGCCCGGGGCCCAGTGCCCGTCAGTGTGGCGCCGCTGAGACCCCCTCCGGGGAAGTGGGCGGATCCTCTACCGAGACTCGGTCGGAGTATTTGAGAAGCAGATCCCGGGCCTCTTGGTGGGTGATGTCTCCGGTCGCCACGAGGCCCTTCAGACCCTCCGCCAGGACTGCACACAGCGCGGCCACCGCGACTCGCGGACCGTGCTGCACGGCCAAGGAGGCCAGCGCGTCCTCGTAGGGGCTCATGCACGCTTGAATATCACGCAGCAGCTCGTCCCGGGTCTTGCGGGGCGGGGAGATTCCCCTGTGCGTGAGTCGTCGCATACCGGTCTGCCATCGCCAGAGCGTGATTGCGTTGAACACTATAGTGTGTAGACACAATAGTGGTCAACGGTGAAAGTTTTCACCGTGGTCGCAAAGCATCTAGTGACGTATCTCGGGGACGAGATACGAGAGCGTCGCGAACAGCGCGACGTCAGCCAGGAAGCCCTCGCTTTCGAGGCGGGCTTGCACCGCAATGTGATCGGCCGCCTCGAGCGGGGCGAGTACAATCCAAGCCTGCGGACGCTGGTCTCGATCCAGACAGCGCTCAACGTACCGCTGTCAGAGCTCATTGCCGGCGCCGAACGACGCAGGCGCTGAGAAATACACCCTTTTTGGCTTGTGCCTCACTGCGCGTGATCATTTGCGCGAGTTCCTGACGCTCGAGCTCGCGTGTGTTCACGGCGTACTCGCGCCCACGGCGATCGACCGTTCGGTCCGCGCGACGGTAGGAGACGTGGTGGATCGCCAGTGGCTCTATACATACGCGTAGACGTCCTACGAGCCACGCACACATTATAGTGTGTAGACACTATAGTGGCCCGTGCCAAATCCTTGGCGTGTGGCACCGAGGGAAAATGCTGTCCGAGGAACCGCGAGTAAACGCGCGCGACGCAAGCGTGCGGCACAGCGTGGGATCCTGACGGCGCTGGGAGTGGAGCTTAGACGGTGCCGTAAGGAGCAACAGAAGAAGATCTCGCAGGTCGAGCTGAGCCGCGAGGCCGGTGTCTCGGACAACATAGCCGGTGGCATCGAGCGCGGCGTCTACAACCCGAGTGTGCTTGTCTTAGATGCGATTGCTACGCGACTCGGCGTGAAGTTGTCGGAGCTGTTCGCGGGCGCTGAGCAGACCGGCCTGGTAGACACCAACGCTTAGCGCTGTCGTCGCGACAGCGACTCAGTCGCATCTCCTTCCACGGGGCACCGCGCCGTTGAGTTGCGGGTCGCGGAGTACGTCCGCGTCATAGTGCCTGTAGGTGCGCCGCGACGATCATCGCGCCCGAATGACCCAGCTATCACCCTCGGTTTGAACGGACAAGGACTCGTCCCTGGAGGCAAACAGCATGATCGACTGCGGGCGATCCGCATCGAAGATGCCGGTCAGCTGCTTCTCGCGGGCGGCCGCCCCCTCGACCCGGATCTGAATGCGATTGTAGCGGTTGAATTCGGCCGCGACGTCCGCCAGCGGGGCATCTCGAAACACCAGCCGGCGCTGCCGCCAAGACAGCACATCGGCAATCGCCGGATTCTCCGTCTTTGTGACGTTTCCCGCGGCGACCTGAGCTTCCTCACCTGCCGCGAGTCTGACTGGAACTGTTCGCTTGGGGTGTACGCGCCGGCTGTCAGGCGCCAGCGCGGTTCCCCCTTTCTCCGTCGGCGCGGAGGGTCCAGTGGCCGTTTCCGGAGCTGCCTCGTTGGTCGGGGCAGCCTCCGTGGCGGCGACTTGTACCACCCCCTCCACGACGGCCACTTCCGTGGATTGCGCCCGGCGTCGCACGTTGAATTCGGTCCCCACCGCTCGCACGGTGGCGTCACCCGCCGTGACGATGAAGGGTCGATTCCCGTTGTGTTCGACGATGAAGAGCGCTTCACCCTGAAGCAAGCGGATATTGCGGACGCGCTCGGAGTAATCCACCTGCACGCGAGTATCGGTGTTGAGCACCACGACAGAGCCGTCTTCCAGCTTGCAGGTCCGCTGTTCCCCGATTCCCGTGACCAAGATGAGGGGACCGAAGACGTGGAAAGAGAAGAGGGCGACAAAGATGAGAGTTGCGGCTGCCGCCGCAAGACCGACAGCGACGTTACGCGTATGTCGCGATACCCGTCGATCCGATGCAGCGTTTCCCGCCGTGCCCGCACCCTGTGCGCGGTCCGAGCTCGTCTGGCCGGTATTCCCGTACAGAGGAATGACATCAGCCGAGCGCGCTTCGAGCAACTCCCGTATTTCAACGAGCCGCTGTGGATCGATCCTGTGAAGTCTTCGCTCGGTCTCCAGAGTCTCGAGAAATACGCGCAGATGCTCGGGCGAGCGATTCAGCCAGTCGAGCCAGGCGCTCTGCCTTGCGAGGGGATCAGGGTAAGCCTCTTCCGGGTCCGCTTGCGTATCTTGCAGGCGCACCAACCAATCGGCCGCTTCCATCGCAATCTGCGCGTCCGACGAACTCGTCGAGTCGTTCACCGTGGGTGACGTCATTTTCATCCGATCTTTGCCGACCTATCGATCTGGGTCGCTTGCGTTGAAACTCAACCTGAAAGCGGCCAGCCCGCGAACGATGTACTTCTTGACCGTGTGCGTCGTGACGCCGAGCTCCTCGGCAATCTCCTTGTAGGTGCGGCCGTCGCGGTATTGACGCAGCAATGCAAACTGGCATGCCCGCGGCAGTTGGCGCAGGACCCGCGCGACCTGGTCGTGGGCGAGCTCTTCGCCACTGTCGTCCTGTACCCAGAGTCCGCTGGCTCGATCGGTCAGGTTCTCGAGCTGATCCGCGCTGCAACTCACGGTGCGCTGCTGCTCGCGTTGCAGGCGCTGGTTCTCGGTTCGCAGCACGTTCCAAGCGACCCGATACATGAAGTGCTTTGGATCGCGGATCAGGGTGGCTGGGCGCCTGCGCAATAGACGCAGGTACACGAGTTGAACCAGGTCTTCGGCGGCGTCGCGCCGACGCACGCGCAGCTCAAAGAAGCGCCGCAGCTCTATCCGGTACTGCTCGCAGGCCTCTTCGAGGCTCTCCGGGGCCGTCCTGGGATCTGGGACGTTGTGTCGCGCTGCCACGTTCGCCTTGGAGACCTGCGGCCTCAGACCCTTCTACCTTATATGACTCGGTGAGCGGGGGCATTGGGTACACCTGCCCATGAAATCGTTGCCAGCGCAGCGGGGGACTGCGGAGATATTGTTGCCGCCACCGTACCCGAAGTCCCGTTTGTCGAGTCATGGAGAGTAGGAGACTCGCCGGCCCAGAGGCGGATAGTGGCACCTAAAGTGAGACAAATCAGGATAGTACGGTGATGAGGAACTGCCATCCGGTGTGGCTCGCGCTGTCAGTCATGCTGGCGGCTGCGGCAGCGGGCGAGCAACCGGCCCCCGAGGCGGTCATTCAGAAGGTAGCCCTGAACATCGACTCCCAGCCGGTTGGCGATGCGCTCAATGAGCTCGGCCGCCAGACCGGCCTCGTGATTATTGTGTACTCCTCCGCGGGTCATGGGGTCACTACGCCGAGACTCACGGGCAAGTTCACTCCCGAGAAGGCACTGGACCAGATTCTGGCCAACACAGGGTTGCGCTACGAGTACCTGGATGCGAGAACGGTTGCGGTACTGTCGTCGCAGACGGCTGTCACGCCCTCGTTGATAGCGCGCGATGGACACCCGACTAAGGTCGTGCCGAAAGAGCGCGGCGGTCCACCGAGCACAGCCAGCGTGCACACCCAGAACGAGTCCGCCACGCCTACCCAACGACCTCCCCCTCGCGAACGGACTGCACCTCGCGAGAACCGAGGAGACCGCGGTACGCAGAAGGACCCGGCTCAATCCGCTGTTGAGACATCGCCTCAGTGACGGGACAGTCTTGGCGGGGTAGGTGCTCGACCGAGCCGGATGATGGACGGGTCTGGGTTTGAAGGGTCGGGCGGCAGCACAAGAATCCCAAACCCCACCTGAAGCGCCTTCACGAAACCGTCTGCGTCCCCATCCATGTAAAATCCGCCTACTCTGAGGTTGGCAATCGACGGGTCGGCGACGACTAAACGTTGGTAGCTATAGCGGTTGAACTCCTCGACGGCCCTCGCCAGCGTTTCCCCGTTGAACAACAGCGCACCGTCCTTCCAGGCCACCGCACGCTTCATCTCCTCGGGGCGCATGGCTTGGCGCCGAAGGCTGGCGTTTCCGGAGGTGACAGTGACTTCAGCCTGCTCACCCGCGCCCAGGGTGACTATGGATGCGGGTTTAACACGCGGCACTTCGGGACGATCAAGGGTTCCCTCGCCAGGCGGCCGAGCGATGCCTTGCGTGCAGGCGCAGTTGACCTGCACACGTCCTTGAAGAACCAGGATCTGTGTGCCTGTTGCTTTCCGGTACACATCGAATTGCGTGCCGAGATCCTCGAGCAGGACATCGTCACTGACGACTCTGAAGGGGCGATAGAAATGGTGGCGAACGTCGAAGAGCGCCTCGCCCGCGAGCAGATGAATCTCCCGCAGATGGCGATCCAAGGTGACGGCGACTCTGGTGGAGGTGTTCAGGGTCATGACCGACCCGTCGTCCAAGGTGATGATCTGACGCTCTCCGATTCCCGTCGTGTAGAAAGCGGTCGAAGCGCGCCCTGGGTGCAGTACGAGGGCCAGAGCGATGGTCATCGCGGCGAGCGCGGTCAGCGACGCGATAACCGTCAAGCGCCCGCGGAGCCTGTGACCATTTGCCTGCCTGACCGTGTACTGCGTGCCGAGGGTGGACTGCCAAGCACGGTCCATGGACTGCGGGAATTTCACGACATCCTCATCAGTGTCAGCGAGCAACGCCTGCACTGAAATGGATGCCTGAGGATCGATGGAACGGAGCTGCCGCTCGGCCTCCATAGTTTCGAAGAAAGCGCGCACGTGGTCGGCTGAGCGATAGAGCCACTTCCAAAAGGCCTTCACGCGCTCGGCGAGGTCGGGATAGGGCTCCTCGCGGTCTGGATCACGGTCTTGCAGACGGACCAACCAATCGGCGGCTTCAAGGCCAAGCTGCTTGTCCGGTGTATTCATCGGGTCGTTCGGTTTGCGATACCTCATGATTGCGATCCTTTGCCGCTATCGATCGGTAATGCATGCGCCGGAGCCCAGCCCAGAAGCTGCGTTCACGCGCACGAGCGCATTTCTGAACGGTGTGTGGCCTTACTTCGAGTTCCCTTGCAATTCCCTTCCGGGTCCGAGGGGGTCCTGGCCATCCTATGGCTCGCGTCTTGTGCGCCGCCGCGATGCGCCTTGGATACCGAGGCCTTCAACTCTACTCCCGCATATATGACCTTTCAGCCGAGGGCATTGGGTACGGATGATAGGAGAAATTTTGTGACAAGAGCGTACCCGAACCCCCCGTGTCGCAGGTCATATACCTCGGGGACCAATAATCCACGGAACGGGTGCAGAGCGACGGGTTGAAATAATGAAAGAAATCAGGGAGTACGCCCGATGAGAAGCCCAGTTTGGCTCGCGCTGCTCGTGCTGCTCACCGCCGCGGCGAACGCCCAACAGTCACCGCCCCCGGCCTTTATCCAGAAAGTGGCGCTGAACATCGCCTCCCAACCTGTCGCCGATGCGTTGAGTGAGCTGGGGAGGCAAACCGGACTTGGGATCGTGGTCTATTCGTCTCTCGGGCGGGGCGTCACGGCGCCGAAGTTGGAAGGGCAGTACACGCCCGCGGAGGCGCTCGCGCGGATTCTGACGCCAGCGGGGTTGCACGCCGAGTATTTGGATGAGAAGACGGTCGCGGTGTTGGAAAGCGACTCGAAGCCTGCGAACTCCACATCCAGGGTTGCCTCGGCAGCGGCCGCGACACAATCATTTCGTGTTGCAAAGGGTCAGTCTTCAGACGAAGACGCAGCACAGCCTGAAAGCGCGGTTCCCACCTCGACGAACGTCCGACGCTCCGACAACAAGACTCACGAACGCTTACCATTAGAGGAGGTCGTCATCACTGGCACGCATATCCGTGGAGAAGCCCCGATCGGCGCACGTATGCTAACACTGGAGCGCTCGGAAATTGAGCAAAGTGGCTACTCAACAACGGAGCAACTCATTCAATCTGTTCCGCAGAATTTTCGTGGCGGAGCTGCCGGCGCATCCGCAGACGCAAACTTTTCCTCTGGCGTGAACGCCGGATACAACGGCTCCTTCGGTTCTGGAGTCAATTTTCGCGGTCTCGGTAACACCGCCACCTTAGTCCTCGTCAACGGCCATCGAGTGGCTTCGGCCGGCGGTGGCTACTTTACGGACATCTCGACGATTCCTCTGTCGGCGATAGAGCATATTGATGTATTGACCGATGGCGCATCGGCAGTGTATGGCTCCGACGCTATCGCGGGCGTGGTCAACATCGTGCTAAAGAGGGAAAGTCAGGGTATAGAGGTCGAGGTCCGCTCCGGTAAGACAGCGGGCTCCGGGTTCTCCGCCAGCGGTGCAAGTGCACGACTCGGTGACAAGTGGTCGTCAGGCGGAGCCACCTTGGGCGCGGATTTCTCCCATCAGGGCTCGCTTGATGCTAGCCAAAGGCCATACACGTCGTACATCCCCACTCCGACATCGATATTTCCGTCTTACAACCAGATCGCCTTGACCGCGGCCGCGCGCCAAGGCTTTGGAGACCGATTTGAGTTCCACGGCGATGCGCAGTACACGAAAACCGCGAAGACCGCCTTCCTCTCGTCGGCTCCCCCAACGCTTCGTGAGGATCCGGCCGTCAAACGGTGGAGCGGCTCCATCGGGGGAAGCTATCAAATTTCGGACTACTGGGCTGTGCGCTATGACTATTCTCGAGGGGACGGGGACGAAGATACGACAAATGCCTTCTGGGCAGCCGGACAGACGCCTAGTTTTGATTCACGAATAGACGTTAGCTCGAGATTCTCCGAACACAGTGCCACTGCGTCAGGAGACCTCTTTTCATTGCCCGGCGGCTCCGTGAAGTTAGCGGTAGGTGCTTCATATCGAACGGAGGGCTTCACTCAAGACTTTAACAGCGCGTCGACTGAACTTCACTACAACGCTGATCGAAACGTAACGGCCGAGTACGGCGAGATCCGCGTCCCGGTATTTAGCGAGTTGAATGCGCGATCGGGACTGAGAAAACTGACGCTGTCTGCGGCGGTCAGACATGATCGCTATTCCGACTTTGGTGACACTACAAATCCGAAGTTTGGAATCTCATGGTTTCCGGTTGATAGATTGGGGTTTCGAGGTGCCTACAGCACTTCCTTCCGTGCACCCGCCACGGGGCTCGAGCTGGTGAATAGTCAACTCGGTACAAGTGCAGTCCTAGTGTCTCCCTATCCGAGTCCCGACCAATCTACGCAAGTGCCCGTAGTCGTCCTTCTCGGGGGTCAGCCGAACTTGAAACCGGAAACGGCCCGGAATCTGACCCTCGGCTTCGACTACGAGCTGTCCGCGGTGCCAAAGGCACGACTTTCTTTCAACTACTACGACATCACCTATTCCCATCAACTAGCAACACCGCCGTTCCCATCCGGCGCACCTCTTAGCAATTCCGCTCTCGCGTCGGTAGTGACGAAGTATTCCAATAGCGCGGCACTGCAGTCGCTGGTCAACGCGGCAATTCAAAATGGAGCGCTATACCTCGATTTTACGAGCGGTGCCTTCGGCCCCGACCCACTCGCGACCGCGACGTACCTCTATAACGATAGGATCCAGAATCTAAGTAAAACTGAGACGTCGGGATTCGACGCGACAGTGAGTTATCCTTTTGTGTTTGGCACCGAGCGGGTCGAAAGCCGAATCGAGGCTACGTACATTGAGAAATTCTCCTCGGAATTGACGTCAGGTTCTCCACAAGTCAGCGAAGTGAACACTGTAGGATATCCTGCGCGCATCCGAGCGCGCGGACAGGAGACATGGACACACGGAAGCTTGGCCGTTTCACTCGCGGCGAATTTCGTAAACAGCTATCCCGACACTTCGGTTACAACGCTGCGCAATGTAGGGTCCTTCACAACGGTCGACCTCGTGGCGCGCTACGCCTACCCTGGAAGGCTGCCTTCCGCACTGTATGGCTTTGTGGTCACGTTCACGGTGATCAATGCCTTCGATCGACGCCCGCCGTATGTCGTGTCCGGGACGCCTTCCTTGCCTGACTCTCATTACGATCCGGCGAACGGCAGCCCGCTTGGGAGATTTGTGACGTTGCAGTTGAGTAAGCAGTTGTGAATTTGGTATCTGCCGATCTCAGTCGTTAGACAGCGTCGCCGTCGTGTATTTTGCAATTCAAAGGGGACCGCATGACTGGAGCCGCCGTGCGGCTGGAAACGCGGTGTTCGTCTCGTCTGTGATTATGATGAGCTGGGTAACCGGGGCCCCTTCCAAGGAAAGAGAGACGGCTCACAGGCCAGTTGGTGTAGGCGATGGAATCGAGCTAACGGTTCCGGCGAATGCGTATTATTCGGAAGAAGGGCAGGTCAAAGCAGGTCTGGTGGAGTTCTCGCCCGATGGGTCCCGATTCATCATTGTCCTAAAGCGCGGAGAGATTTCTTCAAATACGAATCGGTACTCGATGTTGCTCTGGAGAATCTCCGAGATCAAGCAAGGCAAGCTTGGACCGCGCACTGTGCTGGAGATGAGGTCGTCATCCAATCTCGAGGCGATACATCGGACAAAGTGGTCGGATGACAATGAGACGGTATGGTTCCTGGGGGAAAGTCCGGGGGAGAGCCAGCAAATCTACGAGATCAATACGACTACGGGAGAGCTGGAGCGTATTACGCATCATTCCACGAACGTGGTGGGCTACAGTCGAGATCAGAGTGGCGGTCGCATCGCCTACGTTGCGGAGCGCCCTGCGGAAGATCTCTGGAATGATGAAACGCGGCGAACCGGGATTGTCGCGGGGGACCTTCCTAATCTCAAGTTGGCCGATTTTATACTCGGACGCAAAGGAACTGGCAATCTCGTAGGGCGTGGCGAGGCGACTGCCACGGACTTATTCGTACAAGATCGGAGCGGTATAGGGTCTCCAAAGTTACAGAGGAGTCTCCCACAGGCATGTCAGGACTCTGGTGGCGACTCCATTGCAATTTCTCCGAACGGCGTGTACATCGCGGTCCGAACGGACGTGCCTGTTGCGGATATTCCGCCTGACTGGAATGAGTACGAGGACCCTGGGTTGCGGCTGACGCTGAGCTCCATAGGAAGGGGCGACGGGCTCCAGAAGGGCTTCGGGTTGCCGGAATGGTCGAATGTACACAGTTTCGAGATCCTGGATATTCGGACTGGGCGGACTTGGATTCCGCTGAATGCTCCGATAAGTGAGTTACCTGAATCGCACACGTCTCCAGTGTGGGCGACCGATAGCGGAAGCGTCATTCTCAGCGGTGTTTTCCTTCCTCTCGACGTCGCCGATCTGAGGCAGAACAAAGCGCCCACGCAGAGACCGGTCACCGTGGAGGTCAAACCGGACTCCCGCGAGGTTAATGTGATCGGTGATGGTTGTCGGTACGCGGTACGCTGGGACGCGCTTACGAACGACCTAATTTGTGTCGCCAAATCTGACGGAGAGGCACGCTCAAACCGCCTAGTTCATTTCCGCAGGTCTAACAATAGGTGGTACGAAGTTAAGACGGCCTCGACATCACCGAGCCAACTTGACGTGGTCGTTCGGGAGGATATGAACACACCGCCGCGGCTGTATGTCAGGGATGCCGACCGAGGTCACGAATCCCTTCTTTTGGATTTGAATCCACGACTCAATGAGATTCACCTGGGCAGAGTGGAAGAGGTTAAATGGGAGTGGGCGAGGGGCCATTACATCAATGCTGGTCTCTACTATCCACCTGACTATCACACTGGGCGACGCTACCCACTCGTGATTCAGGGGCACGGTTGGACGCGAGACCGATTTTGGATTGAAGGGTACTCCACCACTGGTTATGCAGCGCAAGCTCTCGCAGCCAGAGAAATGCTGGTGCTTCAATTGAATGACATGCTGACATTCCCCGACACCAATGACGGCGATACTGCGCTCCACGAGATGCGGAATGCGATGGACATTTATCGAACGGCGATCCAGTTTCTTGACCACCGCGGAGTTGTGGACAGCCGCAGGGTGGGTCTCTCAGGGTGGAGCCATACTTGCGATTACCTGATGTGGGCGCTAACCCACGAAACGTCGCTGTTTGCAGCCGCTGCGTGCTCGGGTGAGAGCGCCGGCGGCTATCTGTCGTTCATGAGTCGGCTTGGTGGCGGGAATTCAGACGTGGACTCGCTGTACGGGGGACCGCCTCTCGGAACACATCTCCAGACATGGGTGACGATGTCACCGTCGTTTAACTTGGATCGCGTGCACGCGCCTCTTAGACTATACGTCCTGTCGGCACCGCTCTACCTGCCTGCTGAATGGGAATCCTTCGAGGGTCTGACTCTGTTGCACAAACCAGTTGACATGGTGATACTCGAGTCGGCGCAACACGTTTTGATCAGACCAGCAGAACGCCTGGTAGTGTCAGGAGGGAACGTAGATTGGTTCGATTTTTGGCTAAACAATCATGAAGACCGAGATCCCGAGAAGGTCGAACAGTACAGGAGGTGGCGAAACCTTCGCAAACTACAGGCTCCTTCTGAAACCGCGAGAACAGAATCGCGAAGCCACGGTTCCAGACGATGAGCCACAGCTTCGATCTTTCGTAGAAGGGAGAAGCGCATCGCCTCTGGATACCGAATCAGCGAGCGTTATGCAGGCGCACTGTGTCGCATGAGCGTCCATTGACGAAGCCAAGCCTCGGCCGACAGATAGCTCATTATCTGGCCGGGGTCAACAGTAAGGAAACGCTGGTTGTCAGTTAGATAGTCCGCCGCCTTATTGCGATCGAGCATGCCTTGCTTGACGAGCTGCCCATCCATCAGGCTTTCCCGCACGAAACGAGTATTGTGTCTCAGCACTTGATGCCAAAAAGTTGCCGCTGAACCCTTAACGGTTCGTCGCCGCACTTGCGGAGGCAAGATATCAGAGAAGGCTCGACGCGCGAGTCCCCGACTTATCCCGCCCGCCAATAGAATATACGTTGGAATCTGGAGACAGAGTTCTACTACTGGCTGAGCAGTTAGGGGATTAATCGCGTCTGCAAAGCGGCCGCGATGGAATACGTAAGGATAGAAGAGGAAACCCGGCGAGGCAACGTTGCAAACATGATAATACTTGCCGCCGGGCAGTTGCTGAGCGAGCTTGAGCCAAGGATGTTCGAAGTCTTCACGCTGAATTGACCCCACAACGTCTGAGGAGAGCAAATGCGGCCGCTTCACAGAATCGTTGCGCCAAGGCATAGGCCGACGCATGTAGCCATGCGTAAGTACCTTTGTGAGCACTCGCCAGACCGACTCTCCGCTGAGAGTGGCTGTGTTGAAGAGTTCTCCAAGAAGGCGGAGATTGAACGGATGAAAATACGCATAGTCGATTGCACCGACAGCACGGAGGGTACAATAGAAAACGGCATCTCCAGCGAGTCCGCTAAAAAAGGCATCCGCCCCTCTTTCTCGGGCGATTTGAATCTCGGCGTCGTCCATGTCAAAATTACAGTTGTACTGCGACGGGCGGAGCGCTACGGGCGCATCCCAGATCCGCGCCATGTTGACGTCTCGAACGCGCCGCTCTCGCTCGATTAAGGGGAACCCCCATCGTTGAGCGACCAACTTTGCGTATTCGCGTTCGTCGGCGTGACCGACTAGTCGTCGCTCCTTCTTGCGGTCCTCGTTACTAAGAGTCGGACTGATAACAGGTACATCAGCTGCGGTGCTTTCCGGAAAGAAATTTAGGCATGTTACCCGCGGCCGACTCGGTGCCTGCGCTAAGGAACCGGCAACGATTGATGAGTCGAGGCCACCGGAAAGCCTTAGAACAATGTTCTTGTAGCGGGACGACCACGCATCGACCGCCGACTGCACAGTGAGCCTGAGTAATTGCGCAGCAGATTCCTCGCTGTCGAATCGCGGTTCCCGGCAGAACCGGCTTGGGTGCCACAGCACCGCTCGACTCACGGTCCCGTTACAGAGCGTTATGCACTCTCCACCCGGAACGTCTTCTACTTCCCTAAAACCACACTCGCGAGTCAACGTCTCATTTGCAATAAGGTACGCTGTTATGTGTTTCCAGTTTATAGTTATGCTAACTGGAACAACCTCTATACAGTCCTCGACATGAGAGAAGAAGACATTGACACCGCGAAACCTCGTGTAATAGCAGGGAAAATTTCCACTTGGATCACGAAATATACTACGTCGGTTCCTTAATGGCTCATAGACGACGGCTACATAGCTTCCCCAATAGGCCGAGACTAGATGCTCCCCATTGGTTTTCAGTATCTGTCGCGTCTCGTTCTCGCCCAATTGCGTGACCCATCGAGCCGCATGTCCATCACTTCGGTGAAACAAGACGCCGAGGATAACGCCGGCCTGATTCGTGAGAGGATAGGTTCTTCGCGAGGCGTTCCCGCTCGTTTCGATGTGGGCTACGAGAAGTCCAGGCGCCTTGAATGCAATTTCCCATTTCGACGGTGATGAGTTCAACACAGATTCCGCAGAGGTCATCACTCCAACGCTTTCCGAGCCGTTGGGTGTCCACATAAACACGAGAAACCGGTGCACGGTGCCTCTCCAGATCAGATTGTCATGATGGGAAGGTATTCTGCAACGTCGTCAGTGCCGTCATTGAACAGTGTATCGCCTTCTTGCACCCAACAATGTGCTCCCCAAGGATCGGTTCGTACGGCAAAGACCCAGGTTGGAAAAGTATTGTGGCGCGCGAGAAATTCGACGAGAGCAAGGGAGTCAAATAGACAGAAGTAGTTAGCTGGAAACAACGGGCGGAGCCGACTGAATACCGCAACCAGATAACTTGCCTTCGACCAATCCAGGGGATGCCGCGCGGAGCGACGAACCTTCCGGCGCTCTACGCTGCGAACCGTTTTCTCGAGACGTTGCAGGTGAAGTCGAAGCCACGCAACCGCGCAGGAGACGACGAATCGCCAGATATGTTGAATCCGTATGCGAATCGGGTCGGAAAACTCGCGGTCGAACAGACGGGCGGTGGCGGGCGGCATCTGCGTAGAGCGTACAGCCTTGCCCTCCCGCGTGTCAGTCGTTAGTAGACCGCTCGAAAGAATTTCACTGAATGCGCTCGGCGAAGCATGCAGTGAGTCGGGTGCGGGCCGGTTCAGTGTCATTTTCGCAGCCGGTCCAGTTGTCGTGGTATTTGAAAGGGCTGATAGGAAGACGTGGGCCTTCGTGCCACTCAGCATGCTGTACTGGTCATTCTTGAGGTCGAGAAAAACTATTGCATCGCCCTGCGCGCAGAAATAGACATGGTTCGGAAGAAAATAATCTGTCATGGGGCACTAAACACGACAGGAGCGTAGGTTGCGTGTTAGTAATGGAGGTGCGCAGCTTAGCGGCTGCGCACCTCCTTCACACCAGCTCGTCAGCGAGCCGAGGTGAATCGCCTACGGTCTATTACGGCTTAAGCGGGAAATCCGGGTTGCCCGCACTCTTCTTGGTCTCTTCCGACACCTTGCCGAGCTTTACGAGATCAGTCATGGCACTCTCCTACTACGGTTAACGTGAGGGTTTGAACGTGCCATCCCGGCGCGGCGCCACGATCCGTGATGGCCGCGGGACGGTGAACGTGCTAGCGCGTTCTGTCAACCCCGTCTCACACAGTTTTGCGTCGGGCGAGATGTCGATGATATTCGCACCGGAGGACCGGAATAGTGTGTTGGTCGCGAAACGGCGACACACGGTCGATGCAGAACAATTAACGAGCGCTCAACGACTTGCCTTTGGTGTTAGCGCGTCGTGTCTACGAACTCTCGGACGTTTCCAAGCGGGGCGGAATGGGAGATTCTCGGCGGGATGGCCGAATGGTATCGGACATTGGGTTATTGGAGAAAGCGCCTGTCACTTCTGATGCCATGTGTCAGCGGACTGGGACTGAACAGTGCCAGACGTTGGATTGTGGAGGACAGTAGCACGCTTGCTTGCTGGACCGGACGCGGCGAGTAGTATGATCAAATCGGTCGCGTAGCGTCATAGGCGGAAGCAAGGATCGCGTGCGTGCTAACAGCAAGGCTCTGGAGCGGTTTTAGCAGTCTTCGGGAGGTCTTCTACCTCGTCTGGACTGAGGCCAGTCGTTTCGTCAAGGCGCGGCTGACCGCTGTGCTCCTTCTGGTCGTCACGGCGTCTGTTTTGACGGCGCTCGGGCCGGTTGCTCTCAAGCTTGTGGTTGACGGATTCACCGGGCAAACGAAGGGCGCACCGGTCTCGCCGCTGCTGCTCATCGCGCTGTACGTGTTGAGCCAATGGTTGAGTAGGACTGTCGGCGAGATCCGCGGTCTCGTGTACGCCAGAGCCGAACGACGAATGTTCCGCACCCTCAGTGAGCGCCTCTTCGCTCACCTGATGCAGCTTCCGCTCCGGTTCCACCTGGATAGGCAGACGGGTGCGGTCAGCCAGACCTTGGACAACGGACTGCAGGGTTACCAATTGATCCTGCACCACCTCGTTTTCACGTTCCTGCCAGTCACCGCAGAGCTCGGGACGATCATCCTGGTGCTCACACGCCTCGCTCATCCGGTCTTCCTGGTGCTCTTCTGCGGCGCTCTGGTTTGCTATGCAGTGGCTTTCGCCTATGCCGCGACTACCATCTCCACGGCTGCAGAAACGGCCTCAGCGGCTCACGTGGACGCCAACGCTGCGATGACGGATGGGATCTTGAATTACGAGACCGTGAAGTACTTTACGGCTGAGTCCATCATCCAAGAGAAGGTGAGCCGCGCTCTCTCGCGCACCGAAGTCGAATGGGTGGGTTTCTACCGGCGTTACGCCTTCAACGGCCTGAGCGTCGCGACGATCTTTGCTGCGTTTCTGGGAGCGACGATCCTGTATGCCGCACATGAGGTTCAAGCCGCCCGGATGACGGTGGGCGATTTCGTGCTCGTCAATAGCTACATGCTTCAGGTGGTACGCCCCGTCGAGATGCTCGGCTATGCGATGCAGGGCCTGTCGCAGGGCGTTGCAATGCTGGAAAAGATGCTCGCCCTGTTTCAAGAAGCGCCTGAACGCCAGTGGACGGATGATCGCGTTCCCCTCGGTGGCCCGGGAAAATTGGAATTCGAGAACGTTACGCTGTCCTACCGGCGAGACCGATCGGTACTCAAAGGGGTGAGCTTCAAGATCCCCGCAGGCAAGACGCTCGGGATTGTCGGGGCGAGTGGATCGGGCAAATCGACGATCGTGCGGCTCCTCGTGCGGCTCTTCGAGCCGGATAGCGGCAGAGTCCTCCTGGACGGTGCACCACTCTCGGACCTTTCGCTGCCAAAGCTGCGTCAGTCGATCGCAGTCGTCCCGCAGGATACTGTCCTGCTCAACGACACGATCGGCTACAACATTGCGTTCGGCAAAGCTCACAGCACCCCCGACGAGATCGAGCAGGCAGCGAAGCTCGCGCACCTTCATGACTTCGTCATGAGCTTGCCGGACGGGTACGACACGAAGGTGGGGGAGAGAGGTGTCAAGCTGTCGGGCGGCGAAAGGCAGCGCGTTTCAATTGCAAGGGCCGCTATCAAACGTCCCCGGATCTATGTCTTCGACGAAGCGACATCCTCTCTGGACAGCAACACCGAGAGAGAGATCCTGCGCAATCTCCAGGAGATTTCTCGGTCTAGCACAACTGTGGTAATTGCGCACAGACTCTCGACGGTCGTGCATGCGGACGAGATCGTCGTGCTGGAGGCTGGCTTGATCGTCGAGTGTGGCACACACGCGTCGCTGCTTCAGCAGAACGGCCGATACGCCGCACTCTGGGAGGCTCAGCAGCGGGGTTTGGTTGCCGCATAGGGCGGCGGGCGAACACGACAGCAATCAGCCCGCAGGCTACTCGTGTACTCTCGGTTGTTTCTAATCAATGTAATGAGCCTTGGCCCCAACGCAGCGCAGCGCTCGCACGCGCACCAGGTTACTTTCACTACATCAACCTCGAGCTCCATTCCTCTGAGTGTATGCATAGTGCAACTCCTTTGATCAATTCCATGCAGTGGAAATCCCGCTGCTACTTGACAAAGGCGTACGTCAACTTGGCAAATATCTCCGTCTGATTTCCCCGCGCAGGCTCTGTACCTTGCAACCGGCTCGCCCCGTGACGAACTCCCGCGTAGAACCGCGTCTGCCAGTTTGTCTGATAGCTCAACAGAAATGACGACAAGGTTCCTGTAGATCGGGTTTCGAGTGAAAGCGGGTCACTCTGGGGCGGACGCCTAAATCTTGACTTCTGATACAACGCTTCCAAGTACAACCGGCTCGAGAAGTGCCAAAGCACATCCGCCTGCGTGTCGATCTCTGTGAAGAGCCGCCTATGAGCCAGATCCGGCCGGCGGGAGTTCAGCGACTGGTAGGCGAGAGTTGGACGGATCTCAAAGCGATTGAAAAGTCGAATGGGAATGGTTGTCTGCACCGTCAAGCCGTCGCCGACCTCACCTGTAGTCGCATCGAGACCCTCTCCCACGGAAGCGGTCAAAGTCATTTTCGGCATCCAGGGCGCCGGCGTACTCATCAGGCTCATGTAGACGTAGTTGTAACTTCGCAATCCGGCTAATGTAATGTCCTCAAGGTGGCGGTACCAATACACGGCCAGCGACGTGTCCCGTGACCCATCGAACAGTATCCCCGGAGCCGCGTACCTACCCAGCTCGCCGCCGCCGATTTCCCGGATGTGGGAGACGCTCACCAGCAGTGAGATGCGGACAAGAGACAAGTTGTGGGGATAGAAATTGATCCCCGTGTCCGCGGCAACGGAAGACATTCCAACCTGCGGCACAAAGCCGTTCCACGCGCGAAATCCGGGCGAGTAGCTCCGCAAGTACACATCGGCGTACCAAGCGTTCGCCGAGTGCGTCCACGTCAAAGCGCCGCCGGCGCCATCAAACCGCTGCCCGATCCATGAAGGCAGCAAGTCTGGTCGATCAGGATTCCGGGTATGCGACCCGAGGAATTGAGCAAAGAAGCGATCTGTCAAAGTAGGGGCCCAACTCGTATCGCCGCCGTAGACCAGGTTCTCACTGCCGTCTTGATTGAGACGCGCCGTTGCGAGAGTTCCCCAAGTGACGTTACCCTCGTGAAGCCTGTAGCGGCCCACGAAAGCCGTGGACGTGAAGCCCTGCGGCCCAAGCTGTGATCTGACTGGACCGGGTTCAATGACACTGCCGCCACCGGTATCTCGTAGGAGCAGTGCGGAGTATTCATAGTCATTTCCGCGGCGGCTTGCGCGTGCGCCGGCATCCGGTGCAGTGAACGCGCGCGTGTAGATGGCGTTGATACCTGTAGATGTCAACAGGAGGTCGGAGCCCTCAAGGAAGAACGGTCGCTTCTCTGTAATCGACAACGCAAAGCGCGTATTCGCGGTGAGCTGCAGATCGTCCGCTTCCACCTGGGAGAAATCTGGCGACACCGTAACATCCACTACCGTGTTGGGTTGAGGTTGCCATTTCACATCAAATCCAGCGTGACCCTTGCTGCTGGCGGAGCTTGCGACCCCGTTGTCCGCCTTACTGCGTGAAAACGTAACGTAGGGCACTAGACTAACGGGGTCGCGCGCGGAGGCCAACGAAATACCGCTGATCTCTTGGGCAAAGCACAGCGTGCAATTGGCCTTCCGCGTAATCGGCGCGCTGGCAATGGTGACGGTCTTATCGCGAGGCAAGTTGCGGAAGACTATGATGGTCCACGCTTGGTTGTCTCCGGTCTCATAGCGCAACGTGGCCAGCGGAATCCGGAACTCTGCCGTCCATCCCTGGTTGTCGATGGATGCGCTGACATCGAAGTTCAAATCGACCGTGTAGTCCCGTGTCTGAGCCTCTTCGTTGAATTGCCCATCGGTCGCCACTCCCTTGGCGTTCGTGCGGAAGAGGAGAGCATTGTGTCGCCCGTTGCTGGGGTCGATCAGTAGCTCAACGTAGTCCTGGTCGTCGAGCACTTGATCTCGTCGGACGATGGCAGCGCGGATTGCCTTCGGGTTCGGGTCGTACGCACGGACGCCGATGTAGATGTTTTTCTCGTCGTACAGGAATCGAGCTTCAGTGCCGACGGTTGGGGTGCCGATGTTGGCGGGATAAATTTCAAAGAATTGCGTAACCGGACTCGCCGCGGCCCAAGCGGACTCATCCAGCCGCCCGTCAATGACCATATGTGGATCCGCTTGGAAAAACTTTCCCTGTAAAACAGGCGTTTGCGCCCGGGCGTTCCCGCCGGTGGAAGCGAGAAGCAGTACATTTAACGTGACAACGACGCGGAGGCCCACCATGGCACCGATCCCTCGCGTGCGCATGCCGCGGAGAGCGGCGTCAAAATTCGTACGCGACCGCTCAAGACTAACTCGCAGCGTCGCGTTTGCAATCCCGTGTTCAGGAAGCAATCGCAGCTGGCGAAATAACCATGGTCGTCACGATGGTGACGGACATTGGAATCTTGGAATGTCGCGCGACGGGAAAATTCCTTGCGGCCGGGATGTGAGGGGGAGTATTGTCAAAACGCTTGCTGGTTTGCTTGCATGGATACGAGGCCCGCTCGGCCGCGCGGGTCGACGTGACTTGGGAGAAGAGGGTACACATTGGAGTGTGGGGGAGAGGGATGTCACGCCGAAACCGGATTCATGTACCCGACTGCGTCTACTACGTGACACTGCGCAGCACCGCGAACCAAGAGATCTTCAGCGACGCAACGGATTACACGGTTTTCGAGCAACTGCTCGCGAAGGTTGCCGTCCGTTGCCGCGCGCGGATACTCGGCTTCTGCTGGGAAGACGACGCGATCCATCTCATCCTGTTTATCAGGGACGTGTCCGTCGGCCGCATCATGCAGAGTCTCGCGGGCCAGTACGCACGCCTCTTTCACGGTCGACACGGTGGGCACGGTCATCTCTTTGACAAGCGCTACAGCTCCTGGCTCGTCGACGCAGAAGCTTACCTGCCCAAGCTGATTCGCCATCTGGCGCTGCTGCGGGTGCGTGCGGGACACGTTACCGACCCGGACGACGACCTGCGCAGCTGTCATCGTGCCTATGCGGGGCTGGCGAAAATTGCCTGGCTCAACACGAGTGTCGCGCTGCATATGCTTGCGGACTCACCCGATGAGGGGCTGGAGAAATATCGGCGCCTTATTTATCAAGGCACTGCTGGCGATGATATTGATTTCGAGCGCGCATCGGCGGTAGACCGCCGGATCCTCGGCAATGCCGAATTCGTCCGTTCGCTACCGCGTGGCGCGGGCTTGTACCGCAGTGTCGTCACGCTCGAGCAGGTCATCGACATTGTGTGCATCAAGCTCGGCCTGGAGCGCAAAGACGTCATCTCGCGGTCGCGCAAGCGCGAATTGGTCCTGGCTCGTTCGCTGATCGGGTGGTATGCGGCGGAACGCGGTGTTGCCACGCTTTGCGAGGTCGCGCGCCGGCTCGGGAGAGATCCGTCAACGCTATCTTCCGGCATCGACCGCAATCGCAAGCTCCGGCCGACGTTGTTCACTCTCGAGGCGTTTCCGGACTTGGCGCTGTTGGCGAGGCTAACGCCGCCGACCGGCAGTTGCCCGGATGCGACACCTGTCAGATAGCGTCGTGCGCAACGATCATCGCGGCGCCTTCGCGCCCACGAGTCGAATCACCTGCGAGTCCGAGTCTCTGGAGTCCGAGGCCAGTGCGCGAATGCCGCTTGAGCGCTGCAGCGTCGCCACGAATTGCTCCGGCTCCTTGGCCTTGAATGTTCCGCTCACCCGAAGCTCGGCGATTGCCGGGTCATCGATTCTCAACTTTCTGCGGTTATAGCGATTGAACTCCTCCACGGCTTCGGCGAGGGTCTGGCCGTCGAGCTTGATGAGCCCGGAAGTCCAGGCGAGCCTGCTTGTCAGCTCGGCCTTTGGCAGCCGGCGCACCTGCACGCCGTCCTCTCCCAATTCCCCGGACTCGCCCGGCGAGAGCACTTGGGCGGCCCGCGGCGCGGCCGATAGCTTGCGATCGAATCTGGAGTCAGGCGGGGAGGACGTCATGCGCTTGTCGACCAGCGCCGTGACCGCCCAAGCGAGAAAACACGCAACTCCCACTCCGAGCGCGACCGTTCCCAAGTAGCCTCCGCGAAATGCCGATCTGCGCTGAGGGATGGCTGTTCGCTGTTCCATAGGAATGCTCCTGCGTTGCGAAATCTCCGTGCCAATTAATATCCACTGCGCTGAGCGGCACTTTTATCTCACCTGACTAGAGAACTATTGGCGCGTGGTGCGGTGCGGAACGCGGCTACCACGTGACGGCCGGCGCCCGAATCTCCGCTCCGGTCGATGACCAAGAGGCTCCGCTAGCGGCGATCAGGGTTTCCCTTACCCTGGGGACCCCGAGGCTACGGATGCGGCTCAACGGGCCGCATTTGACGCGTTCCCAGTCGCTCTTGTACGATCGTTCAACAACGGCGAACCAGCACACCTAGGCCGCCGGACCGCCAAGCCTCAAGGGCGCCAGCCATGAATGCAGCAACCTGCAGCGGACAACTCCAGAGCGTCGCACCGGCCGATGCCGATCAAGAGGCGTTGAGCCTGCCCGCCTGGATCTACCACGACCCGGAATTCTTCGAGGTCGAGAAAGGGACTGTGTTTCGCAAGAGCTGGCAACTCGTTTGCCACCTGAACGACGTGCCGCGGCCGGGGGATTTTCATACGTTCGATTTCCTCGGTGAATCCGTCGTCGTCTGGCGTGATGAGAGTGGCGAGGTGCAGGGCTTTCATAACGTCTGCCGGCATCGTGCCTCACGGCTGCTCGAGGGGCCGAAGGGCCACTGCGGACGGCGAATCACGTGCCCATATCACGCCTGGACGTATGCGCTGGACGGGCGGCTTGTTGGGGTGCCCAACCGTGAGGCGTTCGGCGGGCTGGATACGGGGCGGCACGGCCTCGCTCCGCTCGAGCATGAAGTGTTCATGGGATTTATTTTCGTGCGCTTCGAGGCGGGCTTGCCGAGCGTGCGCGAGATGGCTGCGCCGTATGCGCAGGAGCTTGCCTCTTACCGCCTGGAAGAATTGGTACCGCAGGGACGAGTTACGTTCCGTGCGCGCAACGTAAACTGGAAGAACGTCGCGGACAACTACTCCGACGGGCTGCACATCAACGTCGCACACCCCGGTCTGACGCGCCTGTTCGGCCGCAGTTACGGCATCGAGGCGCAGCCCTGGATCGACAAGATGTGGGGAGTGCTGCGCGCAGAGCGGTCCAGCAAGTGGTCCGAGCGGCTGTACCAACAGCTGCTGCCCAAGGTGGAGCATCTGCCCGCGGAGCGGGAACGGCTGTGGACGTATTTCAAGCTGTGGCCGAATGTCGCCTTCGACATCTATCCGGATCAGGTCGATTTCATGCAGTTCCTGCCAATCTCGGCTACCGAGACGATGATTCGCGAGATCGCGTACGTGCACCCGGACTCGCGTCGCGAAATGCGCGCGGCGCGTTATTTGAACTGGCGCATCAATCGCCGCGTGAGCCTCGAGGACAAGGCGCTCATCGAGCGCGTGCAGACCGGGATGGGCTCGAGCAGCTACACGATGGGGCCCTTGAGCGAGGGGGAGGTCTGTCTGCGCAGCTTCGCGCGGCGGATGCGAAGCTTGATCCCCGAATGTCGGTTGCCGCGGGCGCCGGCTCGAGGATGGAGCCGTGAGTAAGGCCAGCCGCGGCGGCGCCGGGCGCTGCGATGCGCTCATCATCGGCGGGGGCCACAACGGGCTCGTGTGTGCGGCGTATCTGGCGGCAGCGGGTCTCAAAATCACCGTGCTCGAGCGGCGTTCCGTGGTCGGTGGCGCTGCCGTGACCGAAGAGTTCTACCCGGGTTTTCGAAATTCGGTCGCCTCGTACACCGTCTCATTGCTCAACCCGAAAGTCATCCGCGATCTCGACCTGCCGCGGCACGGGCTGCGGGTCGTCGAGCGCAAGGTCTCGAATTTCCTGCCTACGGAGGACGGTCGCTACCTGATAGTTGGTGGTGGCAGGACGCGCACCGAGGTTGCCAAGTTCTCGGCACACGATGCCGCGCGGCTCGATGAGTACGGTGAGCGGCTCGGCGCCGTGGCAGATGTGCTGCGCGACCTCGTGCTGGAGACACCCCCGAACGCGATAGAAGGAAGCTGGCGTGCAGCTCTGCCGGAGTTGCTGCGCGCCGCGCGTGTGGGAGGGCGGCTGCGCAAGCTGGACATGACGCTGCGGCGCGAGCTGCTGAGTCTTTTCGCTATGTCCGCAGGCGACTATCTCGACGGCTCGTTCGAGAGCGATCCAATCAAGGCCGTCTACGGCTTCGACGGCGTGGTCGGCAATTACGCGAGCCCCTACACACCGGGCTCGGCGTACGTGCTGCTGCATCACGTGTTCGGAGAGGTGAACGGCAAGAAGGGCACGTGGGGCCACGCCATCGGCGGCATGGGCGCGATCACCCAGGCGATGGCAAAAGCCGCGGCGGCGCGCGGCGCCGACATTAGGGTCTCCACCCCGGTACGCGAAGTGATTGTCGAAGGCGAGCGAGCGGTTGGCGTCGTGACCGAGGCCGGCGAGACGTTGTATGCGCCCGCCATCATCTCCAATCTCAACCCCAAGCTGCTGTTTCTGAAGATGTTTGCTCCGGGGGCTGTGCCGGAGGAGTTTCGCGAGCGCATCGGCCACTGGCGCTGCGGGTCCGGCACGTTCCGCATGAACGTCGCATTATCCGAGCTGCCGGATTTCACCTGTCTGCCGGGCAAGGCGCCGGCAGACCACCACACCGCGGGCATCATCATCGCGCCGACGCTTTCCTACATGGAGCAGGCCTACTTCGATGCGCGCTCGTTCGGGTGGTCGCGCAAGCCGATTGTCGAAATCGTGATCCCCTCGACGCTCGATGAGACTCTGGCGCCGGCGGGCCGACATGTTGCGAGCCTCTTTTGCCAGCACGTGGCGCCGCAGTTGCCCAACGGCGAGTCCTGGGACGCGCACCGCGAGACCGTTGCGGATCTGATGATCGATACCGTCAACGCGTACGCGCCCAACTTCAAGGCCGCAGTCCTCGGCCGCCAGATCATGAGCCCGCTCGATCTCGAACGGACGTTCGGCCTCGTGGGCGGCGACATCTTTCACGGCGCCTTGACTCTCGATCAGCTGTTCTCGGCGCGTCCCATGCTCGGCCACGGTAATTATCGCGGTCCGCTGCAGGGGCTTTACATGTGCGGGGCGGGAACGCATCCCGGAGGTGGTGTGACTGGGGCACCCGGTCACAACGCCGCGCGGGAAATCCTCGCCGATTTCCGGCGGGGCTGGTTGCGGCGGGTGGCGTAGGCGACTCGAACCCGGCGATGGCCGTTCCCCGCAGGCCCCGCTTCGAGCGCCAGCTGCCGCAGGAGCGGCGCAGGGCGCTCATCGAGGCCGCCATCGAATGCCTGAAACGGCACGGCCACGAGGGCCTGTCCATTCGCCGCATCAGCTCCCAGGCCAAGGTGTCGGTCGGCCTCATCAATCATCACTTTCCCGGCAAGAACGGTCTGATCGCCGCGGCGTATCGCCATTTCAACAGCGAGCTGGTGGGAGGGCTGCAGTCGGCCGTGGCCGGCGCGGCCGACTCGCCTCGCGCCAGGATCCGTGCGTTCCTGGAAGCTTCGTTCTCCCCGCCCAATCTCGATCAGGACGTGTTGGCCGTGTGGGTCGTCTTCTGGGGTTTGTACCGCCACTCCCGGGAGATTCAGCGCGTGCACCAAGAGACCTATCAGGGCTACGTCGCGCTGTTGCGCGGCCTGCTCGGGGAGCTCGCCCCCGGGCCGGGCAGGCCGCGATTCAATCTGCGCCTGGCCGCGATCGGCCTCGCGGCGCTGCTGGATGGGCTGTGGCTCGAATGGTGCCTGGAGCCCGGCAACTTCCAGCCGAAGGAAGCGGTTGCGCTGTGCGAGTCGTGGGTAGACAGCCTGTGCGAGCGTACAGGCAAGTGAGCCGCTGCGCCGCTGACAATATGTAACCTGACACAAAGGGGGCTTGACGCACGCGTGTCTTCGGCGCAGCGTTCTGCTAGCGATTGATTCAAGGCATTAGTCGAAGCCGGGCCTGACAAGGAGCGCGTCGAGGGACCAACGCGTCGTTTTACCGTTGACTACATGGAGTTTGACCTCATCGACAGGAGAGAGCCATGAGCGCGCTGAAAATGGAAGGGGCTGAGAGAGTGCGGGCAGCGGAGGCGGGATTGATCGACTGCGGCCGCGCCTCGGAACGCACCCAGGGATTCTACACACTGATTCTCCTCGAGCTGGGTATTCCGCCCAACAACTGGCAATTCCCGTTCTGAAGCACCACGTGACCTGAGCGCTCGCCCGGTATCCACCGCGGATCTCGCCGTCGGCGGGACCCGGCGGGCGCCCGTTCTTGAAGACGGGAGGGGTCCGATGTCGCAGTACGGACTGCCCGACCATGTCTTTGTGTGCCTGAATGACGAGTACGTCGTCATACTCGATCTCAAGCGAGATCGGTATTTCGCGTTGCAAGCATCCAGGACGGCGGGCCTGAGTACCCTGGTGCGCGGGTGGCCAGTGCCGCCGTCTGCCGGTGCCCGGAGCGAGGGAGCGAGCCCCGAGGAAACTAACGCCACAGCCCAGGTGTTGCTTCGGCAAGGGTTGCTGTCGAATGCAGACACGGCCGCGAAGGATGCGACGCCGGTCCAATTGCCTGCGCCGGCCAAGGAGCTCGTCGCGCAAGGCGACACCCACGGCACACCGATCCTCGCCGGCGCAATCGCGGCTTTTCTTGCCGCGTCGATATTTGCCAAATTCGCCTTGCGGTTCTGGACCTTCGAACGGGTAATCCGGCGGGTGCAGCTCCGCAAGCGGGCGCGAGCGACGGCGACTCAACCGCTGGACGTCGAGCGTGCGCCGCACCTTGTCGATTCCTTCGCGCGGCTGCGCGTGTTTCTGTTCTCGTCCAGGGACGAGTGTCTGTACGACTCTCTCGCGCTGCTTGAGTTTCTCGCGCGCGGCGAGCTGTTCCCCGACTGGGTATTCGCGGTCCGGGCGCGGCCGTTCGCCGCGCACTGTTGGGTGCAGTACGGCGACATAGTCTTCAACGACACGGTCGAAGAGGTCGGTGGTTACACCCCAATCATGGTGGTGTGAAGACCGCGGAGAACGCGCTCGTGTACCGGTATTTTGCGCTGATCTGGGATCCTGCCGATCAGCGAGCCCGCAGTGCGGCCCGATTGGTGCTCGAACGCCTCCAAGCCTTACCCGGGTGGTTGCGCGCCGTGGACGCCGATGGGCTTGCGGTACTCCATGCGGAGCCCGGCGTGGGTGCAAGTGACACGCGGACTTTTGCGCAGGCAGCGGGCGCTGTGTTGGGCAGGATCTTCACTCGAGACCTCGAGAGTCCGCAATCCGCGCTGCGAGTTGTGTTCGACGGCGCCGAGAGCTCGAAGATCGTTGCAACAGGCGGACGTCGCCTGCTCGAGCGCTACTGGGGCCGCTACACGGCTGTGGTGCGGGATGCCGCCAGGGGCGAAGTGTGGGTGCTGCGCGATCCATCCGGCGGCCTGCCGTGCCTGCTGACGACGTACCAGGGCGTGAGCCTAGTTTTCTCCGACGTGGAAGACTGTCTCGGGCTCAAGCTGCTGCAATTCTCGATCAACTGGCAGTACATCGCCCGGCTCGTTGCCCACTCGGGTCTACA
>WNFO01001171.1_pt1 | contig 29631 bp, 12 predicted proteins | sample 5400251 | NCBI WGS metagenome assembly WNFO01 (sample SAMN13153354, study PRJNA577476) | soil metagenome | isolation source: 100 cm saprolite under Madrone tree | place: USA:California | collected 2016-06-14
TTCTCGGTTCTGGATTCCGGCGGCGGCACCGCATTACAACTGGACGGCGGCTCGTCATTTTCGGCCGGTTTCGCCCCCGGATTCAGTTGCGGCAACGCGGTTACCGCTGGGAGCGATGAGTCACGGCTAAATAACTTCGTGAACCCCAACGCCTTCGTGAAGGCGCCAGTAGTCGGGCCGGATGGCTCGACGGGTTTTGGCGACGTTCCTCGCAATTGCTTCATCGGACCACATCAGGCGAACATGGACTTGTCTGTTGGCAAGACCTTTCGCATCGCTGAAACCCAAAGCGTTCTGTTCCGCGCCGAGTTTCTCAACGTGGCCAACCATCCTTCGTTCGCCAATCCGCCAGCCACGGACGTCGAAAACCCAAGTTCTCTGGCGAAGATCAATTCGACGATTGGTAATCCGCGCTTCATCCAGTTCTCTTTGAAGTATTCGTTCTAAGGCATCCCGAATCGAGACTGTTACGCTGACCCATTCGCTCGGCGCGCGGTCGCACGCTAGTGGAACCTGATTAAATAAATATCCTCACCTCGACCGTGCTTCGCGACCTTGAGCAGGTCCAGACTCCCCATCAATTCTCAACGAACCACAAAACACGCAAACATTATGCCCAACTCCTGGGAAGTCGGCTGGTAGGAACTGATCGCGATTGCTCCCGGTCGACGGGCCACGCGGAACTATCCACTTGGCAGTATAGGATGCCAATCGGAAATTGCTCTGCAACCAACCTCTTTTGACGGCCGCTTGAAGTTGTTCGTCCGCCTCTCGTTAGAGCAATCCCTTGCTTCGACTGTGCAAATCATGAGGAAAAGTCTCGTGCAGATCTCCAACGGCAATGCGCCGCGCTACGAAATGCAGGCAACCCGAAGGACAACCGAGCACCCAGAGGGAGAATCATGGCCGGGTAATCGCACATACCTGGACGGACCGATGGCGGGGCAGCCAATCGAAGGCTGCGGTCAGGGCTGCCCCGAACTGGACAGTGGCAAATGTGGCCCCTCGGCGGATCTCTATTTCATCCTGGAGAAATTCCCTAGCTTGGGTGCCATCTGCCGATTGCATACGGGGAGCAAGACCTCAGTGCCCAATTTGTCGAACGCCGTGGCTCAACTGCACAGTTGGAATGGGGGCCGATTGAAGTGGGTCAAGGCCGCTCTAAAGGTCAGGCCGGAGCTTCGCTGGCATCCCGGGCAATTCGGAGAGTGGGAAAGTTCCGTTGTCCCCATTCTGAGCCTTGAGATCGGAGGGACAACGCTGAACAATCTGGGCGCCAAGATGAACGAACCGGCAAAGCACCGTCTCGAGGCGCAGCCAGCCAGCGCTGGTGAACAGCAAATGCCGTTTGTTGTGCGGGAAAGCGAAGTGGAACGCGCCCAGGAGATTGCGGATGAGTTCTATCCGCAGAATAAGAAACTTCTGGAGGAACAAACGGGTGCAATCATTCCATCCCCTTGGAATGCAGAATTGTGCGCGAGGATCTGCGAAGTAGCACGGATGCTCGGTTATAACGCAGCCAAGACAAGGATGCTGGTGGGGCAGTGGCGGCTAGATCTTGTGGGGCTAGAGAGGAAGCTGCAAAACGAACTCGATGAGGGTCCGCAGCTTCCTCCCGAGAACGGTAGCGGCAAGCGCTACCGGCGTCACCACGGCATGAACGACCAACGATTCAACAAGAATGCTAACGGCGAAACTCCTTCAGCCCCTTCGAGTGAGGGGTAAAATGCTGGTAACGTTTAGGTTCTAACGGAAGTATGGATTTCTCGAACTCCCCCGAACCGAGCGGCGGGTTTCCTGGCGATAGGCACCGTGGTAGAGCTGTTTGGATAAGCCGAGCGCGCACTGTTAGTGATTACTCCCGCTAGGCCTGCTCCACCAATCGGATGGAACTCACCGCGGTTATAAACAAAAAGCACCCAAGTACGCAGGAATGCTACAATACTTACAAAACTTACGTTGTAGTAGGAGGAGCTCCATGAGACCCACTCGTTCCGTTGTCATCAGCATGCGTCTACCGACAGAGATCGGAAACCGTCTCAAACGAATGGCCGCTCGGCATGGATGGACGCCAAGCGATGCGAGCGCTCGGTTGGTTGAGGAGGGCCTCAGACGGTCGGAATTCGCGTTTATCGACTTCCGCGATTCGCCTGCGGGCCGACAAGCTTATATCCAAGGGAGCACGCTCGCTGTGTGGGAGGTAATGCTTCTGGTCAAGGGATATAGGGCCGATGTCTCCGCCGTGGGCAGACATCTCAAATGGCCAGAATCGAAAGTCCAAGCCGCCATCAATTACGCAAAGGCCTTTCCAGAAGAGATCGAGAACGCACTGTCCGAGAACGCGGCGACGGATTTCGAAGCGCTGAAGCGGATGTTGCCACAGGCCACCGAATTCGTCTCCAGAAGAGAACCAAAGCGCTGAGATGCTCAAGCTACTTTTGGACGAGCATATCTCGCCGACGGTTGCGGATGGCCTTCGGCGTCGCGATCGGCTGCTTGCAGTTTCTTGCATGGCGGCATGGGAAGACGGAGAATTCTTAGGTCAACAAGACTCCGCCTGTTTGCAACAAGCGGCCGCGCAAGGGTTGACGTTCGTTACCTACGATCGAAGGACGATTCCCCCGCTGCTCAAAGCCTGGGCGGAAGAAGAGCGAAGGCACGGCGGGGTGATTTTCGTTGACGAAAAGACCATCTCGCCATCGGATACTGGCGGTCTCGTACGAGCCTTGAGCAACCTCGCCAGGAAAACCGCGGAATGGGACTGGACCAATCGAATCTGCTTCTTGCGGCGCTGACGAACTATCAAAAAATATTCGCATTAGCGCAATGGGGTCGCTGTGGCAACGATTGTGCCCGTCGGGCCAAGAGAATAACCTCATAGCGCTTTGACAGGACTAAAACCGGCGTGACCATTCAATCCACGGGAATGCTGAATCGCGCGCAACAAACTGTGAAGTAGCACGGATACTCGGTCACCACCCAGTCAAGACAAAGCTGCTGGTAGGACAGTGGCGGCAAGACCTTGTGGGACTCGAGAGGAAGCTGCAAAACGAACTCGACGAGGGACCGCAAATCTCTTCTCTCGAGAAGGCTGGCAGGCGCTCCGGAAGCCGGAATTGAATGGACCATTCAACTTTCAAGGGTGTCAGAGTGCGGCTCAAACCGCCCATAACGCCGTTTCGAGATAACTTCCGTATAGCCGACTTGAACGAAGCCGCCCGCGCGGCGGACGCTGCGCGTGAGGCGCCCGTAGCTCAGTTGGATAGAGCACCTGCCTTCTAAGTGGATGCAAACTCAATCTAAGTCGTTGCGACGGTTGCGCTTACGAGTGCCGAGCCATCCTTGGCCCGCTCCAAAGTTGCTCCAAAAGCTTAAAACCGCGCCAATCTTGGGCGTGCATGGATAGGTGCCTCATCCGGCGCTGGAGTAGTGCTCGCCTGCAAAGACCGAGCCCTTTTCCGGCCAATCACTGGTGGGAATTTGCAACGCCCGCGGTGGAAACCCCACCTCGTTCTTGCAGCAAAACGAGGGCCGCGGGAAGGATTTTGGATTGCTGCGCAACCGGTGCGGTGGCGAAGCTTAGGCTTCCCTGCGATTGTTCTTTTTAGAGTGTTGACGAAGGATCGGAAATATGAGGGCAAATCACGGCCCGAAGCCTGAGAACAACTCGAGATCGGAAAGGCCGACCTCAGCAGTGAGGCCAAGTACCATGCCAAAGTTTCACTAGTCCTGTCCTTGACCTCTGGGGATATTCGATGTAGTGTCGTTGCACTCAAGTTGAACTTGCTAACCCAGCTCATGAATGGCTTTGGGATTTTTTTGCTTCCGGTCGAAGAGAATATTTTCTTTCACTCTTCGGTATTAAGTCCCCCAAAAACTCCTTCGCTATGAGCCGCAATTGCGGGTGAATGCAATACCTTGTCCCAGGAGGCAATTGTGCGCTCGTTTCGCCTATTCATTTCCCTATGCCTTATAGTAGCTGGCCTGCTTACCGCGCTCCCAGCGATGGGACAGACGCCTGGGGATAACGTAAATATGGTCTCGGGCACGAAGTGGCCCGGCGGCGACCCGTTCCTGCAACGCCAAAACGAACCTGCACTTGCCGTTTCCACGCGCAATCCAAGGCACCTCCTGGCAGGCGCCAACGACTATCGCTCCGTGGATATTCCCAACCCTAACGCGACCGATGAAAGGGGGGATGCCTGGCTGGGGGTGTTTAAATCATTGGACGGTGGCGCGACCTGGGGGAGCACGCTTCTCCCCGGCTATCCTCAAGATCAATCGGCAACGGGTTTAAGCTCACCACTTCATGGCTTTTCGACGGCTGCCGACCCGCTAGTGCGCTCGGGGACCAATGGTCTTTTTTATTACAGCGGAATTGCCTTCAATCGAAGCACCAATCTGGGCGAAATATTTATCGCCAGATTCATGGACCTCAACAATAAGGAAAACGGCGACGCCAGCCAAAGCCTGGATCCGATCCAATACATAAACACGGTGGTGATTGACTCTGGTACGTCGGGACAGTTTCTGGACAAGCCGTGGATTGCGGTGGACGCGCCTCGCGGAACCGCCACATGCACCATGCAAGTTCCGCAGGGAACAACAACGGTGACCCAAACGGTTCCTGCCGGGAATATCTATATCGTTTGGAGCCGATTCACGGGTAACACCAGCACGAAGATCATGTTTTCGAGGTCGCAAGACTGCGGCGCAACCTGGAGCCAGCCGGTCAAACTGAGCGAAAGCAATTCGATTAATCAGGGAACCACGCTGTCGATAGATCCCCACACCGGCGCAATCTACGTGGCGTGGCGGCGATTTGTGACCAGCAGCCAACCCGACGCTATCGTGAGCGTCAAGTCCACCGACTCTGGAAGCACGTTTAGCAAATCCCTCGACGTTGTGGACTTGTCGGCCTTCAATTCCAGCGCTCCCAACGCTCCTTCCTTCTTCGATCAGGGCACGACACCTGAGTCGTTCCGGACGAGCGCTTATCCCACCTTAGGAGTGGACCCCAGAGGGGCGGTGTATCTGGCGTGGTCGCAGAGGGGGCTCGCCGCGGGGCTGCCGGACGCGCGAATCGCCATGTCTACGTCGCCCGATGGCCTGAATTGGTCCGCGCCGTTCGCCGTGGACAATGGGGCGCTGAGCGAGAGGAACCAACCGGTCCTAGACAGTTTGGGTGACACACTTATCCGCGGCCACCAGCTCATGCCACAAATCACGGTTATCGCGGGAAAGCTGTTCGTGCTTTACTACGATTTTCGCGAGGATCACACCATCGGCCGTTTTCTGCCGCATAACCCGTTCGTCTCCGATGCAAGCGGCAATTTCTATGGTGAGGACCGGTTCCTCGAGGGAGAACTGCCTGGTGCTGTGGGGCAGGTCTTTACTCCCTTCCTGACGGATTCCGGGTTAACGCAAAGACGGCATACGATTGACCTAGTTGTTGCGCAAGCCGATACCAGCCTGGCTCCCATTGCGTTCCACACCGCACGCGTCTCTCGTTACAATTTTGGCCTGCGAAATGACGCTGGCGATCTTCCCGGATTCCTCCAGCAACTGCAGGTTGATCCCCCAAACTTGCCATTGTTTGAACAGGGCAACGATCCGTTCATGGGAGATTACATCGACATCGCGGGATTGTCGTTCCTGCCTCCAAGCATGCCTGGGGGCTCCTGGACCTTCAACACTTCGGCGGCGAATACGCCGGTGGTGTACGCAACGTGGACGAGCAACCAGGACGTGCGTCCGCCCAAGGATGGAAACTGGGAAAACTACACTCCCGTGGGCGGTGGAGGAAACAGCATCTTCAGCCCCGGTACCGCCACACCGGCATGCCAAACCGGGCAAGAAGGGATGCGGAACCAGAATATTTATAGCAGCCGCATCACGCAGGGCCTGGTGGTGAGCGTTCCGCAGAACTCGAAGCCCCTAAGTACCACACTGCAACGCTCTTTCATCGGTCTGGTTCAGAACTTTACCGACCAGGACCGGTTTTTCCGGCTGACGATCGCCAACCAACCCGCCGGAGGAATGGCCTCGTTCCTCCCTGTACCTAATAATCCGGTTCCCCCCCCGCCTTACTCGCCAACAACCACGCTCGATGTGACCGCTGCGGCGAACTCTGGGGTGGTTCGCCCGATTTTTGTCTTGTCGAGCAGTCCGACCGCGAGCATCACTTTGAATGTCATGGAAATCAGCGCCATCGGCGGGGCACCGGTGGCGGGTGGGCTCACTGGGTTCGCGCTTCTGAACCCGGATCCCACGTCGCCCGCGCTGGTCAACCCCGATGGGAACACGCCCGGCAATGTTTCGACCGCTGAGATTTATGATGCGAACATTTCGAATCCCAACGTCAACGCGAATATTTCCAACGCCAACATTTCCAACGCCAACATTTCGAATCCCAACGTCAACGCGAACATCTCCAACGCCAACATCTCCAACGCGAATATCTCCAATCCCAGCGTCAACGCGAACATCTCCAATGCCAATATCTCCAATCCCGACATCGCCAGCGCGAACATCTCCAACGCCAATATTTCGAACTCCACAATTTCCAATGCCAACATCTCCAATGCGAACATCTCGAACGCCAATATTTCCAATGTGCCGGTTAGCGACGCCACCTATACGGTGACCAACGTAGGCAACACGACAGGTTCTTACGCCGTGAAACTGGCTGGGAACGCGCCCACCAACGCCAATCTTCAATTGATCGTCAGCAAGACGTACCACACGCCCACCAACTTGAACTGTCAGCTTGCGCTGCAAACGCAAATCGTCCCGATGGTCAACGTAAACAGCCCGCTGGTGCAGGGTTTCTCCACCGCGAATTTGGCCGACCCGGCAATCACGGATCCCACGATCCCCAACGCCACGGTTACTTTGGCGCCCGGCGAATCAGCGCTGGTCACCGTGAGAGGAAACCTCGACCCGATTGCGCTGCAAAACGTTGCGACACTTCTCGCGCCCGTGGTCACGGCCCATGAGGCGAACACCAATTCGGACACCCGGAGTTTTGTCATAGCGCTCTTTATCCCCTCGGCAACGGTTCCGGCGGGCGCCGTAAATGCGGCCTACGCAACGACGCTGCAGGCCATCGGAGCAGTTCCGCCCTATACGTGGGCAGTCCCTGCGCTCCCCGCCGGCCTGACGCTTAATGCAGCGACCGGGGCAATCACGGGCACGCCCGCAACCGCCGGCACTTTGACTTTCACGGTGTCGGTTTCCGATTCGAGCTCGCCGACAATTAGAACCAACAGAGTTGTGACGTTGGTGGTGCAGCAGGCGAACAGCGCAACGACGCTGGCTTCATCGGTAAGTCCATCGGTCTTTGGCCAGCAGGTGTCCATCAGTGCGACCGTGGGAACCGGCCCCAACTTTCCCACCGGGACAGTGACGTTCACCGATGCGGCTGGGACATTGGGCACTGCGACACTGAACAACGGGGTTGCCACTCTGGTGACTTCGGCGCTGGCCGTGGGGAGCCACTCCATCGCGGCTGCTTATGCAGGGGACCTGAATTTTACCGGCAACGCTTCCGCCGTTCTAATCCAAACAGTAAATCAAGCCGGCTCTCTTACGACGGTTTCTTCCTCCGCCAGTTCGGCGATTTTTGGCTACCCGCTGACTTTCACCGCCGCCGTAACAGCCGTTGCACCCGGCGCGGGGACTCCGACCGGCCTCGTGACCTTTCTGGACAACGCGAAGAGCCTTGGTACCGCGCCTCTGAACAATGGCAGCGCGAGCATTGCCATCTCCTCGCTGTCTGTTGGAAACCACTCCTTCACGGCGAGCTACGGGGGCGATATGAATTTCCTGGCGAGCGGTCCATCCGTCGGATTTGCTGAGACGATTCATCAGGCGGGGACAAGCACGACGGTTCTCTCAACGCAGAATCCTTCGGTCTTCGGGCAATCCGTGACGTTCGCGGTGGCTGTCAGCGCCGTCTCGCCCGGTGTGGGAACACCGACGGGCCTTCTAACATTCACGGATGGCGTGGCAGAGCTAGGCACAGCAAACCTGAACAATGGCGTAGCGAGCTTCACCAGCTCGGCGCTTGCTGTTGGCAGCCATTCCGTCACCGTGAGCTACTCAGGGGACAGCAGCTTCCTCGCCAGTATGTCGACGGCACTGACGCAGGTCGTGAACAAAGCCGGCACGGCAACGGGAATTTCCTCCCTAACTAATCTGTCAGTTTTCGGCCAGCTGGTCACGGTAACAGCGAGCGTCGGCACAGTCGGGCCGGGCGTAGGAATCCCAAGTGGAACGGTTACGTTCACCGATGGGGCAACCGTCGTTGGCACAGCGGCGCTGAGCAATGGCAGCGCCACCTTCACAACTGGGACGCTTGGAGTGGGCAGCCATTCCATCACCGCAAGCTACGGAGGCGGCGGCAACTTCTTGGGTAGTGCTTCTGGAGCAGTGACGCAACTGGTGAGCAAGGCGAGCACCACGACCACGATTACTTCGGTCTCGCCAAATCCGGTCGTTGTGGGACAGCCGGTGAAAGTCAGCTTCAGCATCACGCCGAATGCCCCCGGCGGCGGGATGCTTACCGGGACAGTGACTGTCAGTGACGGCGCGGCAGCCAGTTGCGTGGCAACTCTTCCGGCGACTAGTTGCTCGTTGACATCCGCAACCGTTGGTTCGAGAACACTGACGGCGACGTATTCGGGAGACGCCAGTTTCTCAGCAAGCTGGGGAACTTCGGCGCAGCAAGAATTGGTCACCTACGTGTTCACAGGCTTCTTCTCACCACTAGCGCCAGCTGGCACGCTGTTCAATCCTAGCAACTCAGGCACCGGCACTCTGGGCCACGGGATTCCGATCAAGTGGTCCTTACAAGATGGCGTAGGTAATCCCATCACCAACCTGAATTCGACGGTTGTTCTAGAGGCGATTTCGAATCCAACCTGCTCGGGAGCACCCACCGGGCAAGCAACCATTCTCTATTTGCCGACGAGCGGCGCCAAAGGCGGGAGCACTTTCCGAATTGGTTCAAGTCAATTCATCTTCAACTGGGACACGTCAACCGGCGTCACCAGCGGTTGCTATACCATCGTGTTGCAGCTTAATGACGGGTCGCCCCAGAAGGCGACGACCATCTTTCTGAAGTAGAGCTGCGGCAAACCTGGCGACAGCCCGCGAATGTTTCTCGCCAAACGAGAGACCCAGAACTGGAAAGGCGCAGCCTCGGCTCAGTGAATGGCGAGGCGGCGGCGGGCATCCAAGAGCAGCGGATCGGAGTCGCCTTTTTCGCGGATGGCCACAAAACTCTTGAACGAGTCGATCGCCGCGGGAGTCTTCATGCCTTCCTGCGCGCGGCCCAAGTAGTAGTAAAGCGGCGGGAAGACGCGATAAGTCGGCTGCTCATCCAAGAAGGCAGAGGCGGCTTCGCCCCGACGCTTTAGACAAAGCTCAAATTCCGAGTCAGCTTCAGGGAAGGCCCCCGCCGCCAGGTAGGCCATGCCAGAATCGAAATGGCCCATCCAAGTATCGGCAAGTTTCTGCGAATCCTGGAATAGGCCAATGGCCTCCCGTGTATTTCCTTTCTTGAGCGCGACCTCGCCTTCGATCAATTTTGCATAAGCCTGGGGATCCGGCTGAAATTGGCTGGCGAGTTGCTTGGCCAGGCCAAGGGATTTGCCATCCTCACCAAGCGCGGTGTACACACGTGACGCCCAAAAAAGCACGCTTATGTCTTGGCTGCTCGACACGGCCTTCTCCGCGGCAGCTTGCGCGGCAGCAGAATGACCGGCGGCAAGCTGAACCTGGCCCAGCATCGCGAGCTTGTTCCCCGCGGCGTCCAAATTTTTGTCTTTCACATCTTCAGCAATCCCGTTGTCCAAAATGGCCATCGCATCCTTTGTGCGATTTTCAAAGAGGGCCAGGTCAGCCAGGCCATCAGCGGCCATCGAAGCGCCTCGCGCATCCTTCTTTCCCAGCTCCTCGTACGTTTTTTTCGCGTCCTGCACCTGTCCCTTTTCCAATTGGGACATGGCCAGTCCCACGTAACCAAGCACGAAGGAAGGATTCATCTGGAGCACGGCCTGCTGTTCACGGATCCCGGATTCAAAATCGCCCTCATAAGTGGCGAACAACCCGAGATTGTTTCGTTGCGGCACGTTATGCGGCGAGATCTCTACGGCGCGCCGCGCCTGCTCAACCGCGTGGGGAAGGTCGTGGCCTAGCTCGTAAGCGAGCGCCAGGTTGGCTGCGCCGGCGGAATCCGAAGGGAATTGCTTCACCAAGGCGCGGTATTCCTCGGCCGCTTTGTGAGGTTCACGCATAAGCAGGTAGTAACCGCCGCGCGTCCGGTATTTTTCACGATCGCTCATTCGGTCCAGGTGCGCCATCGCCGCTTGATAGTATTTCTGCGACTCACGCTGCCGCCCGATGTTGGCGCTGACCGCCGCAAGGCCGGCATACGCTCGCCCGAAATTGGAATCAAACTGCACTGCCTGCAAATAGTGCTGGACAGCATCGTCCCACTTGCCCTGCCATTGGAGGTTCTGCGCCAGGGCGTAATCATGCGCGGCTTCTAACGATTGAGTCGTGTAGGTTTCCGCGGCCGCAATCTGCTGAGCTTCCGGCGTGGTGTCGCCGAGCGCCCGGCGGGTCTGCGCGGCAATTTTGTCTACGGCAGTGAGCACGCCCTTCTTGTCGCTGGCTTCTTCGTCCGCTTCCATCACAATCTTGCCGGTGGAGGTTTGCAGCGCCCTAGCCCGGATTTCATAGCCGCTGCCCTTCTTCGCGATGAGACCGGCGACGATGTAGTTGATGCCCTCGCGATTTCCCACCAGCCTTGCAAGTGTTTCTTCCAGCGCGGTTGAGCCCGGCTGGACCTGCGCGCCAATTTTCCTGGCCTGACCGCGGTTGAAGGAGCTGATGAATGATGCATCTTCGAGCGCAACCCCAAGAGGCGGCTCGAGAGTCTCATCAAAGACGCTCTCACCAGTGGTGTTGGCAAAGTCTGCCACCAGAACGGAAATCGGGGCATGGGCGAGGGCAGGTTTGGATGGACCTCTCAACCGAAATGCTGCTATCGCTCCCACGAGCAGCACCCCGAGGGCTGCCGAAGCCCACTTCCAGTAAGCAGGAGTTCGTGGCGTCGGCAGAAAGATCGTTGAGCTCCCCGCCGACGGTCCCAGCCAAATCTCCAATTGCTGGGCCATCTCCCGCGCACTCGATATTCGTTTCTCCGGTTCGATCTCGAGCGCGCTCATGACAATGTCGTTGAGGGGCTTAGGCACCGTGGTATCGATTTCCGCGGGAGGCTTGGCTTTTTCCTGCAAGCGCTTCCACAACGTTCCCAGCGGCGCGTCAGCCGGATAGGGCGATTTACCGGTGAGCAGCTCGTAAAAAATGACTCCCAGGGAGAAAAGATCGGAGCGCTCGGTAAGTTTCTCGCCCCGCGCCTGCTCTGGAGACATATATTCCGGGGTGCCGATGAGCGCGCCCGTCTGCGTCATCCCGGGCAGATACGCGGACCGCGCTATGCCAAAGTCCATCACGTACACGCGCCCGTCCTGTGTCAACATGATGTTTTGCGGCTTCAGGTCGCGGTGAATCACGCTTTCGGCGTGCGCCGCTTCAAGGGCGCGGCAAATCTGTAGCATGACGCGAGCCGCTTGCTCGGGAGGAAACTTGCCTTTTTCGAGCAACAATGCCCGGAGGTCTTGTCCCTCGACGAAATCCATGGTGATGAACTTGATCCCGTCAGATTGTCCGAGGTCGAATATGCGGATGACATTCTTGTGAGTGACCTGCCGGGCGAGAATCAATTCCTGCTTGAAACGCCGCACCATCTCCGGGTTTTTCGCGAGTTCCGGGCGAATGAGTTTGAGGGCAACGGTGCGGTCAAGCTCCGTGTCGCGCGCCTTGTAGACCGCGCCCATGCCGCCACGCCCAAGCAACCGAAGAATCTCGTAGCGGCCGGCTAAAACCGTTCCTTTTTCGAGATTATCGCTTGGCGTTGAGCCGCCGCCCGGCTGTGGAGCAACTGCCACAGACCAAGCCTCCGGCGCTCCCCCTTCATTCAGAGTTTCCTGTGAGGGTTCAAGGGGAAGCGGCGTATGACATGCTCCACACTGCGATGCCGCGGCTGGGTTCTCAGCCGCACAGACCGGACATTCCATGGGTGGGCGGACCGACCTCCAATGGCCTTCATTATGACCTCAGCTGGCGCGAAAGCAAACAATGGAAGCGCAACTCGCGGATCCGTGTTCTCAATCTTGGGCGTCGTACAACATTTATATTGGACACGGAACCAGCAGTGCGACGGACGATCTCATTTCAGCGCCCAGCAAGCAGCACTTCCATACCGATGCCTAAGCGGACCTGTCCCTCGCCAAAATGCCATACGGCGTTAATGCCTTTGAAATCAGAGACAACCAAGAAGGTGAAACGGGAACCGCTAACCAGGCGATTCGGAGTGTAACGCAATGTTACATCCGAATGGAAAATCGCTGGATGGAGTTTTCAATAGGCACAGTGGAGGAAACTCTCAGTGGGGAGGCGTTCGGGACGTGGCAAAAATCCAACGCTGAACAGGCTCCTTCCTCCCCGTCTGCTCCTTGGCTAGATCTGCAAAGCGAGTGTTGCAACTCAAGGCGCCTCAAGAGAAAAAAGCGCGGCTTGAGCCCCTTCAAGGTTCACTGAGAACTTGTCAAGCGCCGCAAAAGAAGTCCCGTTCCAGAGGTCCCTGATGCGATAGCGTGTGCGCGGGCTGAGACCGGCTCGCGCAAGGTCAATGTGCTTTGTAACAGGCTCCTGCTGGTAATTAAACACAGCCAAATACCAAGTCGCCCCCTTGCGGTACACAAATTCATCCGTCGCACGATCTCCAGTGTTGTTTTCCACGGGGCGGAACGTCTTTCCCATGCGGGCAACGGCAAGGATCGCGGGGCGTGTGAGCAGGTCGCGCGCCCGATCCTGCACGGATAGATTCCCCGCGAGAGCGTCGCTGTCAAGAAACATGCCAACGATGGCGGAAGCGGTTATTCGGCTTACTGCCTCGTTAGCAGTATTCCGTCCGACCACCACAAGGTCACCGTCGTTATAGCGATAGTATTTGTCCAACCACCAGCCGTAGGTCACCGAGTTCAGCATGTATTCGATATCTTTGATGGAGCCAGCTGCGTCGCAGGAAATGCGACGCGAATGCGCGTATTCGGCGCCTGGAAATAACGGAGCGATGGACAAACTAACAAACATCCGGTCCCGCACGGCATCCCGAATATATCGCATGCCGTAGTTATAGGCCTGCATGGCAGTCAAGCCGGACATATAGTGCTTGCCTTCCATGGCCCCATGGGAGAGGAAATCTAACTTCACGTATTCGTAGCCCCACTGTTTGAATTCGTTCAGCGCAGATTCGACATACATTCGTGTGCCGGGGTGCGTGGGATCGAGAGGGCGGCCAATGTGGGCGGGAATCGGCACCTGGTTCGCATCGCGCAGAAGGAGATCGTTCCATGTGTATTGGCCGTTCGTGCCGGGTACCTTCTCTTCGTCACTTTCTTTGCCGAAACGCGCAAAGGGCACAAAGTAGATGCCCGGATGCTGCCCGTTCTTTCTGATGTGCTCCGCCACCTTTTGGTAGTCGGGTTGCGGCCCTGCTCCGCAGAACGAGTCCCAGTTGATATAGACAACGCCGTTGTTGCCATAGCCCCGGTTTTGCAAGTTGTCGCGGATAAAATCAGAAGTGGACATCATGGCTTCCGAATTAATGTTGCACTCATAGGCGTACCAGCTATTCCAACCGACTGGCATTTCACCAGCCCAGGGAAGAGGAGGAGTGATGACGCTGTTGGCCCAGCCATATTGGTCCATGCCGGCACGCCAATTCTCAAAGTAACCAACGAAAAATCGCGGTGAGACGACCGAAGGCCCAGAGACAGCTCCATGGGGAACAGTGTCCTGAGTCACTGAGGAAGAAGCGCCTCCGTATACCGTGAGGATTTCGAGCCTGTCATGCGAACCCCGATAATCGATTGCCGACTTCCATGTGTCATGCGTGACGGACCCAATGACGAGACCGTTGCGGCTGACGTTGTCATAGATGGAGGTCACTTCATAGCTAGAACCGGCGCTGTCAATCGGCTCGCCGCGATAGCGCATAAAGTTGTCGTTGTCCCAAGGCGCAATCAGCACGCGTTCATCCGCGGACCCGCCGATGCTTACGTTGCCCGGTTTATCCATTTGCAGGGGGGCTAGCCAATTCGTGCTTATTGCCGTCGGACTCTCCAAGGTGATCTCTAGCAAAAAGAACGGCCTTCCTTCATACAGATAATAGATCTGCCGCAACGCGGGCTTACCTTCTTCTGTATTTAAGAAGGAGAGTCTGACGCCTCGTCCAAAACCATCTCTTAGCCGTCGAACATCGGAGGCCAGAAACTGATGCGTGGAATAATCCGTGCTCTTGAGGAAAGTGCCGAGGCGAGCCGCGCTGTACGCGTCGCTTATCCTGCGGACCTTGTTCCAAGAATAGGAGGCAAGCCCCGAGGCGAGGGAAAAAGTGATTTGAATGGGGCCTGTATTCACTACAACGCTTTCGGCAGTCTGAGAAACTTGTATATGCCCGTAATTGCGGACATCGTTTGTAAGCGATTTGTTGACAGGGCGGCTGCTCGCGAAAGCACAAGACAGGGAAAGTATGAGAAAGAGCAAGGAAGCACGATATGTGGATGCTTTTGACATTTCGGAAACCTAAATAGGACTCTCTTTGAGCTACTGCACTCTCTCCAGCAACACGGCGGTGCTATCGAAGTCGCCCCGGAGATTCAAATGAATCCCCGCGCCCATGAGAAATACTGGACGGACTGTGCCCGTAACGCGCCCGCCAAAACGAGGGTGCAAGAAAAACAAGCGATTCGAAGTACTTTGTTCCAATGCATGGCGTGCGATGATAGCAAAAAAAATTTAAGATGGCTGCCCGAGCGCGTTTCAAGGGCTTGAGTCGCAACGGAGAATGATGGATGAGGGATATGAGGAACAATCCGGTAAAGACCCTAATAAAAGATTCGGAGTTCAGTGAGATCGCATCCGCTTCCAGCTAGAAAGTTGCCGACCCGGATAGGCATGACTCGCTTTGTCAATAATCCGGCCAGCCTTGATAAAGCGCAGAATCGCCGGCGGCGCTTTTCGATACCCGCGCGCGGCGCGAGAATCATGTATGCTTTGGCGAGAATCAGGGAGCAAGGCAAGTCATGGCGAGTCGGAGCGCAATTGTCGGCTTTATTTTTGCCGTTGCCGTGGGCCCGCTGTCTCTTCTGGTTCATGCGCAAGCTGGTCATTCGTCTGAGGCTCCAGGTAGGGCGCCCGCGGCCGACGACTTTGAAGAGGCAAAGCAACTGCTCCAGAAGGGGCTGCTGGACGAGGCCGGGGTTGCGGCGAGGCATGGCTTGGACCGCAGCCCCAAAAGCGTCGTAGGACTTAATTTACTTGGCGTTATTTATCAACAACAAGGCAAGGACGCTGAGGCAATCCCGCAATTTGAGCGGGCCCTGGCAATCAAGCCGGACTCCGTCGACACCCTCAATAATTTAGCGACGAGCTACGCGGCGCAGAAGAGAACTGATCTTGCCGAACAGATATTCCGCAAGAGTTTGCGATTGAAGCCCGAAGACGCGACAGCAAATTACAACCTCGGATTGCTGCTGCTCGATCGCAACAAGGCGAAAGAATCCATTCCTTATCTTCTGCGCGTTCGCCATCCAGACGGGCCTACGCGCTTGAACCTGGTTCGCGCCTACCTTAGTTCAGGAAATAATGCATCCGGGCTGGCAACTGCGGAAATATTGTCGCAGAGCTGGCCAAAAGATACGAAGGTGCATTTTTCGCTCGGCGTACTTCTTGGCTCGCATCGTCAATACCAGAACGCAATCCATGAGTTTGAGCTGGCGAACGCGCTCGAGCCACAGACGTTCGACATTCTGCATGACCTGGGCCAGGCGTATCTGTTAAGCGGACAGCCCGCGAAGGCTCAGGAGACACTCGACCAGGCGTTGCACTTACAGCCCGATTCCGCGGACACGCTCCATCTTATGGCAAGGGCCGAGATGGACCTGGGGAAAGACGTGGATGCGCTTGAGCTGCTTGTGCGGGCGCGAAAGATCTCGACAAGAAACACGGATATTTTGCTTTTGATGGGGCGTTTGAGCATGAAGCAACAGTTCTTTGAAGACGCCATCGAAGTCCTGAGGGAAGGGGTGCAAATCGACCCGCGCCGGGCGGATCTTCATGCGGCACTGGGCGAGAGTTACTTCACGGTGGGCAAAGTCGAAATGGCGGTGAAAGAGTTCAGGACGCTCGTCGGCCTGGATCCTTCGCCGCGCTCCTACGCGTTGATGGGAATGTGCTATCGCCATCTAGGCCAATACGAGGAAGCGAAGCATTTTCTTGATGAGAGCCTCAAAGGAGATCCGGAAAATCTGGCCGCATTATTCCACCTCGGGGTGATTGCAAAAACACAGGGAAAGCCGCTCTTGGCAGAAAGCTATCTCGAGCGAGCTGTTCGCGCCGATCCGAATTATGCAGACGCACTTTTGGAACTGGCAGGCGTCAAAATGGACCAGCGACAATACGAGGAAGCGATTCCCCTTCTGCGGCGCTGCATTCAGGTCAATCCGGGGCTGGCCGCCGCACATTACAAGCTGGCGATTGCGGAAAGAAGCGCACACCAGCTGGAGGCAGCGCGCAGGGACATGAGCGTCTTCCAAACGCTCTCGAAAAATCCGGAACCAGCTCCTTATCCCCTTCAACATTTTTTCGATTATTTGGAACGGAGGAACGCATTGCCGATTGCCCAGCAAAGTGCGGCGGATCTCCACGAATTGGAAATGGAAGTCAAGCAGCACCCGGATCGCCCTCGCAGTCTCTATCTTTTGGCCGAGGCGTTGCTTAAGGCCAGGCGCGAAAGAGATGCCATGGAGGTTCTTCAGCGGTTGGAGGAAGTCAGCGGAGGGGACTTTCGAACGGAACTAGGCATTGGAGTATTGCTGGGGCGTTTTCGGTCGAATTCCGCGGCCGTGCAATACCTGCAAGCCGCTTTGAAAGTAGATCCAGCTTCTGAGGAAGCAAAATACAACCTCGGCGAGGTGTATTTTCAAAGCGGCAACTACCAAGCAGCGCTTCAACCGCTCCTCGAGATATCGTCGCCGGAGCAAAGAGACAGTTCTTATCTGTCCCTGCTTGGAGATGTCTACGCGGGTCTAGGCCGCGGCCAGGAGGCGCAAGAGGTCCTAAAAGAAGCCGTTGGCAAATCGCCCAACAACGATCGGTGTTACGTTTCTCTGGCCCTGGAGCAACTGCGGGCGGGAGCTGCGGATGCGGCAAAAGCAACGGCGCAGGAAGGTTTGGCTCGAATTCCCGACTCTGGTCCTTTGCATTGGGTAGCGGGGATCGTGGCCGTAGTGCGAGGAGATATACAAGATGGAGAAAAATACTTAAGAAAGGCGGTTGAGCTGATGCCCGCGCGCGAGACGGCCTACGTTTCGCTGGGAATGCTCTACTATGAAGAAGGCCGAATTGGAGACGCGCGCCAGGTACTAAAACAATGCGCTGAAATGTTTCCACAAGGGACGCTGGATGTGGAGAAGATCAGCGCCACGCTCGATGCCGCGTCGATAACAGAAAATTCCCACGCGAAAACCGTTGCACTCTCACCCGCGGCCCGGCAGCAATTTTACGAACTGGCGTTAACTATGGCTGACGCAAAGCGTTGACTCCCCTCGATTCGAAAGGCCTCTTCGCCATCCACGCATGATGAGCATGGTGAGACTGTGGACCAGGACGCGCAATATGGTTTTCCGGGAAGCGGGAAGCATCGCGGCGTTGTGCCTTGTAGCAACGGCCTTGCTGGGCATCGGCCTAAAGGCTGCGGCAGGCAGTAATGAATATCAGGCCGCGCCTGCGTCGGCCGCCAAATTCGTTGATGTGACTTCGAAGCTTGGAGTTCGCTTTGAACATGCGGCTCCGCATACTTCCAAGAAATATCTTCTCGAGACCATGGGCTCCGGAATAGCGCTGTTCGACTACGACAACGACGGCAGGCTCGACTTGTTCGTTGTAAACGGCGCGGAGATCAACGAGCCCTCCTCACCCGGCACGATTCCAAAAAAGACCGGGCCAAAATACTGGAATCGTCTTTATCATCAAAAGCCGGATGGCACGTTTGAGGACGTCACGGAAAAAGCCGGTTTGCAAGGCGTGGGATATGGAATGGGCGTGGCAGTGGGAGATTACGACAATGATGGGTACGAAGATCTGTACGTAACGGCGTATGGCGGCAACCGCCTGTATCACAACAACGGAGATGGGACCTTCAGCGATGTCACTGAGAAAGCTGGTGTAGGCGGTGGCGGCTGGTCCACAAGTGCAGCGTGGGTGGACCTGGATGGCGACGGTTTGCTCGATTTGGTCGTGCTGCGCTACCTGCAATGGGATTTTGGAGATATTTGGTGCGGCGAACGGAAAGAGGGCTACCGGTCTTATTGCCATCCCGATCAATTTCAGCCAATTCTGCCTCTTGTTTATCACCATGACGGGAATGGCCACTTTACCGAAGTCAGCAAGAAAATAGGTTTCACGAAGCCCGGAAAGGGGCTAGGTGTTGCAGTTGCTGATTTCAACGGCGATGGACACACTGACGTGTTCATCGCAAACGATTCCATGCCTGAATTCCTGTATCAGAACAGGGGAGACGGGACTTTCGACGAAGTGGGGCTGCTTGCGGGAGTGGGCGTGGATGCAGATGGGCACGTTTACGCAGGGATGGGAGTGGATTTCTCTGATTACGACAACGACGGCCTGCCCGACCTGGTGATCAGTAATCTGGCTTATCAGAAGTACGCCCTTTACCGGAATAACGGTGACGGCACCTTTGCCTATACAACGGAGAGTTCGGGACTAGGAGAGATGACGCGGTTGCATTCGGGCTGGGGATTACGGCTGATCGACTACGACAATGATGGCTGGAAGGATCTTTTCGTCGTGCAGGCCCACGTGCTTGACACGGTCGAGCTAGTCTATCCACAACTCCATTACCGCGAACGAATGCTGCTGGCGCGGAACACGGGCCACGGATTCGTTGACGTCTCCGAGGGTTCCGGGGAAGTTTTCCATCAAGCTTGGGCGAGCCGGGGACTGGCTACAGGAGACCTGGACAATGATGGGCGCGTCGATGCCGTGGTGACTACGAACGGCGGGCCGGTTCATATCTTGCAAAACGAAACGGACACGCGTTTCCACTGGCTGGGGCTGAACTTGATAGGACACAAAAGCAATCGGGACGCGATAGGGGCGTCGGTCAGGATGATTACCAGCCAAGGCACACAATACGCGACGGTGACTACGGCTGGTAGCAATCTCTCTTCTAGCGATAAGCGTTTACATTTTGGCCTGGGGACCGATACAAAAGCACAAAAGGTAGAGATTCATTGGCCGAGTGGAATTACGCAGAGCCTTAAAGACGTTTCCGCAGATCGAATGGTGCGGGTGGATGAACCTGCCGGAAGTGTGCAACCCTCCCCAAAATGACGCAGGAGATTAGGGATAGCGTCCGGCCGAGCACATAATCTGCCGCGCCTGCTCACCGTTTTTCCTTTCAAATTGTGCACGGCGCTGGTGTGCCATGCGGGGAGCAATCTCCCGGCAGGCCCAAAAGCACGCATTTTTCGCTTGACAAGACCAGTGTTTTGCCTGATCGTGCACGTACACGATTACCGTGCACGTGCACGGTCGAAAAAGGCTTCGCATGTTCTGGGCTCTGAGACCCGGGATTTCAGTTGGGGGGGTGAAAATGCGAGTTTCTACAGTGTGGTTGACTCTCATGCTGGCAGCGGGAGTGGCGGCAACTTCTGCGCTCACCGCAGGACCTACGATGGGCCAGGTGGATACCGGAACAATTCGGGGTACGGTGACAGATTCCAGCGGGGCAGTGGTGGCAAACGCGAAGGTCACACTAAAAAACGAAGACACAGGCTTCGTGGTGTCAGCGGTTACCGCCCGTGACGGCACGTATACGTTTAATCCAGTAAAGATTGGTTCCTATACGGTCTCTGTCGAGGCTGCCGGATTCCGTAAGGCAGCCGCCCATGTTGTCGTCAATGTTCAAGAGCAGGCACGCGCGGACTTTCAGTTGGTTCCCGGAGCGGTTACCGAAACAGTGGAAGTGACGGCTACGCCTTCCCAAATGCAGACGCAAGACGCTTCGGTCGGCACAATTGCCACTGGAGCGCAAATCAACGATCTTCCGTTGAATGGCCGCAATTACACCTTTCTGCTTAACGACGGTACACAACAGCTACCTGTTGGACGGTATTGACAACAACAATGACACGGTGGATTTCCTGAACGGCGCCGCGTACGTCAACCTGCCTCCGCCGGATGCGATTCAGGAATTCAAAGTGCAAACCAGCAACTTCAGCGCAGAATTCGGTCGAGCCGGCGGAGCCGTGGTCAATGCGTCCATCAAATCCGGGACGAATCAATTCCACGGCACGGCGTGGGAGTTTGTGCGCAACGACAAACTCGATGCGGTTGGCTTGGACCAATACTTCTTCTCTCCTAAACAAAGAAAGGGTGAGTTGAGGAGGAATCAATTCGGCGCTGCGGCAGGAGGGCCAATCCGCAAGAACAAGCTTTTTGTCTTCGGGGACTATGAAGGCACTCGGATTCGGCAGGGATCCGGACTCCAGGCTAACGTTCCGACGGCCGCCGAGGTAACCAGCGGATTTACAGACTTTCGCGACTTATTTTCGAACCCCGCGCAGAATTTTACGCAGAAGGATTTGCTTGGGCGGACGTTTGATGCGCCAACGATTTTCGATCCGGCCACAACTAGGCCAGTGACCGCGGGCCAAGTTGATCCTGGGACAGGGCTGGTTGCTCAATCAAGCGGGTTTGTGCGCGATCCCTTTTACACCAACGGGAGCATCGTCGGAATCACGGATTTCACAGGCTTTACGCAGTTCCTGAACCAGTTACCCTCCGGCCGCCTGGATCAAAATGCGATCAAGCTTCTGGGGCTTTATCCGGCGGCCACCGCGCCCGGAGTATTTGTCAACAATTTCCAGGTGGTTCGCAGCCACCCCGATGACACCAATCATTTTGACGCCCGAGTGGACCAAAATTTCAGCGACAAGGACCAGATGTTCGGCCGGATCAGCTACAGCAAGCAACGAGCGAATAACCCTAGCGCCATTACAGGAGACGGGGACAACAGCGGATTTGGCCAGGGTGCCATTGTCAATAAATCATGGAACTTGGCCGTAAGCGAAACTCACTCGTTTTCGCCGACCTTGATCAACGAAGCGCGCTTTGGCTATAGCCGGCTGAACAACTCCGTTCAGCCGGCCCTTGCGGGCACACAAGGCATTCCCGCCAAGTATGGCATTCCGGGCATTCCGCAGGGCAGCGGCAATGGCGGGCTGCCCGGCATTGACATCGACGGACTAACTTCGCTTGGCGCAGGGGCTTTTGCCAGCCCTAACACGCGCGAGAGCGACACCTACCAATTTACGGAAAACTTGACCAAGGTACACGGGGGACACAGCTTCAAAGGCGGGTTTGAGTACCAGAGACTGCATTTTCCGTGGGTCGATCCGGCATGGTCTCGTGGTGATTTCCAGTTCGGCGGCTCCGCCGGGATCCCGAACGTCGGCGGAAGCACCGGAATGGCAGACCTTTTGCTCACACCTACGGCGGCAACCGTTCTTAACGGAGTCAATAACGTCGGGGGAGCACGTACCGTGTTTGCGTCGAACATCACGCAACCCGACGACCTCCGCAATTACTACGGGACCTACTTCCAAGACGATTGGAAGATGACTTCGAAGCTAACCATCAACATGGGCCTGCGATGGGAAATTTTCCAAGGGCTTGGGGAAAGCAGCGGCAAGCAGGCCGGGCTGGTGCCGGGCGCGCTCAACGGAGCGGGAGCGCAATATGTGATCCTTGCGAAGCAGAAAAATACGCCTTTGTCCGCGGCATTCGCCCCGCTCCTGGCGAAGGATGGAATTCAGCTCAACTATATCAGCGGCTCGAGCGTCTTCACGACGCCGCTCACGAATTTTGCGCCGCGCGTTGGCCTCGCGTACCGCTTTACCCCCAAGCTCGTGGTGCGCAGCTCTTATGGCGTCTTCTTCGGCGGTTTTGAAAATCTCGGCGGTGCCCCGGACCCCGGATACAACTATCCGTTTGCGGTAAACCTGGGGTTTTTCCGGGCCAACGACCACACGCCCCTTACTTATGCCAACGGCCAGCAGGCTACCCTCGAGAATGGGCTGACGCCTGCCACTCCCGATCCGGCAAGTCCAAATTTCAGTCCGAATGGGCTGAGCCTTGTTGGATTTCAACGGCCCTGGAAAACCGCCTACACGCAGGAGTGGAATGGAGCCGTGGAGTATGAGTTGACGCCCAGCCAGACGGTCACTGTTGCCTACGTCGGCAACAACACGCATCACTTGTTAGACGGCGACAAGAGAAATATTCCCAGCATTATTTTGCCTCCGGGAACAACCGTCAGCCAGCACATTCCGTTCCCTGATTTTTCGCAAAACAGTGACTATGTCGCGGCGAATGGGTCCGCTTACTACAACTCGGTACAACTTGCGTTTGAGCGACGCTTTAGTCACGGCCTGAACCTGCTGGCGAATTACACGCGCTCGCAGTGCAGGACGGACACCAAGAATATCCTGGGCATCGCGGACGGTAATTTCGCCCGCGCTCCCACACTGCCGGGCTTTGGGCGACAAAAGGACTATCAATATTGCGGAAACGATGTCCCCAACATCTTCCACGCAAGCGGAATTTGGGAACTCCCCGTGGGCAAAGGCAAGTGGCTTGCTAACGGATCCTCACGGGCTCTCGACGCGGTGATCGGTGGCTGGAGCGCGCAGTGGATCTACACCTTGCAGGACGGATTCCCGATCTCCCTCGGAGGGGGTTCGCCCGGGTCCGGGTGCCCCGTAGCCACTACTGCAGACTTCGGTTGTTACGCTGATGTCGTCTCCGGGCAGAGTGTCTACGCTCATAAAGGACCGCATGGAATCACGCAGTTCCTGAATCCTGCGGCCTTTGCGCAACCCCCAGCAGCGACGGCCATCGGTCAGACGGATTTCTCGCCGCTTGGAGGGCCACCTACCCCAGCGCACGGACCAGGCTTCGAGAATCTGGATATGTCCCTGTTTAAGAAATTCCATGTAACAGAGAGGACCAACCTGGAATTCCGGAGCGAATTCTTTAACACCTTCAACCACCCGAACTTTTCAAACAGCTTTATCACCCTGGATTTCCGGTCACCGCAATTTGCGCAAATTAATGGCACGCGCGGAATTGCCCGCCAAATCCAATTGGCGTTGAAACTATATTGGTGACGCTTGTCTTCTGGAGGCCTTTGGGCATATGGCCAGGCACCGGAGCTTGATTTCTTTCCCCTCACTGCCAACGAGGGTAGGATAAGAGAACCGTGGACGGGCTTGCGTAGATTAGCGACGCCTCGGATGATATAGCCTGTCACAAAAAATCGGCTGATCAAGGAAATGCGCGTCGAGTCTTCCATTATCACCAGAGGTGCCAAAGGCCTTGTTGTGCGCCTCCTTTCAGCAGCGGTACTCTTGTCGGGCGCCTCTAGAACGGAGGGAGGCGCGCAAAGCGCGCAGCCGCCCCGAGACGCGAACAGGGCGGCCGAAGAAATAAGGCATAAATTTGAAGACGCCCTCGCGGCTTACCGCAACCAGCAATATGCAAGAGCGGAAAGCGAGCTCAGTTCCTTGCTGGTCTCCTCCCCGGAAAGTTTTGAGGTCAATGAATTGGCGGGCTTGGTTTTCGTGGGCGAAAACGAATATAGAAACGCCGATCCATACCTCGCGAAAGCCGTTCGACTGGGGCCGGACATTGCCGAAGCGCGGACCGCATTTGCGACTAACCTTCTGCGGCTACAGAAAAACCGCGAAGCGGAAAAACAGTTTAGGGAAGCCGAGAGATTGGAGCCTCGCAGCTACGACCCGAATCACAATTTGGGAGAGTTCTACATTCAAGTGGGAGACATTGCGTCTGCGATTCCTTTTCTGAAGCGCGCACAAGAAATTCAGCCCGCGGCATACAACAATGGTTATGACCTAGCGCTTGCCTATGAGCGAATCGGCAAACTGGACGAAGCTCGCCTCCAGCTTCAGCGCCTCATCACGTCACACGACTCCGCAGAACTTCACAGCCTGCTAGGAGAAGTGGAGGAGAAATCGGGGAACTACGTGGCGTCAGCGGGACAGTACGAGCACGCGGCGCGCATGGAGCCGAACGAAGAGAACATCTTGAACTGGGGCAGCGAGTTCCTTCTGCACCAGACTTTTGAGCCCGCAGTTCAAATATTTCAATCTGGGCTAACGCGCTTCCCCCAGGCAGCTCGCCTGCTGGACGGCCTTGGTATCGCCCTTTATGGGTTGGACCGCTTTGACGAAGCGGCGCGCACTTTCTTCCGTGCCTCTGACTTGGATCCGTCCGACTCTCTGCCGGTTACGTTTGTAGGAACGGCATACGACAATTTTTCCCCTCCCATCGCTGCGGAAGCGCGTTCTCGCTTGCAGAGTTTCCTCAAAGCCGATGCGAACAACGCTGCGGTGCGCTACTACTACGCAATGTGCCTGTGGAAAATCAATGAGAAAGAGCCGCGGCCCGAGTTGGCCGGACAAATTGAATCTCTTCTGAAACGGAGCCTCGAGATCGACCCGGATTACGCCGACGCTCATAGACTGCTCGGAACACTCTATTTTCGTGAGCAGAGGTACCCTGAGGCCATCGCCGAGTATGAGCGGGCGCTGAAGACCAATCCCAATGACGCCAGCGTTCATTATCACCTTGCTCAGAGTTTGCGGCGAACTGGCGATAAAGCGCGAGCGGATCAGGAGCTCATAACCTTCGAGCGGCTACGCCAGCAACAGCAAGATCGGACCAACGAACAACGCAGTGAGATCAAACTGTTTGTATACACCATGCGTAATGCGAATAGCGGCGGAAGTCCTAAATGAAGAGCCGCGACGAGGGTGTCGCTATGCTGCGTACGTTTCCATAGAATGCTTTTTGGAAATTGCCAAATGAGCGCAGGGAAATCCAGCATTTCTTCAAAGGCAGAGTTTTCGGCGGTTCAGTTGGCGAACGATCAGCTTTTCGTCAGCTTCCTTCCCGAACTGGGCGCCAAAATGAACTCGCTCAAGAGCATCCGAAGCGGGCGCGAATTTCTCTACCAGCCTCGTGAGCGTCCGTATCGCTGCGCCGCCTATGGTGCGAGCTTCGCCGACTACGAAGCCGGAGGCTTTGATGAATGCTGTCCCACGATCGCGGAGTGCATATACCCCGGGCTTGGGTTTGCAGGTAGGAAGATGCCTGACCATGGCGACCTGTGGTCGACTTCCTGGGATTACTGGGCTGGTGATGGAGAACTCTTTTTCGAAACACCAGGGAAGAGTCTGCCCTACAGATTTCGAAAAAACGTGCGGGTTGAAGACAACGTGATCATGCTAGCGTACGAAATAGAGAATACCGGGTCCGAAGAATTTGCATTCTTGTGGTCCGCTCACCCATTGCTGGCCGTCGAAGCCTCTTGCCGGATTGTGCTGCCAGAAGAGGTATCAGGGCTGTTCGTGGAATGGTCCCGGGGAGAGCGGTTAGGCAAGTTCGGCGACAGTTGCGGCTGGCCAACAGCGGCTTGCAAGGATGGCGAGAGAGCGGATCTTTCGGAACTGCGCGATGCGAGCGCTCGCACGGCCGACAAAGTATTTACCTCCCGATTGCAGGAGGGGTTTTGCGCGCTTTGCTATCCCCGGACAAAGGAAACCATCGCATTTCATTTCAATCCACAGGACGTTCCGTATTTAGGAATATGGATTTGCCAGGGAGGCTGGCCGTCCCCGGAGAGCGGGCATTTCACAGTCGGATTGGAGCCGTGTACCGGGTATCCGGACTCTCTTCGAGAGGCGGTACATAGAGGCAGCTGCGACGTGTTGAGGCCGAAGCAAAAGAAGAAGTGGGCACTGAGAATTGAAATCCAATCCGGAGACCCGATTTTCGCAGCGAGATGACGCGCGGATTCGCCAGCGTAAACGTTTTTGAATCCCGGGGTTACTCTGACGGGCGCCGAAACTAGAAGGTTGGCAACGATTTTGAGGGGTAGGAGAAGTTAGGGCAATCATGCGGAAATGGTTGAGTATGACTGTGCCGCTCTTGAGTATTCTCGGCTGGCAAGTGCGCGCTCACTCCCAGAACTCATCGGCGATAGGTACGGTGAAGATAGACCCGACGCAAAATCTCGGCAGATGGGATGGCTGGGGCAGTTCGCTCGCTTGGTGGGGCCGCGCCGTCGGGGGAACCGCCAACGCCGACTACTATGCGGATCTCATCTATAGCACGAAGTCGGTCGATGGTTACCCGGGACTCGGCCTCAATCTTGTGCGATACAACGTGGGTGGGGGAGGCATTGACCAGCCGGCCGAGAATAAAGGGCCCAAGCTACAGTTGCAAATGGACATCCACGGCTATTGGGTGAATCCTGACAGCCAGAAGCCAACGGCGTGGGATTGGTCTGTGGACGGCAACCAGCGTTCCATGATGCTGAAGGCGCGGGCCAGGGGCGCAAACGTCTTCGAGCTGTTTTCCGACTCGCCCATGTGGTGGATGAACTCCAATCACAGCACAGCGGGCAGCGAGGCCGGAAGCGACTGCCTGGCGCCCGCAAATCAGGAGCGTTTTGTGACTTACCTGGCGGAAATCGCGCGCCAAGCGAAGGAGGATTGGGGCATACCTTTTGGTTCCGTGGAACCGTTCAACGAGCCTTCGGCAAATTGGTGGAAGTATCCAGGGCGCCAGGAAGGTTGCCACTTTGACGTCGGCATGCAGCAGGCCATCGTTCAACAACTTCGAAAAAAGCTTGATCAACTGGGGCTTACCGACGTAATGGTGGCCGCGGCGGATGAGAACGACACGGATGTTGCCTTGAAAACGTGGGACGATTACGGCGAAGCAGCGCGGGCGGCTGTTGGCAAGGTTAATGTTCACGGGTACTACCGCGGGACAGAGCCTTACCGCGGTCCTAACCGTGAGGCATTGCGAGCGGCCGCTGGGAACAAGCCGCTCTGGCAGTCCGAGTATGGCGAAAGCGACGCTTCGGGCTACACCATGGCTCGTTCGATCGTTCTCGATATTCGGGGGCTTCGCCCCAGTGCGTGGGTGTACTGGCAGCCTGTAGAGCCCGATTCGAAAGTTTACGGATGGGGTTTGCTCAACGCCGACTATGTCGACACGCAAGATCAGTTCAAGCCCGACCAAAATACCTCGCTAATCCGCGTCAACGGTAAGTTCTGGGTCTTCGGCCAGTTTACAAGGTACATCCGCCCCGGCTACCGGATCATTGGCATTGGAGACTCGAACTCCATCGCTGCCTATGATTCCGAGTCGCACAAGCTCGTCTTCGTTACTGTGACCGGAGATGCGCGGCAAACTATCCAGTACGATTTGTCCATGTTCAAAGCCGTCGGGGAAACAGCGCAAGTCATTGCAACAACAACTGCTCCGGAGACCGGGATTCCGGATTGGAAGCAACACGTTGAGGTGGTTCGCCTGGGTGGCGGGGGCGCGAGAAATCTTACATTCACCTTATATCCCAGATCGGTTTACACATTTCTCATTGAGAATGTTTCAAGTTAGGTCGCCTGATCCGTATACTTGTTATATGTCGTGGTCTACGCAAGGCTGGATCTCAGCTTTCTGACTGATGAGAAAAGCACACACACGCGGTCGCCCCATCGTAGCGAATGCCATACCAGGTGAAGAGATGGGCCGCCACCAAGCGCCAGCCAATTCCCGTCCTGTCGGGATCAAGGACATCGCTAAAGCCTTGGGCTTATCAAATGGGACTGTAGACCGGGCCCTGCACTCGCGGGGCGACATAAACCCGGCTACAAAAGATCGCGTCTTGAACATGGCCCGTAAGCTCGGATACAAGCCAAATTTGGCGGCTCGGTATCTGAAGGCCCCGTGGCAGGTCCGGCTGGCGGTCAACCTTCCTGCCAAGATCGCCTCCTTTTTCGACGCGGTGCGCGCAGGCATCGTGGAAGCCTCGGGCCCGTTTCAAGCAGGAGTTGATTTGTGTTTCCGTTCTCACCCCACTCTTGGAGAGGAAGACGAAGCATTGTTCGAGGAGGCTCTCGTTGACGGCAGTAAGGGGATTATTATCGCACCCGGCCACCCTGCAAAACTAAAACCATGGATTCACAGGGCGAAGCAGAAAGGAATTCCCGTCGTCTGCGTGGCTACTGACGCGCCGGGCACTGATCGACTCACCTGTGTGTCGGCCGATCCCTTTATTAGCGGGGGACTTGTCGGTGAACTGTTGAGCCGTATGGCCTCAGGCCCGGGCAAGGTAGCAGTTTTGACCGGTGACTTGTCCACCTTTGACCATTCCGAGAAAGTTCGCGGTTTCAAGAATAGCCTCCACTCGACCCGCAGCTCCCTCGTTCTTTCGGCTGTGTTGGAAAGTCACGACGATGAGGGCGCGGCTTATGACCAAACGCGAAGGCTAGTGCTGAAGGATGGGCAACTGAAGGCTCTCTATGTGAGTACGGCGAATTCGATGGGTGTGATCCGGGCACTAGAAGAGCTCGATCCCGAGTGTCGTCTGGCAGTTATCACGACGGACCTGTTTCCCCAGATTGCCCCGTTCGTCAAGTCGGGCAGGATTCAAGCCACCATTTATCAGCGTCCCGAAGCCCAGGGCCGGCTTTCTTTCGAGGCGCTTTACAACTTTCTGGTGGAAGGGAAGTGTCCTGCATCTCGCATCAAGCTGAATCCCCACGTTGTTATGCGTTCGAATCTGGACCTTTTTCTCGAACGCATGTCCCGCCACGTTTCCGGGAACGGCCTGCGCGCCGTCAAACTCCTATAAGCAAGGGGGAATACGGGCAAACAGGCGCCGCGGTGTCCTACTTTACGGAAGTTTTTATTGACACCTGCGGGCAAACGTGGCTAACTTAAGCGCCAGCGTTAACGTGCACGCAATGGGAAATCCTTTGTTTTCTCGGCGCCAATTCTTGACCGCAACCTCCTCCTTGGCGGCCGCCGCGTCTGTTGCAGGAACTCTTGATGTTGGGCGGACCTCCGGAACAAGCGTGATTCGGACCGAGAAGATATCCCTGGACGGAAGCTGGCAATTCAGGCTTGATCCAGACGACCTAGGGCGCAGCGAGAACTGGGAAAAAGCTGGAGGACTATCGGAGGGATGGAGTGCGGTTACCGTTCCTCATACTTGGCAAACGTCCCCCGTTTCGGCCGGATATTTTGGCATAGCTTGGTACCGCAAAGAGTTTGAGGTTCGACCTAGCTGGAATGAGGAGACGGTGCGAGTTGAATTCGAGGCCGTGTTTCACTCGGCAACGGTGTGGATCAATGGGCAAGAAGCCGGAAAGCATCTTCGCAAAGGGTATACAGCATTCGCGTTCGATATAACCTCCCTTGTTCATCCCGCCGGAAAAAACATGCTTGTTGTCATGGTCGACTCCAGTTTCGACGAAAAGATGCTGCCCCGAGGTCATTCCAGTGATTGGTCACCGGACGGGGGCATTTATCGCC